>Ga0265298_10009676_pt1 | contig 11460 bp, 6 predicted proteins | sample AusTroGonzalo_MG_3_FD_193486 | JGI IMG/M metagenome (GOLD analysis project Ga0265298, IMG submission 193486) | Bovine rumen microbial communities from tropical cattle in Woodstock, Queensland, Australia - Gonzalo_01 | ecosystem: Host-associated > Mammals > Digestive system > Stomach > Rumen ...
ACCCACTATTCACTATCCACTAAGCCCTGCGCAGCAAAGCGTCCGCCTCAAGCGCGGCCGCCCGGCCGTCCGCCAGCGCCCGCACCACCAGGCTCTGCCCCGTGCGCATGTCGCCTGCGCTGAACAGTTTCCCGCCCAGGTAATGCGAAGAGTCCTCCGGCATCAGCCGTCCCCGTCCGTCCGCGATCAGCGAAAGGGTTTCCAGTGTTTTCCGGTCGCAGCCGACAAATCCGGCGGCAATCAGCATCAATTCGCACGCCAGTGTCTGCTCCGATCCGGCAATCGGCTCCATTTTCCCTTCCGCCGTCCGGCGCAGTTTCACGGTCTCCGCCCCGGTAATATGGTTCTGCTCGTCCGTCAATATCCGCTTCACCGTCGTTTCATAGATCCGCGGATCGCTCCCCTGCACGCAGATGGCTTCCAGCTGGCCGTAATCCGTGCGCAGCGTCCGCGGCCACTCCGGCCAGGGGTTCCCCGCCGTCCGGAATTCCGGGGGCGCGGGCATCATTTCCAGTTGGGTCACGGAAGCGCACCCCTGACGCAGCACGGTCCCGACGCAGTCGTTGCCCGTGTCGCCGCCGCCGATCACCAGCACGTGCAGCCCTTTCGCCAGGTTGCAGTCTTCCCCGGCCAGCAGTTTCCCTGTGGTCTCGGAAAGGAAGTCCACCGCGAAGCGCACGCCCTCCGCGTCCATGTGCTCCACGTTCAGCGACCGGGGTTTCCTCGCCCCGCCGCACAGCACGACGGCGTCAAACTTTTCCAGCGCTTCCGCGTCCGCCTCCGTGTTCAGGCGGAAGGTCACGCCTTCCTCCTCCATCAGCCGGATCCGCCGCGCGACGATGTCCTTCGGCAGTTTCATGTTCGGAATGCCGTACATCAGCAGCCCGCCGGCCCGGTCCGCCCGCTCAAAAACGGTCACCGAGTGTCCCAGGCGGTTCAGCAGGTCCGCCGTGGCCAGGCCCGAAGGCCCGCTGCCGACCACCGCCGCCCGTTTCCCGGTCCGCTCCCGCGGAAGCCGCGGACGCACCCAGCCCTCGGCAAATCCTTTTTCGATCAGGTACAGTTCATTGTCCCGGTTGGTCACGCCGTCGTCTGCCAGGTTGCAGGCTTTTTCGCACAGCGCCGGGCAAACCCGCCCCGTAAATTCCGGGAAAGGCGCCGTTTCCGTCAGCCGCTCCAGCGCCTCCCGCTCCTCTCCCCGCCAAAGCAGGTCGTTCCATTCCGGAATCAGGTTGTGCAAAGGGCATCCGAAGGACGACTGGCAAAAGGGCACTCCGCAGTTCATGCAGCGGCCTGCCTGGCAGTGCCGCTCTTCCGTTCCCTGCGCCGTGTGCAGGTCCGCGTAGTCGTGCAGGCGCTCCCCAGCGTCCCGGAAAGGGTTTTCTTTTCGGCTGTATTCAAGAAATCCGGTTGCTTTGCCCATATCTTCACGCCCCCTTCCGCAGATACGCCAGGTATTCGTCCGAAATCACGGCCCTGAATTTTGGCAGCCATGTTCCGAAAGCGTCCAGGATCTCCCGGGCCTTCTTCGATCCGGTGGCTTTTTCGTGCAGAATCAGCAGCCGCTCCAGCTCTCCGGCTTCGTCCGGGGCCACCGGATACATCCGTACGTGTCCTGTGTTCAGGTGGTCCTTCAGCGTGTCGTTTTCGTCCAGCACCCAGGCGATGCCGCCGCTCATGCCGGCGGCAAAGTTGTCGCCCACCGGCCCCAGCACGGCCACCCGGCCGCCTGTCATGTATTCGCATCCGTGGTCGCCCACGCCTTCCGCCACGGCCCACGCGCCGGAGTTCCGCACGGCAAAGCGTTCCCCCGCCATGCCCGCCACAAAGGCGTAGCCTCCCGTCGCGCCGTAAAGGGCCACGTTACCGATCAGCGTGTCCTCTTCCCGCCAGATGCTGTCCGCCGGCGGGCAAACCGCCAGCGTCCCGCCGCTCAGTCCTTTGCCAAGGTAGTCGTTCGCAACGCCGAACAGCGTAATCGTCTGCCCCGCCGGCAGGAAAGCCCCGAACGACTGCCCGCCGCAGCCCAGCGCCTGGATGTTCCGGTCGCCCTTCAACATCGTGCCGAAGGCCCGGTCCGTCGTCATCAGGTGCACGTGGTTCTGGAACAGTCGCGCGTCCGTCCGTTCCGACAGGTGGAAGTCGAATTTCTTTTCAGGCTGGAAATGCGTGTTCCGCGCAAACCCGATCAGGTCGCTCAGGTCCGTCGCGCAGTCCGCCTTCATCTTCAGCAGGTCGCTCCGCCCCACCAGTTCGCCGACAGTCCGTGCGCCCAGTTTCGCCATGATCTCCCGCAGCTGTTCCGCAATAAACAGCATGAACCGCTCCACATATTCCGGTTTCCCGGTAAATTTTTTCCGCAGTTCCGGGTTCTGAGTCGCAATGCCGAAGGGGCACGTGCCCAAATGGCAAACCCGCATCATCCGGCATCCCATCGTCACCAGCGGCGCCGTGGCAAAGCCGAATTCTTCCGCGCCAAGCAGCAGTGCCACTGCCACGTCGTGCCCGGTCATCAGTTTGCCGTCCGTCTCCAGCGTAACCTGCTGGCGCAGCCGGTTGCGGCAGAGCACCTGGTGCGCTTCCGCCAGCCCGATCTCCCAGGGCAGCCCCGCGTGATGCACGCTGGAAAGCGGCACTGCGCCGGTTCCGCCCTCTCCGCCGCTGATCAGGATCCCGCCGGCGCCGGCCTTGGCCACGCCGCTGGCAATGGTTCCGACCCCGGTCGAAGAAACCAGTTTCACCGTAATTTTCGCGTTTTCATTGGCGCACTGCAGGTCGTAGATCAGTTCCGCAAGGTCTTCAATGGAATAGATGTCGTGGTGTGGCGGCGGGGAAATCAGCGAGATCCCCGGCGTGGAGCAGCGGGTCTTCGCCACGCTCTCCGTCACCTTCGCCCCGGGCAGGTGTCCGCCCTCGCCGGGCTTGGCGCCTTGGGCCATCTTGATCTGGATCTCCTTCGCGCTCAGCAGGTATTCCCGCGTCACGCCGAAACGTCCCGAGGCCACCTGTTTAATCGCCGAGTTCAGCTCCGTGCCGAAGCGTTCGGCCAGTTCGCCGCCTTCGCCGCTGTTCGATTTTCCGCCCAGATGGTTCATGGCTTTCGCCATGCATTCGTGGGCTTCCTGAGAAATGGAACCGTAGCTCATGGCCCCCGTCCGGAAGCGTTTCACGATGGATGCCGCGCTTTCGACTTCTTCGATCGGCACGGCCCGGCAGGCTTCAAACCGGAAGTCCAGCATAGCCCGGATGGTCCGCGGCCCGTCCTTCTCAATGGACGCCGCGTACCGGTCAAACAGCGCCCGGTCGTCGGTCCAGACAGCCTGCTGCAGCAGGTGGATGGTCTCCGGGGAATACAGATGCTCCTCCGCTCCTCCGCCCGTGCGCAGCCGGTGCACGCCCACGGCCGGCAGTCCCCTTTCGTCGGCCTCCCCGAAGGCTTCCGCGTGGTGGAAGCGGCTGTCGCTTTCCACCCGGTCCAGGTCCGTACCGCCCAGCACGCACGGCGTGTTCGTAAAGTATTTTTCCACAAAAGGCCGGTCCAGCCCCACCGTTTCAAACAGCTGTGCGCTCTGATACGCCTGCAGGGTCGAAACGCCCATCTTCGAGGCGATCTTCAGCACCCCGGCGCAAAGCGCCTTGTCGTAGCTCGCCAGAGCTTCCTCCTCCGTCTTGCCAATCGCACCCTTGTCGCACAGGTTCCGTATGCAGTCGTGGGCCAGGTAGGGGTTCACCGCCCGCGCGCCGAAGGCCACCAGCAGCGCCAGGTGATGCACGTCCCGCGGCTCCCCGCTCTCCAGCACGACGGAGACCGCCGTCCGCTTCTTGATGCGGATCAGGTGCTGTTCCAGCGCCGAAACCGCCAGCAGTGAGGGAATGGCCAGCGTCCGCTCGTCTAATCCCCGGTCGCTCAGGATCAGCACATTGATTCGGTCCCGGCACGCCGCGTCGCAGACCGCGAACAGCGCGTCCAGCGCGTCCCGCAGACTTCCGTCGACAGGATACAGCAGCGACGCCGTCCGCACGGAAAACGCCGGATGCCGGATCTCCCGGATCCGCCGGAATTCCTCCTCCGTCAGCACCGGCGAAGGCAGCTCCAGCACCGTGCAGTTCTCCGGATCGCCGGACAGCAGGTTGCCGTCGTCCCCGATGTAAACGCTGCAGTCCGTCTTGATTTCTTCCCGCAGCGCGTCGATCGGCGGATTCGTCACCTGGGCAAACCGCTGCTTGAAGTAATCAAACAGCGAGGGATGGGTTTTGGAAAGCACCGCCAGCGGTTCGTCCGCGCCCATGGAAACGATGGGCTCCGTCCCGTTCTCCGCCATCGGCCGCAGAATGTCCTGAACGTCCTCCCATGTATAGTGGAAGGCTTTCTCCAGTTTTTTCAGTTCTTTCTCTCTTGGAGCCGCCTGCCCCTCCGGGCTTTCCGGCAAATCCTGCAGCCGGATCAGGTTCCGCATCCATTCGGTGTACGGATGCTGCTTCGCGTAGCGCGTCTTGATCTCGCTGCTCTCCGAAAGCTTTCCGGTCCCAAGGTCCGCCTCCAGCACGTCCCCGGCCTTCAGCTTCCATCTCCGAACGATGTGCGCGTTCTCTTCAAAAAGCACCCCGGCCTCCGAGGAAAGGATCAGCCGGTGGTCGTCCGTCAGCGCGCAGCGCAGCGGCCGCAGGCCGTTCCGGTCCAGCGATGCGCATACCTTTTCCCCGTCGGAATAGAGTACCGCCGCCGGCCCGTCCCAGGGCTCCATCATCGTGGCATAGTAGCGGTAAAGGTCCCGCCACGGCGTTTCCCGTTCCACTCCCTGCCAGGGTTCCGGCATCAGGATCATCCCGGCCAGGGCCATGGGAATCCCGTTCATCGCCAGGAATTCCAGCGTGTTGTCCAGCATCTGGCTGTCGCTGCCGCCTTCCGCTACGACGGGCAGCACCCGCTGCATCTCCTCCCCCATCACCGGCGAGCGCATGGTCTCCTCCCGGGCCTTCATCCGGTCGTGGTTGCCGCGGATGGTGTTGATTTCCCCGTTGTGCAGCAGCATCCGCTGGGGATGCGCCTTGCTCCAGGAGGGGAAGGTGTTGGTCGAGAAGCGCGAATGCACCATCGCCATCCGGCTGGCATACCGGGCGTCCTGCAGGTCGTCGTAAAAAGACCGCAGCTGGCTCACCAGCATCATGCCCTTGTAGACAATGGTTCTCCCGGACAGCGAGCAGATGTACGTGTCCGTGTCCTGCTTTTCAAAAACCCGCCGCAGCACGTAAAGCCGCCGGTCAAAGTCCAGTCCGCTCTTCACCTCTGCCGGCCGGCGCAGGAAGCACTGGCGAATCCGCGGCATGGTGCTGCGGGCCCCGGCGCCCAGCTGCGCCGGGTGGCAGGGCACGTTCCGCCAGCCCAGCACCGGAATCTGTTCCGCCGCTGCCAGCTGTTCGAAAATCCGGCAGGCGTTTTCCGCGCCCACCTCGTCCTCCGGCAAAAAAAACATCCCCACGCCGTACTCTCCCGGCTGTCCCAGGAGGATTCCCTCTTCCCGGGCCCAGGCAGAAAAAAGGCTGTGGGGCAATTCAGTCAGAATCCCGACCCCGTCGCCGGTGGTTCCCAGGGCGTCGCTGCCGGCCCGGTGGGCCAGGCGCTCCACAATGGAAAGCGCCTGGTCCACGGTCCGGTGGGTGGCCCGGCCGTTCAGGTCCGCCACCGCGCCGACGCCGCAGTTCTCATGCTCAAATTCGGAGTGGTAAAGGGGATATTGTCGATCCCTCATAGTCCCTTCCCCCAATAAATCTGTAATCTTTCTTCACTAAACCCTATCCACTATACACTATTTACTATTCACTATCTTCGCCGCGTAAGCAGTCATTTTCATGCTGTGGTCCATCGCCTGCTTCTGCAGCAGGTGATGCGCCTCCGGTTCAGTAAGATGCAGCTGCTTCATCAGGATTTCCTTCGCCTGCTCCACCAGTTCCTTGTCCGCCCCCAGCCGGCGGGGCATCTGCCGCCGGTGCAGCTGGTTCAGCATCTCCAGTGCTCCCACCACCGTCTGGCCGCTGGTCGGCAGCGTCAGCCGGAAGATCTCCGGCGTCTCGCAGTTTTCCAGCACGGCCGGCTTCGCGATCCAAAGGATCTGAACCCGGTCGCCGTAGTCCCAAACCAGTTCCTCCGGTCGGCAGTCCGGAATCAGGCCGAGATAGATCAGTATGCTGTCCTCGCTTTCGCTCAGGGCTCTGCGCAGGCTGCTTCCCGATCCGCAGCAGCGGTATACGGAATAACCGGAGGAAGCCAGCAATCGGGCTATCTGATCGCGGTTCGTTTCCGATATGCCGGCGATGATCATTCGCGCCACTGGCCGTTCCTCCTCTCGCCAAAGAATACGCTCCCCGCGATTAGTACATCACGATATACCGGTCAATCTCCCACTGGCTCACGTGCGTCCGATAGGCGTCCCATTCCTTCTCTTTGCCTTCCACGTACTGACCCATCACGTGCTCGCCCAGCGCGTCGGCAATCACCTTATCCTCTTTCAGGCATTCAACGGCTTCCTTCAGCGTCCCGGGCAGCGAACGGATGCCCTTGGCTTCCCGCGTTGCCGCGTCCATGGCAAAGATGTTTTCGGTAATTTCAGCCGGCGGGGTCAGGCCCTTCTTAATGCCGTCCAGTCCGGCCGCCAGGCAGACCGCCATGTTCAGGTAGGGGTTGCAGCTGGGATCCGGGCACCGCAGCTCCACGCGGGTTCCCATGCCCCTCGCCGCCGGAATGCGGATCAGCGCGCTCCGGTTGCTGGCGCTCCATGCCAGGTAGCACGGCGCTTCATAGCCCGGCACCAGCCGCTTGTAGCTGTTCACCAGCGGGTTGGTCACCGCCGCCATACCGCGGATGTGCTCCAGAATGCCCGCGATGAAGGCATACGCTTCCTTGCTCAGGCCCCGGCTATCGCTGGGATCCGCGAAAACGTTCTTTCCGTCCTTGAAAAGGCTCATGTTCGTATGCATGCCGCTGCCGTTGATGCCGAACACAGGCTTCGGCATGAACGTCGCGTGCAGGCCGTTCTTCTGCGCCAGCGTCTTCACCGCCAGCTTGAATGTCATAATGTTGTCCGCCGCCCGCAGCGCGTCGGCATACTTGAAGTCAATTTCGTGCTGGCCCGCGGCCACTTCGTGGTGGCTGGCCTCGATTTCAAAGCCCATCTGTTCCAGCGCCATGCAGATCTCCCGCCGGGTGCTCTCGCCGTGGTCCAGCGGTCCCAGGTCGAAGTATCCCGCTTCGTCCGAAGTCGTGGTCGTGGGCTTGCCGCTCTCGTCCGTCTGGAAAAGGAAGAATTCCATTTCCGGGCCGACGTTGAAGGAATAGCCCATCTCCGCCGCTTCCGCCAGCACCTTCTTCAGCACGCCCCGCGGATCTCCCATGAAGGGCGTTCCGTCCGGGTTGTAAACGTCGCAGATCAGCCGGGCCACTTTTCCATGCTGCGGCCGCCAGGGCAGGATCGCGAAGGTATCCAGGTCCGGCCGCAGGTACTGGTCGCTCTCGTTGATGCGCACAAAGCCTTCAATGGAGCTGCCGTCGATCATGATCTCATTGTTGACCGCCTTTTCAATCTGGCTGGCCGTAATGGCCACGTTCTTCAGCTGGCCGAAAATGTCGGTGAACTGCATGCGGATAAACTCCACATCGTCCTCCTTCACCATCCGGATGATATCTTCCTTCGTGTACTTGCTCATAACTGAAACCCCCTTCATAATTCTCTTTCCCTGGCTGAAATGAAAACAGGCAAGTTCAGCCATGGACCATGGCTCCCTTGCCTTGTATGCCGGGATCATATCACCCCTCACCGCAGCCTGTCAAGCACCCGGATTGTTTTCCCTTTGTTTTCGCTTTTCGTCCGTTTCGCCGCCCTCCCGCCTCCGCCGTTTTCCCGCCCCGATTGTTTTCCCCTTGTTTTCGTTTGTTCTTTCCGCTGCCGCCTTCTTGACAAAGCAGCCCCTGGAATGATACCATACCTGCCAACAAGGCAAGGGTGTCCTGTTTTTCATTTGGACCCTTTGCCTTTTTTGTTTCTTATTTTCTCTCAGGAGGCGATCCGTATGTGTTCCATCTTCGGTCTCACCAGTGCCAGGGTTCCCCGTGAATTGATTGAAACCTGCTTCAACCGCACGATCTCCAGGGGCCCGGATATGAGCCGGCTGGAGGAAATCCCCGGCGGCGTCCTCGGCTTCCACCGCCTGGCAATCATGGGCCTGAATGAACGCGGAATGCAGCCCTTCCATCTGGGAAAGGACGCCGTCGTCTGCAACGGTGAGCTCTACGGCTTCCGTCCCCTGCGCGAGCGCCTCATGGAGCACTATGAGATTAAGGGAGAATCCGACTGCGAAATTCTTCTCCCTCTCTATCATGAGTACGGCGTGGAAATGTTCAAAACCCTGGATGCCGAGTTCGCCCTCATCCTCTACGATGGAGAGCAGAACAAGGTCATCGCCGCCCGGGATCCGATCGGTATCCGCCCCCTCTATTACGGCCGCCTCGAAGACGGCGAATGGGCCTTCGCCAGCGAGCCGAAGAACCTCATGGGCCTCTGCGAAACGATTCTTCCCTTCCCGCCCGGTCATTACTGGATGGACGGCGAATTCATTCAGTACGCAGATCCTGCTTATGTAGGTTATTTCACCATGAAGACGGAAGAGGATGTCTGCGCAAAGCTCCGCCGCCTGCTGATGGACGGCGTGGAGAAGCGCCTGGATGCCGATGCTCCGGTAGGCTTCCTGCTTTCCGGCGGTCTGGATTCCTCCCTCGTCTGCGCGATAGCCCAGAAACTCCTGCCCCATCCGATCCGCACCTTCGCCATCGGTATGGATATCGATGCCATCGATCTGAAGTACGCCCGCATGGTAGCGGATTATATCGGTTCGGAGCATACCGAAGTGATTATCTCCGAAAAAGATGTCCTCGAGGCCCTGCCCAGGGTCGTGGAGCTCCTGGCCACCTGGGATATCACCACCATCCGCGCCTCCATCGGCATGTATCTCGTCTGCAAGTGGATCCATGAAAACACCGATGTCCGGGTGCTCCTGACCGGTGAAATTTCCGATGAACTCTTCGGTTATAAGTATACCGACTTCGCGCCGTCCGCCGCCGCCTTCCAGGAGGAGGCCGAAAAGCGCATCCGCGAGCTCCATGTCTACGATGTTCTCCGCGCCGACCGCTGCATCTCCGTCAACTCCCTGGAGGCTCGTGTGCCCTTCGGCGATCTCAAGTTCGTCCGCTATGCCATGAGCATCGATCCCGAGCTGAAGATGAACAACCACAACATGGGCAAATACCTCATCCGCAAGGCCTTCGCCGAGGATAAAATCCTCCCGGACGAAATTCTCTGGCGCCAGAAAGCCGCCTTCTCCGATGCCGTCGGCCATTCCATGGTCAACGATCTCAAGGCTCTGGCGGAAAGAACCTACACAGACAAGGAATTCGTCGAAAAGGCGGCGAAATATGATTACTGTCCTCCTTTCACCAAGGAGAGCCTGCTCTACCGGGAGCTCTTCGAGCAGTTCTATCCCGGCCAGGCCCGCATGATCCCGGACTTCTGGATGCCCAACAAATCCTGGCCCGGCTGCAATGTGGACGATCCCTCCGCCCGCGTCCTCTCCAACTACGGCGCCAGCGGGGAGTAAGCCGAAAGTCAGCCAAGTGGACCGAAGGGCAAACGGTCCGGGGGGACGGTTCTTCCGGTCCATTTTTACCACACGGAGCGTAAGCTCCGATGGAGCCGACCATTTTGACTATGACCATAGGGGGACGGTTCTTTTGCGGTCATGGATTTCCTTTAACCGCATGGGGGTGCAGACGCCGGTAACGCCCGCGTTGAAACCGATTATTTACGGTCACTGGTTCTTCTGTACAGAAGAATCCCACAGAAATACAGTAGGCAAAGGAGCCAGACGATGTCAGAAACTCAGAAAGTCCTCATCTTCGACTTCGGCGGCCAGTATACCCAGCTCATCGCCCGCCGTGTCCGCGAATGTCATGTTTATTCTGAAGTTGTCCCCTGGAATATTTCTCTGGAAGAGGTTCGGAACCAACGGCCCGTCGGGATCATTCTCTCCGGCGGGCCTTCCACCGTTCATGACGAAAAAGCCCCGATGATCGACCCGGCCCTCTACAGCCTGGGCATCCCGGTCCTCGGTATCTGTTACGGCATGCAGCTCACGGCCCACCTCCTGGGCGGAAAAGTGGAGCGCGCGAAGGAGCGGGAATACGGCCGCATTGTCGTGCGGATGAAGGAATCCTCCGCTCTCCTGGCGGGCATGAAGTCTGCCTCCTTCTGCTGGATGAGTCACACCTGGCAGGTCGCCGCCTGTCCCGAAGGGTTCGAGCCGGCAGCCCGCACCGATAACTGCCCCATCGCTGCCATGGCTGATGAAGCCCGCCGCATCTACGGCGTTCAGTTTCATCCCGAAGTCACCCATTCCGAGGAAGGCCGCCTCCTCCTGCATAATTTCCTTTTTAATATCTGCCGCTGCACCGGCGACTGGACCATGGAAGCTTACGCCGAGCAGGCCGTCCGTCGCATCCGGGAAGCCGTTGGTGAAGACGGCAAAGTCCTCCTGGCCTTGTCCGGCGGCGTGGATTCCTCCGTTGCCGCCGCCCTGATCTTCCGGGCCATCGGCGATCGGCTCACCTGCGTCTTTGTGGATCACGGCCTCCTCCGCAAGGGCGAAAGCGACCAGGTCGTTCATGTTTTCAGCCATCTCTTTCCTGTCCGTTTCATCCGTTCGGATGCCTCTGCCCGCTTCTTCGGCGACCTGAAGGGCGTCATCGATCCGGAAGAAAAGCGCCATATCATCGGCCGGGATTTCATTGAAGTCTTCCGTGCGGAAGCAAAAGCCCTCGGCAAAATGGACTATTTCGCCCAGGGAACGATCTATCCTGATGTCATCGAAAGCGGCCAGGGCACCAATGCCGCCGTCATCAAGAGTCATCATAACGTCGGCGGTCTGCCGAAGGAGCTGGGCTTCACCGAGCTCATCGAGCCCCTGCGCATGCTCTTCAAGGATGAAGTCCGCGCCCTGGGCGAAACCCTGGGTCTCCCGAAGGAACTGGTCTGGCGCCAGCCCTTCCCCGGCCCCGGCATCGCCATCCGCATCATCGGCGAAGTCACCCCCGACAAGGCGCAGATCGTCCGTGAAAGCGATGCCATCCTCCGGGAAGAAATCGCCAAAGCCGGCCTCGACCGGCAGATCAGCCAGTATTTCACCGTCCTCACCGGCATCCATTCCGTCGGCGTCATGGGGGACGAGCGCACCTATGACTACACCATAGCCATCCGCGCCGTCACCACCGACGATTTCATGACCGCCGACTGGGCCCGCATCCCCTGGGATACGGTCGCCACAGTCTCCGCCCGCATCGTCAACGAAGTCCCCCATGTCAACCGCGTTGTCCTCGACGTAACCACCAAACCCCCGGCCAGCGTTGAATGGGAATAA
>Ga0265298_10009677_pt1 | contig 11460 bp, 8 predicted proteins | sample AusTroGonzalo_MG_3_FD_193486 | JGI IMG/M metagenome (GOLD analysis project Ga0265298, IMG submission 193486) | Bovine rumen microbial communities from tropical cattle in Woodstock, Queensland, Australia - Gonzalo_01 | ecosystem: Host-associated > Mammals > Digestive system > Stomach > Rumen ...
GAGGTAATCCGCAATCATCCGGGAGACGCCCGCGTATTCCGAGGCGGGCAGGCCCGTGGTTTCCGGCGGGGCATGGGCCGCCATCTCCCGGGACAGCAGGGCCGCGTCCCCGCAGAACAGCAGGACCACGGCCGTGGCGCCAAACAGGATCCAGGCCGCCGCCGCGGCCGCGCCCGCGAACCGGCGGAAACGGAGGGGAATCACTGCATCTTTAAATACGCCGTCACGAAGCCTTCCAGGTTGCCGTTCATGACGTCGTCAATGTTGCCGCTCTCGTAGTTCGTGCGGTGGTCCTTGACCATGGTATAGGGCTGGAAGACGTAGCTGCGGATCTGGCTGCCCCATTCGATCTTCTTCATCTCGCCCTTGATATCCGCCATCTGCTGCTCCTTCTCCCGCTCCCGGAGCTCCAGCAGCTTCGCCTTCAGCATCTTCAGGCAGGTGGCCCGGTTCTGCACCTGGTCCCGCTCCGTCTGGCAGGCGACGACGATCCCGGTCGGATAATGGGTCATCCGGACGGCGCTGCTGGTCTTATTCACATTCTGGCCGCCGGCGCCGCTGGAATGATAGGTATCCACCCGCACGTCCTTCATATCAATCTTGATTTCGTCGCCCTCGTCCTCGATCATCGGGGCCACATCCAGGCTGGAAAAGCTCGTGTGGCGCCGGGCGTTGGCGTCGAAGGGGGAAATCCGCACCAGCCGGTGCACGCCTTTCTCGCCCCGCAGGTAGCCGTAAGCGTGGTCCCCGCTGACCTCGAAGGTGACGCTCTTGATCCCCGCCTCGTCCCCGTCCAGCAGGTCCAGCAGCTTCACCTCGAAGCCCATGCGCTCGCAGTAACGGGTATACATCCGGTACAGCATCTGGGTCCAGTCCTGGGCTTCGGTGCCGCCGGCCCCGGCGTGCAGGCTCAGCACGGCGTCGTTATCATCATAATCGCCGCGCATCAGCGTTTCCAGCTCCAGGGCGTCCGCCTGCTCCTTCAGGCGGGCGAGGGCCTCCCCGGCTTCCTGCACCATGCCCTCATCATTCTCTTCCTTCGCCAGCTCCATCATCGCCTCGACGTCGTCGGCGGCCTCCAGCAGGCCCTGGTAATGGCCGAGGCGGTTTTTCAGGTGGCCCAGCTTCTGGTTCACCTTCGTGCTCCGCTCCGTGTCGTTCCAGAATTCCGGCTGGTTCATTTCCTCGGTCAGCTCGTCAATCTGCTCCTGCATCTGGCCGATATGCAGCGCCTCTCCGGCTGCCAGGATCGATTTCCGGATTCCCGAAAGCTCCTGGCCGTATTGTTCAAGTTCCAGCATATGCTTCTCCTGTCCCCTTTTATCCTCTCACGCAATCCTGTCACGCAAATCCTCTCAGGCAGATCCTGCCGGGCAGGCCGTTTACGCGTCCGCGCTGCGCCCGCAGCAGTTCTTGTACTTCTTTCCGCTGCCGCAGGGGCACGGGTCGTTCCGGCCGACCTTCTTCGCCGGGGACGCCTTTCTCGGCTGCCGCGGGCCGTCCCCGGCCACCCGCGCCTCCACCGGCTTCGCGGCCTGCACCCGCTCCGGCGTCACCTGCACCTTCGTCTGGTACACCCGGCGCACCGTGTCCTCCCGGATCAGGTGGTTCAGCTCCTCAAACATATGGGCGGCTTCGATCTGGTACTCCGTGACCGGGTTCTTGCCGCTGTAAGCCCGGAACCCGATGCCGTCCCGCAGCTGGTCCATCGCGTCGATATGGTCCATCCAGCGGCTGTCCACGCTGCGCAGGAGCATGACCCGCTCCACCTCGCGCATATCCACATGCAGCTCCTCCAGCATCGCTTCCCGCTCCGCATAGAAGCTGCGCGCGTCCTCCTTCAGGGCGGCGATGAAGCCCTCCCGGTCCTCCGCGTCCGCCGCTTGCCGGTTCGCCGCCAGCGCCCCGTGGCGGCAGCACAGGTTCTCGAGATAGTTCGTCGCTTCCTTCCACTCCCATTCCGCCGCGTCCTCGCCGTTCATCCAGCGGGACGCCGCGAAATCCACCACGTGGTCCGCCATCTTCAGGATGCTGTCCTTCACATTCTCGCCCATGAGCACCCGGCGGCGCTGGCCGTAGATCACCTCGCGCTGGCGGTTCATGACGTCGTCGTATTCCAGGACGTGCTTCCGGGTCTCATAATTCCGGTTCTCGATCCGCTTCTGGGCGTTCTCAATCTGCTTGGTCAGCAGCCCCGCCGTCAGCGGCTCATCCTCCTTCAGGCCCAGCCGGTCCACCATGGCGCCGATCCGCTCGCTGCCGAAGAGGCGCATCAGGTCATCCTCCAGGGAGATGAAGAACTGGGTCGAGCCCGGGTCCCCCTGCCGGGCGCTGCGGCCCCGCAGCTGGTTGTCGATCCGGCGGCTCTCGTGGCGCTCCGTGCCGATGATATGCAGGCCGCCGGTCTGGAGCACCCGGTCGTGCTCCCGGTCCGTCTCCGCCTTGAAGTTTCCGTACAGGGCCTGATACCGCTTCCGGGCTTCCAGCACTTCGGGGGAGACCTGCTCGCTGTGGCCCACGGCCTCCTCGATGATCTCCTCTTCGACGCCCTCCTGGCGCATCGCCCGGCGGGCGAGGAACTCCGGATTGCCGCCCAGGAGGATGTCCGTGCCGCGGCCGGCCATGTTCGTCGCGATCGTGACCGCGCCCCAGTGGCCCGCCTGCGCCACGATCTCCGCCTCCTTGGCGTGGTTCTTCGCGTTCAGGACCTCATGGGGAATGCCCCGGCGGCGGAGAAGGTCGCTCAGCATCTCGCTGACCTCGACGGAGATCGTGCCCACCAGCAGGGGCTGGCCCGTGGCGTGGTGCTCCTCGATGGAGGCCACGACGGCGTTGAACTTCGCCTGTTTGTTCTTATAGACCATATCCTCCAGGTCTTTGCGGATATTCGGCTTGTTCGTCGGGATCTCCACCACGTCCAGGCCGTAGATGCCCCGGAACTCCGCCTCCTCGGTCTTCGCCGTGCCGGTCATGCCGGAGAGCTTGCCGTACATGCGGAAATAGTTCTGGAAGGTGATGGTGGCGAGGGTCTTGCTCTCCCGCTCGACCTTGACGTGCTCCTTGGCCTCGATGGCCTGGTGCAGGCCTTCGCTGTAGCGGCGGCCGATCATGAGGCGGCCGGTGAATTCATCCACGATAATCACCTGGCCGTTCTGGACGACGTAATCCACGTCCCGCTTCATGACCGCGTGGGCGCGGAGGGCGCAGTTCACATGGTGGTTCAGCTCGCTGTTCTCCGGGTCGTTCAGGTTGTCGATGCCGAAGGCCGTTTCCACCTTCCGGGCGCCTTCGTCCGTCAGGGTGACCGCCTTCTTCTTCTCCTCGAGGGTATAGTGGACCTCCGGCTTCATGGTGCGGACGATCGTGTCCACCCGGTCGTAGAGCTCGGTGCTCTTCTCGCCCTGGCCGGAGATGATCAGGGGGGTGCGGGCCTCGTCGATGAGGATGGAGTCCACCTCGTCGACAATGGCGTAGGCATGGCCGCGCTGGACGAGGTCGCCCTGGCGGATGACCATGTTATCCCGGAGGTAGTCGAAGCCGAGCTCGTTGTTCGTGCCGTAGGTGATGTCGCAGGCATAGGCGGCGCGGCGCTCCTGGGGCTCGAGGTCGTGGACGATGAGGCCGACGCTCAGGCCGAGGAAGCGGTGGACCTTGCCCATCCATTCGCTGTCGCGGCGGGCGAGGTAATCGTTGACCGTGACGATGTGCACGCCGTTGCCGCGGAGGGCGTTCAGGTAGGCGGGCATGGTGGCGACGAGGGTCTTGCCTTCACCGGTCTTCATCTCGGCGATGCGGCCCTGGTGCAGGACGATGCCGCCGAGGACCTGAACCCGGTAGGGGCGCATGCCCAGAACGCGGTCCGCGGCTTCGCGGACAGCGGCGAAGGCCTCCGGGAGGATGTCGTCCTCCGTTTCGCCCTTCTGCAGGCGGGCACGGAATTCAGCGGTCTTCGCCTGCAGCTGCTCATCCGTCAGCTTCCGGTATGCATCCTCCAGGGCCATCACGTCGTCCACGGGCTTCTGGAGTTTCTTCAGCTGCGCGTCATTCCCGGCGCCCAGCATTTTCTTCAAAAAATCAAGCATTTCCTTCTCCTCACGCCCGCTCCGAATCCCCTCCGGGCGGGCAAAACAATACAGAATATTATATCATTCCAGGGCTGCCGGATGCAAGTTTTTCCGTTCCGAAAAAAGGCGCGGCTGAAAGCAGGCGTGAAAAAAGGACCCCCGGCCCGGCCGGGGATCCCTGTTCGTTTTGGTTTATTCCTGCGTTTTCCGCGTCCGGCGCCGGGGGGCCGTTTCCGCGTTCGGCGTATCCTCCTTGATCGTCGGAATCCGTTTCGTTTCCTGTTCCATCACGTCGGCGCCCGCATCGACCACTGTCGCCTCCGGATCCGCCACCGTGGCTTCCGGATCCGCCGGTTTGGCTGCGGTTTCCGCTGCCGGTTCCGTTGCTTCCGTAACTTCCGTCGGCTCGTCTTTGGTATACAGCCGCTTCAGGGTTTCCGCCATCAGTTCGCTGTTCTGGACGCTGCCTTCAGTTTCCTTCACAGACGGGACCGCATTGTCCTTGCCGTCCGTATTGTCCGTAATCACGCTGCGCCGTCCGCCCCGGGGCGCCGCGCTGTAGTCACGGTATACCGCGCCTTCCAGGTGGTCCATCGCCCGCTTGGACTGGCTCCGGTTCCGCCCGCGGCGAACCGCGCCGATCAGCAGGAGCAGCAGCAGCACGCCGCCGATCCCGGCCAGCGGCCATTTCGCCGCTTCCGAAATGCTCTCAGCCTGGCTCAGCCATTCAGGTTCCTTCTCCTCTGCGGGCATGGTTTCCATCGGCGGAGCCGGCGGAGTCACCAGCGGCGCCTCGGTAGGAACCGGCGTCGGCGGCGCATAGTCCACCTGAACCGGATTGCTGGTGAACTTCTGGGTTTGTCCCAGTGCGTCTTTGCAGCTTGCCGTGAACTGGAACGTACCGGCCATGCTGATATCCATATCCCGGACAAAGGTCCGGCTCGCACCGGCCGCCAGGGCGTCGATCGTGTAGATCGTGGTCTCCACGGCTTTCACGGTCACATTCTTGACTTCCACCGCGCTGTCGTTCTGCACGCGGATCCTGAAGCGCACCGTTCCCGGAATCTTGTATACCACGTCCCGGTCCGCGCTGGCTTCCAGCGTCAGCATCACCTGCTGCGTCGGATCCATGCAGATCAGGTTCACACGCCCGGTGGCCGTTTCCACCTTGCCGCCGGTCTCGTCTTCCGCGGACACTGTAAACTGCAGGTCCACGGTTTCCGTAATCGTCAGTTCCTTGGTCAGGGTCACGGTCTTTCCCGCCGGGACTTTTTCGTTGCTGAATACGGTTCCCAGCGTTGCATCCGTCACTTCCACATTGGTAAAGTCGACGTTTCCGCTGTTTTTCAGCAGCAGGGTCAGCTTCACCGTATCCCCGGGAGCGCCGCCCTTTTTGTCCGCGTCCAGCACGGCGGTCAGTTTCACTTCGCCGTATTTCACCTTTGTGGATTCGACCTTGGTATTGTAGGTTTTTCCACCGGCCTTGTAGGAAATGGTCGCGGAGCTGGTCAGGTCCTTCCCGGCCATCTTCGTCGTAAACACGTATTTTTCGGTTTCTCCGACAGCCACCTTGTTGATTGTGCCGGATTTGGTGGAGATGGAAGTGTTCTCCTTGATGGTCACGTTGGTCACGTCCACAGTGCCGGTATTGGATACTTCGTAGGTCACCGTCACATCCTGGCCCTTGGTCGCCATGGAAGGCACAACCGTCCGCTTGACCTCGATCACCGGATCCGCCCCGGCGAACACGATCTTCTTGGAGAAATATTTCACCTTGTTGACCAGTTCCCCATCCTCATTGTAAACCGAGTACTTGCAGGAGAAGGTCAGCTTGCCGTTATCCAGCTCTTTCTGCGTCACATCCCAGGTGCCCTTCCAGTTTTTGCTGGATCCGACGGCCAGCGTGGGAGAGCCGAACTCGTCCACCTTTTTTCCGCTTGGATAATAGAGGGTAATCGGGCCGGGAAGATCCCCGTCCCCGACGTTGCTCAGCGTGATGGATACCGTCACCGGCCCGGGCCCGGAGAATTTGTTATTGCTCAGCTCCATGGAAATCTTCACAGGATCGCTGACATTATCCGCCATGGCCGTTCCGGCGGCAAACAACACCAGAAGCATCGCCAGCGCCAGGACCAGGACTAGACTTTTTCTGCTCATAACCTATCGGAGCAAAAAGCTCCTTCCCCCTTCCTCCGTCGAAAAGGCTGCCGGATCCAACGAGTATGGACACAGTCTATCTATGGTATTTTACAAAGAAAAACACGCTATGTCAAGAGTGTAACTTTTCTGCAACAAATTTGTTTCACTTTTTTCGCATGTTTTTTTCATCATCTTTGCTCTTTTCCCGCTCAGGGTGCTTCCTCCCGGGTTTCTTCCCGGGCTTCCTCGCGGGTTTCCTCCTGCGGAGGAATCCCAGGCGCATCCTGCATCAGCTCCTCCATCCGGATCTGTTCAATCGCCTCTTCCACCTCCGGTACCAGCCGGGCCTGGGGTTTGGCCCGGCGCGCCGGCGGCGGCGTGGAAACCACCAGGCTGGCCGGCAGCCGGATTTTCTTCTTTTTCCCCAGTTTGTCCCGGATATAGTTCATCGCGTCTTCCCAGACGAAAGGCGTGCAGGCCACCGGAATCCGCAGCCACCAGGATGGAGCGTAGAACAGGATCATGCACTTTTCCGGCCAGACCTGCACCCGGGCCACATCTTTCCAGGCCAGGTCCGTCTCCCCGATCCGGATGACGGGCACCGCAGCCTCCGGATCGGTGTTTTTCATCAACGCCGGGCTCTTCAGCCGCGCCAGCAGCTTCAGCGGCGTCGGATTCGGCAGGTACCGGACCGCATGGATTCCCCGGTTGTCGATCACATAGTCCGCCAGTTCCTTTCCCTGCAGCCCCAGCAAAAGCGCCACGGCCGCCAGCACGGCGCCCAGCAGAATCCCCAGCGTTGTCAGAAACCGGTTCCGGATCAGCAGCTCCACCGCCGCCGGGCCCCCGGCCAGCCATTCCGCAGCCAGCACCGCCACCAGGATCACCAGCCCCGCCGGCGCCAGCAGCCGCATTACGCTGTTCCAGCTCATCCAGTCCTTTATCGGGGTTTTCTCAACGCACCAGGCGGCGTGCGCCGCGGTTTTTCCCAGTTTTGTGCCGCAGAAAGGGCACAGTTCCGCCGCTTCCACTTCCCGTTTGCATTTTTTGCAATATGCCGTCAGCGCCATTCTTTTCCTCCGCAAAAGCCCGCCACGCGGAACGCATGGCGGGCGCAGACTGGTTCTCCGTTTCGTTTATTATTTCGCAGCGAGCCATTCGGCATACTGTTTCTGGAACTCCTTCAGCACTTTCTGGTATCCGGCCTTGTCCAGTGCTTCCTGGTATTCCTTGATCGCGTCTTCAACGCCGTCTTCGCCGTAGGCGCCCGTCTCCAGCAGATAGCCCTGGTCCCGGGCGACTTCCTTGCACTTGTCGTAGGCATCCTGCACAGGCGTCCGGTCAAACCGGAAGCCGGCGGCCACGGAGGTCTCCGCTCCGCCGTTGAATTCCCGGTACAGCTCCGCCTTGTTGTCCGGCTCGCCCTCCATCGGGCTGACGATTGTCGCGGAAGCGGATTCCCACATCAGGTGCTTATATTTGTCGCTGTGCTGCTTCACGTGGTTGACGGTTTCCCCTTCCGCTTTCACGTACTCAAAGTCTTCTCCTTCGATCCCGAAGGTATAGATGTCGGCCAGTGTCTGGTCGGTATAGAGCAGCCCCAGGAACTCGATGCAGGCCTTCGCCTGTTCTTCCGTGCTGTCCGCGGAGATGCAGAAGCAGCTTCCCAGAGCCGAGGTGGAATGGGAATACCGTTTCGTCGCCGGCGCCAGAACGATTTCCTGGTTGTAACGGCCGCTGGCTTCCGTCGCCACGGGGGTATCCGTCCACCAGCTCACGGCCCAGTCGGTTCCCTGCGGCGTCTGGTTGCTGGGAATGTGCAGGCTTTCTTCCACGGACAGGTAATCGTTGTCCGCCCATTTGCCCATCAGCTTGCAGTATTCCAGATAGTCCTCGCTCTGCACCGTATTCACAACGGCATTGGTTTCCCGGTCCACCGCCACAAAATTCGATTCCGCATCGCCGGTAAAGAAATCAAACCGGTCCAGCATAAAGCGGTAGAACATCGCCGTTCCCTGGAGCAGGAAGGGATAATCCAGTTCCTCTTCCTCGGCCGCGTCCTTCAGAATGGGCTCCAGGTCCTTCAGGGATTTGATGGACGCCAGGTCCCAGCCGTACTTGTCCACCAGCTCCTTGCGGATCATGAAATCGTAGCCTTCCACGTTGTCCTTGTAAATCGGAATGAAATAATTCCTTCCATTATATTTGGTCGATTCCCACTGGGCTTCGTCCATCGACTGGTAAAGCGTCGTTCCGGGCAGAAGCTCCGTAATGTCATACACGGCGTTCTTCGGCACCAGGTCGTTGCAGCCGACGGTTCCCATCCAGGCCGCCGTCCACAGCAGGTTGACGCCCTTGTTGTCCAGCGCTAGCCGCGCAATTTCGGGGAACTGGCTGTTGGCCACATCCGTCAGGGTGATTTTCACATTGATCTTGCCGTCGATATAAGCGTTGATCGCATCCTCGACCTTTTTCACCTGTGTCGGATCGGGGCCGCTCTCGAGTTCAAAGGTATCACGGTACAGGCTGATCTCCACTTTATCCGCCGCTCCGGCGAAAGAGCAAACACTCAGCACCAGGATCACGGTCAGTATCAAAGACAACCATTTTTTCATTGCCGGGACCTCCTGAATTTTTTTATTCCAATTACGGTTCGCAAACGGAACCGCCTGAAATCGGTTATGACAAATCTGTCCTTCTTTCAAAGTATACCCTATCAGAGCCGTTTTTGCAACCGGGTTTCCCGCCTCGCGTTTATATCCGCTCCGGATCAATGCTCAGCCAGTTGCGCCCTCTGCGAAGCGTAACACGCCTTGACGGTTCCTGGCCCGGAAGACCGCCAAACATCTCTTTCACCTTGTCCTGTTTTGTCAGCGGAATATCCTGCCCCCAGAAGCTCGGGCTTTCGCAGGGAACAATATGTCCTGCCGCCGCGTCTTCCATCATATCAATAATGGTCGGCAGGCAGTCCTCTCCGAGAGGAGCCCCCAGCGCACGGAAATCATGATGCCCGTTCCAGATTCCGTCATATTCCCCGGACATGGCCTGCAGCTTTTTCATATGGCCGAGCGTCGTCCGCAGCGAAACCGCTCCGACGCCCAGATTGTAATTCACCGCATCCCCGGCAAAGAGCGTACGCGTCCCCTGATCCAGAAAAACCATTTCTCCGGGAGTGTGCCCGGGGCATTCAATCGCCCTCACGATCCTCCCGCCGCCAAGGTCAAATTCCTGCCCGTCCTCCAGATCCCGAACTACCGGCATGGGCCCGCTGTCTTCCGCCTCCAGCACATCCGTCTCCAGGTCAAAGGGATACAGTCGGAACATGGAATAGGGAGCGCCGATGCTTCCTTTCTGCCGCCTCGCAATATGGCGGATATCGTCCCTGCGCAGCTCCGCGCTCATCGGAATCGGCATCAGGTTCCGATCCTTCCCGTTCAGCCAGATCTCCGGAAACTGCCGTGCGTTCCCCGCATGGTCCGGATGATTATGGGTCAGCGCAACAATCAGCGGCTTATCCGTGATCATACGCACCGCTCCCGCAAGATCGCCGATTCCCATACCGCAGTCAATCAGCATTGCTTTCTCGGATCCAATGAGCAAAAACATGCTGGCACAGTCAAACTCATCGATTTCCCAGGTGTCTTTTTTAAACTGAACCATCGGATACAGTTTTGTCCGCATTTCCATAATCTTCCCGTCCATTCCGGCCAAATGCCATTGAGTTCATACTGTTTTATAAAACAACAACCTATCCCCAGCTTCATAAATGGAGAAGCATTACACCCTTCGGATCATCTGAACCATCGGATGATCTTGATCTGGAATTTTCGCAAATGCAGTAAACTGATTATCACTGTAGAACTGGATCAGTTTCTCTTCATCATGGCATTCGATTAGAATATAACGTCCTCCAACAGAATCGATAGCCGGCTGAATGACATCAAATGCATAACCAATAAGATCTTTTCCAGAAACAGAATCTTTTGAAACGTTTGTGTTTCTGCCAAGCTGTCCTATCAGATATACCGGGAAAGCTGTAATTTGTTCACCGTGAATCTTTGCACTCAGTCCATCAATCTCTTTCCGCATTCTGTTTGAAACGGATTCAGGAACAGTTAATACTTTTAATGCCAAAGCGATATATCCAAGAATAGATTTCACTGATCAGGTCTTTGAGCGAGATAAGCACTGTTTTTATAGTAATACACTCCTTTTCCGCTCTTTCTGTGTATAAGGATGATCAGAGAGAGACTTTGTTGGTGCGTCTTTCTCCATTACCGTGATCAGCTTTTTTACTGACTGCGGATCAGTGATTTCAATTTTCCGTTCAAAGGTACTGGTAGCCATTGGGTCTCTCTCCTTTCTGTCCAGTTTAATCTCTCAGCGATGAATAATTGCAAAAGCAGAGAACTTTATTGTCTACTGGAAGATTCTCTCTTCGCTTTGTTCCCCGCCTCCCGAAGCGGATGAAAACAGCGGTTCCTTACAGGGTGAGGACCTCCGGCGCTGCGGTAAATGAAGCGAACGTCGCGGTCGCATCCTTGAAATACAGCACCTGCGTGTTGTCGTCATCCGCGCTGTACATCGCCTTCAGGCTGGGCATCTTGTCCAGCATGGCGGCTTTGGGCTCCCGGCGGTCGTCGTTCACCAGTTCGCCGGCAACGCGAAGCCAGGTTCCGTTATGGAACGCACAGATCTCTGCCTTCGGATTCGCCGCCAGCTGTTTGGAAACGTCCTTCTTTTTGCCGGTCTGGATGTACAGCTTTCCTTCAAAAATCAGGGCGGTACCGAAGGGCCGCACACGGGGCTGATCCCCCTCCACCGTCGCCAGATAATAGGTTTTGGCCTCGTCCAGGAATTGGCATACGCGTTCGATATTGGTCATGGAAAAATCCCCCTTCTCATAATATTGAAATGCTGAAAACGCTGACTCCATCTTATACGGAACCACCCCGCCTGTCAATGTGTTTTAGGGAAACGGCTGGCAACTGCCGCCGTCAGCCGTTTCCGCCTGGTGCTCATCCCCGGCATTTTGAGTTTCACTTTTTTTGAGTTTCACCGCTGAAAACCCGGGAATGGCACGGTCGATACAAGAAAACGATGCACCCCACTCGCCTTTCTGGGGTGCAAATAGGTGCAAGACCTACTGAGTGGGGTGCATCGTGTGATCGTATGGGGTGCATCAGTCAACCTGGATCTCTTCGCCGGTGCTCAGCGTAAAGCGTACATCCTTTTTCCCGTAAACCGTCACCTGGTC
>Ga0265298_10009681_pt1 | contig 11455 bp, 12 predicted proteins | sample AusTroGonzalo_MG_3_FD_193486 | JGI IMG/M metagenome (GOLD analysis project Ga0265298, IMG submission 193486) | Bovine rumen microbial communities from tropical cattle in Woodstock, Queensland, Australia - Gonzalo_01 | ecosystem: Host-associated > Mammals > Digestive system > Stomach > Rumen ...
TATCATACTGTGTAACGCTTACCGGAGCTTTGGGCTTATAGTATACAAAATCTTCGGGATTATTAAGGAGCGTAGCACTTTGGGTATACATATACAGAGTACCTACATATCCGGGAAGAGTGACTTTTTCGTATTCTGAAAGATCGTTGAAGGGGACGCCGGCTGCATAAGCAAACTGCTGTGCTGCGTAATATGCGCCGAGAGGCTGCCAGTGATGATCGGTGCGTGAATATACAGCTTCGTCCTTATGAGCGTTCAGAGCGTAATATGCGTCTACACTTATCACGTTTGCGAGAGCCTCATCTATCCTGTCAAAATCTTCTTTTTCGCTCTGAGCGAGATCGCTGTACTTCTCAGGCAGATAGAAGGAGCTTGCTGTAGGAAGTACCATAGAATATACGTTTACATTCGGGAGAGCTTCCTTGTAGGCATTGACATATGAAGCATATTCCTGCTCAGCGCCCCATGCGCCGCCATAAAGGTTTATACCGCGTTTATTAACGATAAGGATATTGTTTGTAAGCTCTCCGTCACCGGGAGCTTCCTCCTCAGGCTGCGTAGTCGTGGTTACCGGAGCGGTTGTTGTAAAAGTGGTTACACTGCTTGTCCTTACGGTAGTTGTTGTAACGGGAAGAGTTACTTTTTTTTCAATACCGTTTCCGTAGAGCTCAGCGCAGTCACCGCCGTATTTCAAACCTTTTATCGGCATGATGGCTTCGGCGATGAATTGTTTTATACCGGAACGGTTATGCACCGTATCATCAAAATAGTTTGCGACTCCTTCCGTAAAACTGCCGCTTGCATAAGCTTTCGCGCTGAATGCCGGGAATTTTGCGAGCATACGGTTTTCGTCAGTGGCTATAGTTTCATGTGGAAGCATGGTCACATATACGAATCCACCTGTGAAAACAGCTCCGAGAAGAATTATATTAGCCAGAGCAATAGAGTTCATAGCTTTTTTTCGGCGCTGTTTTATCTGCTTTTTAGCTTTTATCGGTATATCGATGGAAGCGCCTGCGCGGTCGGAAGCCTCTATAGAGATAGCAGCTCCTGCACGTTTGGTGTTATCGGTATCTGCCTTGTTTATATCTTTACCGGCAGAGGTATTACTGTTGTTTTTACTCATTTCTTTTGCCTCATATCAGAATCTGAAATAAAGGAATGGATTTGTTGTTGCATCGACAAGCATGATACTCGTCACAATGAGAAGCAGAGCTGATGCGACTGCTGCAGCGGAGGATATAGTAGCTTTTGAAGCAAAGTGCTTGTCCGTTGTTTTCTTTATACTGCTTATCAGAGGGAAGCAGCATGCTATGGCTGCTGTAAGCAGGAAAATATTATTTACGAAAGATATTTTTTCCTGAACGGCAATGAATCCGTTGTTTCCGAAGCCGAAGGAAGTCTTGAAGAAGATACCAAGTTTGCCGATATCCTCAAAATAGAATATCGCAAAGCCGATGATTATTACGAGTTTGCTGTAAATGTGGCGTATTATCAGAGGAACTTTTTTCATGCGTTTTTTGCCTATCAGCATTTCAATGAAAACAAAAACGCCGTAGTATAGTCCCCACAGGACGAAATTCCAGCTTGCTCCGTGCCATATGCCGGTACACAACCATACAAGGAAAAGTCCGCCGTATTTTCTGCGTTTTCCGAAGATTGGAATGTATAATACATAATCCCTGAAGAATGTACTTAGTGAGATATGCCAGCGCTGCCAGAATTCGGTGATATCCCTGCACATGAAGGGATGATCGAAGTTCTCGTCAAAATGGAAACCGAACACACGTCCGAGACCTATTGCAATATCGGAATAACCCGAGAAGTCAAAGTATATCTGCAAACCATAAGCGACAGCGCCATACCATGCGCCTGCCATTGTGGAGCTGCTGATATTCCCGAGGAAACTTTCAACTATAAGACTGAGCTGATTGGCAAGCAGCACTTTTTTCGCAAGACCAAGTGCAACACGGTTAAGACCGTATGAAACATCGCTTAGTTCTATTGTGCGCTCGTTTATTTCTTTTTCTATACTGCTGTATCTTACGATAGGGCCTGCTACGAGCTGAGGAAAGAGGGTCAGATAAAGCAGGAAGTTCTTGAAGCTTTTCTGCGGACTGACTTTTTCCCAGTGACAGTCTATGATATACGATATAGTCTGGAAGGTATAAAAGCTTATGCCGATCGGCAGTCTTATATCAGGCACGTGTATCGAAGAAGAAAAAAGGGCATTGATATTTTTCACGATAAAACCGCTGTATTTGAATATGCCGAGCATGAGGAGGTCATATACGACTGCAAATACAGTTGCGGCAGTATCGCCCCTCTTACCCTTATACTTTCCTATAAGCAATGCGGAGAAATAGTTTACAGCCGCAGTTGCAAGCATAAGGAAAATATAGACAGGTTCGCCCCAGGCATAAAAAATCAGCGAGAAAAATATCAACACCGTATTTTTATGTTTGGTTCCTTTAGCCAGTGCATAACACAACAGGCATACAGGAAGGAATACATATATAAAGAAGAGTCTCGAAAAAACCATTGTTCTACCGCCTTGCTGCAAATGTTATTTATATTTCTTTGTGTACTGCGTAAAAGCAGTCGCAGCAATAAAAATTAAAAGTAAATCTTTTTTTGTATAATTATACTATACTAATAATTATACAACAATATCTGAACAATTGCAAGAGGAAATGACAATGATTTTTATTTTTCGGGATTTTTATTTTAAATTAAAAAACTGTAAAGCGGTATACCGGCTTTTCAGTTAAGCTTTGAATAGGTCTTGGCAGTGAATTTTTTACCGTATACGATAAATCGTTTATGGATACCTTCGCCTATGTCTCCGGCTTCGTCGTAAGCCTTTATGGAAAACTCAAGCTCTCTGCCGTTTATTCCGGTAAGTTCAGCTTCTGCGCAGACTTTCATGCCCTTAGGAGTAGCGGAAGTATGTTTTACGTTCATTTCGATCCCTACAGTTGTTTCATCGTCTTCAAGGTGATCGGATATGCAGTTGCAGGCAGCTTTTTCCATAAGCATGACCATTTCAGGCGTTGCAAATACTTCAAGACTTCCGCTGCCGACATTGACGGCGAGGTTCCTGTCCGTGACTTCAAGCTCGGACATACCCATGAGACCGGTTTTTAGCTCTTTCATGTTATAAACTCCTTAATCCTGAGTTGATAGTTCCTCTTCAGGTATAGGTGAAGGTGAATATTCTTCCAAAATAGCTCTGTCAATGGTGAGAATATCGAGTTCATCGTTTCTTGGTGTCGATTCACTGTATTCTTCCGAGTATACCGGCAGGCTTTCCATAAAGCCGTTCATCTTTTCTATGAATGCGTCTCTCGGAGCGTCAATGATATTGAATATTACATACGGAATGTAGAAGAAGGATATCTCATTGTCGGGAATATACGAAAAATCCGCTCCGTAATTGCTCCAGAAAAGGTATTTCTGCTGATATAGAGCCTTGCAGTTTTCACCGTTAAGTCCAAGCTGATTATAAACGCTCGTTTCGCCTCTGAGGGAGGGGAAGTGGTCGCCTACAAAGAACAGCAGGACGGGTTCGTCTATATTTTTGAGATCTTCAAGGAAGGTTTCAAGACCATCGTTTGTGTGTTTGATCCAGGTAAGGTAATTCCCGAATTCATCAAGTGGGTCATCGCCTTTATCGTATGGCTGATGATTCTGCATCGTTGTCGTATGGATATATACCGGTTTGTCAGATGTCTTTATTTCCTTAACTATCTGGTTGAAAACGGTCGAATCGTCAACGTAGGCTCCAAAATGCTCAACAGGTACCGTAAAATCCGTTGTGCCTTCCTGGTCGTCATGATAGATCATAGTTTCAAATCCGAAATGACTGTACACCTTTGATCTGTTATAGAAGCTGCTCTGGAAAGGGTGAATGTAAACTGTATTGTATCCCCAGCTTTTATAATATTGTGCAAGAGCCGGCTGTTCACGGGCAGCAAGTTCACGCTGCGGCATATTAGGGGTATTTATTCCTCTTACGGGAAGTCCGAAAAGAAGCTCGAATTCCGAACGTACTGTCCAGCTTGCGTATGTCGGGGTGATGGCTGTACCGCCTCTGCCCTGTGACACTGCTTCGTCAAATTTCTTATAATAGCTTTTATCTATTTTAAGCTCCTTGAATACCCTGAAATCTGCGTATGATTCACTCATAACGACGATAACATTTGGTTTCTTGCCGCCGTTGAAATCTTCAGCCGTACCTATAGGGATATTCATTATATTATCTATGTATTCTTCACTGTAATCCTTTGGAACTACAAGTCTGTTGTTGTAGCTCTCAGTTGCAGTCTGTAAAATGAAAGCGATGAAGCGGTTCTTTACAAATTTTTCGTTGAGGATAAAAGAATTGGTAGCAGCTTTCGTATCGACTCTGAAGAGTTTATAGACCGGCTTATAAAAAGCAGGCAGAACGATGAGCGCAGCAACTATAATGACAGACGCACAGGATAATGCAACTCTTCGAGCCGGAGCTGCTTTTATTTTAGGATTGAAATACAAAGTTAAAAGAATAAAAGCGATAGCTATGATATAATAAATGATAAGTCTCGGTGTGATCTTGATATATGCAAAAGAAGTAAGACTTTTAACACTTCTTAAAAGCTTCATATCGGACAGTATAAGGTGATTGCCGTTTGTTCCGTATTTGAACAGTTCTGTCGTACTCAGCGCCATATACACGAAACTGTGTACAAGGACAGCGATCCAGCCTTTTTTGAACACAGCAAGCAGAAAAATGAACAGTATTGCCGTTATGATCAGGTCAAATATAATAATAGTAGGTCTGCTTACTGCGAATTTTAAAAAGGAAGAAATATATTTCCCCTGATTAATTTCAGCCAAAGCAAATATAAATACAGGGAAAATAATAAGCAGAAAATTATTTAAACGGGGAAATTTTGCAGTATTTTCCTCACGTTTTTTGTTGAATCTTTTTATTCTCTGAAAATGAAGCTTTTCATTTTCAGCGGTCTGGACTTGTGTTTCATTAATATTGTTTACGTCTCTCATGACAGCTTTTTCAGCCTTTGGAACGGACTGATCAGCCTTCATTACTGACTTTTTTGCCATTAATTATCATCCTTCTCATTTAATCGTATTACCTTGGTACTTATATTATTAATTATATTATAATATAACATAGTACGGGTCAAAATTCAAGGCGTAGTATGAAATATCATCGTTTGTTCACTATTTTCAGCGCTTTGGTAATAGTGTACTGCGAATGAAGAGTAAAATTGTGCATTTTGTCGTTTTATGTTTTTAACCATCCTTTTTCTTCCGCGTCGTCAAGAATTGATGTTATAAGTTCGGCGATCTCGTCTGATTCGCTGAAATATTCTTTGTTGCGTGCCATTACCTGTTCCTTGTGTATCCCGTGTTCCTGCCATGAAATACCGTTTCTGGTATAATTCAGGAGCAAGGGCTGCAAACGGTCAAGAACTGCCGCAAAACGCGCATCTTCTGTTCGACTGTCCTCGAATTCACGCCAAAGTTCATAGAATTCACGGTACTGGTCGTCGGGAAGAAGTCCGAATATACGCTGTGCTGCTTTTTCTTCACGTTCTGCTTTGGATTTGTTTGCTTCAGTATCGTAACAGTATGTATCTCCGGCATCAATTTCTACAACATCGTGTACAAGCACCATTTTCATGACTTTAAAAGGATCTATGCTATAATTTGAATGTTCCGCCAGAAGAAAAGCCATTACGGCAAGATGCCAGCTGTGTTCGGCGTCGTTTTCCTTTCTGTCCTCATGCAGAACATAGGTCTGGCGATAAAGATTTTTCATTTTATCAAGTTCAAGAATGAATTCTATCTGCTTTTTCAGTCTTTCTTTCATGATTTTTCTCCTTATATTACCATTCCGCCGTTTACAGCGATTACCTGACCCGTTATATATTCCGATCGTTCAGAGGCAAGAAAAGCCACTGCGTCAGCGATATGCGAAGGTTTTCCGAAAAAACCAAGAGGTATCTCGTCTCGGATAAGCGCGAGGTCATCTTCTGAAAAGCGTTTGTTCATGTCTGTCATAATAAATCCGGGGGAGACGCAGTTCACTCTGATACCGGAGGGGGCCACTTCCTTGGCAAGAGCCTTGGTAAAACCGATCAGTCCGGCTTTGGAGGCGGAATAATCGACCTCGCAGGAGGCTCCACACTGTCCCCACATTGATGAAATGTTTATTATATTACCTTTTTGTGCTTTTATCATCTCGGGAAGAACAGCTCTCGCACAGTTCATAGCCCCTTTAAGATTGATAGTGAGGATATCATCGGCTTTATCCTGAGGAATTGAAGTGAAAAGGTCAATTTCCGATATACCGGCGTTATTTACGAGAAGAGCGAGCCTGCCAAGGGCGGTAACCGCTTCTTTCACCTCATGTGTTTCTGACACATCGAAGCGCAGTGCCTGACCATTTATTTCTTCCGCTATTTTTTCAGCCTTTCCTTTTGAATGGGCATAGTTTATATACACTTTATATCCCTCGGAAGCAAGTGCCCTGCATATGGCTTCGCCAATGCCGCCGCAGCCTCCGGTCACAAGAGCTTTTTTCATTTTTTTCTCCTTTATTTACTGGATTTCTTTACATTATATCACATTTCGGCATAAAAATCCAGTATGATACTTGAAATTAATGTGAATTCATGTTACAATATAAAATATATTTTCTTAGGAGTGTTTGATTTGGATCAGAAAAAAATCGACCGTATAAATGAGCTTGCTCATAAATCTAAATCTGTAGGACTTACAGAAGCCGAAAAGGCTGAGCAGACCGAGCTCAGGAACGAGTACAGAAGGGCTGTTACGGGAAATCTTGCCGCTCAGCTCGAAAATACCTACATAATGACGCCTGACGGCAAAAAGAGAAAAGTAGGCAGAGGGACGTGAAAATATGAGTGATAAAGAGCTTTTCAAAGCGGCTGTTGATGCTGCGGGACGAGCTTATTCAAAGTATTCAGGCTTTTCCGTGGGGGCAGCTCTGCTTACTGCCGATGGGACGGTTTTTACAGGCTGCAATATTGAGAACGCCTCATATTCTCTGACTAACTGTGCTGAAAGGACTGCTGTTTTCAAGGCGGTGTCAGAAGGATATACTGATTTTGAGGCAATAGCTGTTGCCGGAAGCATGACTGAAGATTTTTCAAGACCCTGCTTTCCGTGCGGTGCGTGTTTACAGGTCCTGAGCGAGTTCTGTGACAGCAGCTTCAGGATAGTGCTTTCAGACGGTGATTACAGATTGTCCGATTTTCTGCCCAAAACTTTTAATGAGGAAAGCATGAAATGATCTCGGTCGAGGAGATAAGGGACAGAAAGACTGATTTTATGGATCTTCTGCTTATCGGCGATGAACAGGAAGAAATGATAGCAAATTATCTCGACAGAGGCAGAATGTTCGTATTGAAGAACGGTGAAACGATTTGTGCAGCCTGTGTCGTTACCGATGAGGGTGATTCTACTCTTGAACTGAAAAATATTGCGGTATATCCGCAGTATCAGCGCATGGGGCTCGGGAAAGAGCTCATTTCCTATATTGAGAATAAGTTTGCCGCTGAATACAGGCGTTTGACCGCAGGTACCGGAGACAGTCCGCTGACAGTTCCGTTTTATGAGAAATGCGGTTTCAGAAGATACGATGTTATCAGGGATTTTTTTATTGATAACTATGACCACCCGATATTGGAAGCGGGTGTAAGATTATGTGATATGATATGTTTTGTAAAGGAGCTATCCTCAGATGATAGATCAGATGGATAAGGTTTTGCCGAAACACGGTGAAAATATTATTGCCGGCGTAATGTATAAGCGCCATTTTGAATGGTATGTTGCTCCGAAGAAGCTTTGGAAAATGGATTATAAAAAGCTTTATTCAGTATGGAAAGTGGTTTATAAACGTAGCGGAAGGACTTTGTCTCAGCTTGAAAAGGATATCGGTTCCTATGAGGACTTCTGCAGGATACGTTGGGGGATAGAGATACTTAACAGCGAAACGGCGAGCTTCTTCCTTGCTCACTTGTTTAAATGCCGTTATTCTGCAGATGAACTCAAACTGCTCCGTATGGTAACACGCGATGACCAGAAAAAAGATTATGACGCTTCTCTGTTTATTGATTTTGACAACAGCGTGATGTATTCGCAGTTCCCGAAGCCCGAAAACTTTGAGATTTTTGTTCCCTCAGGCTGGACAGGAAGCTATGAGGACTTCACATCTTTTATCCCTGCTGAGAAGAGATATTGATTCGGAGGAAATATGCTTAAAGATCTTATTGAAAAACATCTTCTGGAGGTCCAGAAGCCTTCACGCTATATCGGCGGAGAAGTAGGGAGCATAGTAAAGGACAGATCAAGGATAGATGTCAGATTTGCCTTCTGTTTCCCAGATACGTATGATATCGGTATGTCGCATCTCGGCATGAAAATTTTGTATTCACTGACCAATGAGCGTGAAAACTACTGGTGTGAGCGCTGTTTTGCTCCTGGCGAGGACTTTGAAGCTGTTATGCGTGAAAACAATATACCGCTTTATGCACTTGAAAGCCTCGATCCAATCAGGGATTTTGATTTTATAGGCTTTACCATGCAGTATGAGCTTTCGTACACTAATGTGCTGAATATGCTTGATCTTGCAGGTATACCTGTATTTGCGTGTGAAAGAACTCAGGAGCTTACTCAGATAGTCATCGCCGGAGGTCCTTGTGTTTGCAATCCTGAGCCTCTTGCCGACTTTTTTGATCTGTTCGTGCTTGGTGAAGGGGAAGAGGTAAATCTTGAGCTTATGGACCTTTACCATGAATTGAAAAAGCAGGGCGCATCAAGGGACGATTTTTTGCGCAGAGCTTCTCAGATCGAAGGCGTATATGTACCAAAATTCTACAATTATAAATATAAAGAAGACGGAACTATCGAAAGGATTGACGTTTCGGACGGAGCCCCTGAAATAATCAGGAAGCGTATAATCAGGGATTTTGACAAGGTGTATTATCCTGAGAACTTTGTTGTTCCGTTTACTGAGATAGTACAGGACAGAGTATCTGTAGAGGTCCTCAGAGGATGTATAAGAGGCTGCCGCTTCTGTCAGGCGGGATTTATCTACAGACCATTCCGCGAAAAGCATACTGAGACTATATGCAAAGAGGTGAAAGCGCTGTGTGAAAACACAGGCTATGACGAGGTATCGTTAGCGTCTCTGAGTACAAGCGATCACTCAGAGATAGATCCTATGCTGACACAGCTCCTTGACTATACTGTGAGTGAGAGGATAAATCTCTCGCTCCCATCACTCAGAGTAGATAATTTCTCGGAATCTCTCCTTGAAAAGATAAAAAAAGTCCGTAAGAGCGGACTTACTTTCGCCGCTGAGGGCGGCACACAGAGGCTGCGTGATGTTATCAACAAAAATGTAAGCGAAGAGGAGATAATGAATACCTGCCGTATCGCCTTTGAAGGCGGATATTCCAGCGTCAAGCTCTATTTTATGATGGGGCTTCCCACTGAGACCGATGAAGATATCGTGGGTATAGCCGAGCTCGCAAACCGGATAATCGATCTTTATTACAGTATAGAGAACCGTCCAAAGGGAAGGGGAGTACAGATATCCATCAGCTGTGCTACCTTTGTTCCTAAGCCGTTTACACCATTCCAGTTCGAGCCTCAGGATACAAGGGAAATGATAGAACACAAGCAGAAGCTGCTGCTTGACTCGGTAAAGACCAAGAAAATAAAGGTCAGCTATCATAACCCGGACGTAAGTCTGCTTGAGGTCATATTGGCTAAAGGCGATAGAAGGCTTTGCAAGGTCATTTACACTGCATGGAAAAAAGGCTGCAAGTTTGACAGCTGGGATGAATATTTCCATTTTGACAGATGGCTCAAAGCTTTTGAAGAATGCGGAATAGATACATCATTCTATGCAAACCGCCGTTTTGACTATGATGAGATACTCCCGTGGGATCACTTCGATTATCTTGTTACCAAGGAATTTCTTATCCGCGAGAACAAGACCGCTCACCAGTCCAAAACTACTCCGAACTGCCGGCTGAGGTGTTCGGGCTGCGGCGTTAACAAAAAAGTCGGGAGGGAATGCTTTTGATACGTGTAAGAGCTACATTTGAGAAATGCGGCCGTGCCAGATATATCTCCCACCTCGATCTTAACCGTTGTATGCTGAGGATATTCAGGCGTTCGAGACTGCCTATATGGTATACCGAGGGCTTCAATCCTCATCCCTATTACAGCTTTGCGCTTGCGCTTTCACTCGGCTTTGAGAGCTGCTGTGAGATACTTGACTTCAATCTTAACGAGGATATACCTTTTGATGAGATAAAAGACAGGCTGAATGCTGTAATGCCTGAAGGTATGAGGATAATAAGCGTTGCTGAGCAAAAGCAGAAGATAACAGCCATTACTGAGGCGGAATACAGCTTTTCACTGCTTTCTTCTGATGCTGACAGGCTTTACGACGATATAAACGCCCTTCTGGCACTTCCTGAGATACTTATGGAGAAAAAGACCAAGAAAGGTATCAAGACCGTTGACATAAAGCCGAGCATAAAGATAATGAGCTGTGAAAAGTCCGGTGATTCCGTAAATATGTCTATCAGGCTCCCTGCAGGAACTCAGACTAATTTTAATCCGACGCTTTTTACTGACGCGCTAAAAAATATGAGCGGTGTTGATTTTGAAGTGCCGATAATACGCCGTACAGGAATTTTTTGCGAAAACAATGAAATTTTTTCATAAAAACACTTGCATTTTCTTTCAAAGTATGTTATCATATAAAAGCATTTGAAATCCGTTCGGGCATTTTTATGTCCGGATGAGGGTTAATGCCGAAAGACATTAAATCGGATAGTCCGCTGCCTGCTGCTCATTATTACTGAGCCGTGTGCTTCAAGTACACATTATTTAATTGATTTATCCTGTATCTTCCGAATGCTGAACGGTTTATGCGGGACAGGTAAGAATGTTCGGAAATTTTAGGAGGAAAATAAAATGGATGCACTCAAGTTAATCAGCGAATCAAGCATGAAGGAAAATGTTCCGCAGTTCAACGTAGGTGATACCGTAAAGGTTCACGTACAGATCAAGGAAGGCGACAAGAGCCGTATCCAGATCTTCGAGGGAACTGTAATCGCAAAGAAGCACGGCGGAATCAACGAGACTTTCACTGTAAGACGTGTTGCACACGGCTGCGGTATCGAAAGAGTATTTCCGCTCCACTCTCCTGTTGTTGACAAGGTTGAGGTCGTAAGATGCGGTAAGGTTCGCAGAGCTAAGCTCTACTACCTCAGAGACAGAGTTGGTAAGGCTGCTAAGGTAAAGGAACAGATCCGCTAACAGGTTGCAGACTGAGTACAGCCGGCTTGTTCCGGCTGACTCATCTTCTTTCCTTGAGGGACTTAAAGTCCCTTTTTTGCTA
>Ga0265298_10009683_pt1 | contig 11454 bp, 9 predicted proteins | sample AusTroGonzalo_MG_3_FD_193486 | JGI IMG/M metagenome (GOLD analysis project Ga0265298, IMG submission 193486) | Bovine rumen microbial communities from tropical cattle in Woodstock, Queensland, Australia - Gonzalo_01 | ecosystem: Host-associated > Mammals > Digestive system > Stomach > Rumen ...
CTTTTTTTTGTTTATTCGGCTGAAAAGTCGTACCTTTGCGCAATTAAATTATAAATCGTAAATAATTAACGTAAATGAAGAAGCTTTTATTAGGTGACGAGGCCATTGCCCAGGGAGCCATTGATGCTGGTCTGAGCGGTGTGTACGCCTATCCCGGTACTCCTTCGACGGAGATCACCGAGTATATTCAGGAGTCACCCATCGCCAAGGAGAGAAACATTCATCGCCGTTGGTCTACCAATGAGAAGACGGCTATGGAGGCAGCACTCGGCATGTCGTATATGGGCAAGCGGGCGCTGGTGTGTATGAAGCATGTAGGACTGAATGTCTGTGCCGACCCGTTTGTGAACTCTGCCATGACAGGTACGAACGGTGGTGTCGTGGTGCTCGTGGCCGACGATCCGTCGATGCACTCCTCGCAGGATGAGCAGGACTCGCGCTTCTACGGTAAGTTTGCCATGGTGCCCACCCTTGAGCCCAGCTCACAGCAGGAGGCCTATGACATGATGCAGGAGGCCTTCGACCTGTCGGAGCAGCTGCAACTGCCCGTCCTCATGCGTGTCACTACCCGTATGGCCCATAGCCGCGCCGTCGTCGAGCTTGTTGACGAGCCACGTCAACAGAACGACCTGAACTACAACGCCCAGGCCTCGAACTGGGTGCTGCTCCCCGCTTTTGCCCGCAAGCGCAATGTGGTGGTTACAGGCCAACAGCCGCTGTTGGAGCAGATGGCTGTCGACAGCAAATACAACCAGTATATCGAGGGTAAGGATCATAAGCTCGGCATCATCGCCAGCGGTATCGCTTTCAACTATCTGATGGAGTGCTTCCCCGATGGTTGTCCTTATCCTGTGCTGAAAATCTCGCAGTATCCGATTCCGAAGAAACTGATCCGTCGCATGACCGACGATTGCGAATATGTGCTGATAGCCGAAGAGGGTCAGCCCTTCATCGAAGATCAGGTGCGTGGTGTGATGCCGGGCAATGCGGTCATCAAGGGCCGTCTGACGGGTGAACTGCCCCGAACGGGTGAACTGAATCCCGACGCTCTGAAGAAGGCTTTAGGTATTGAGATTGGTGAGAATTATGCTCCGTGTGAGGATGTCACACCGCGTCCGCCAGCACTCTGTCAGGGTTGTGGACACCGGGATGTCTATACAGCGCTGAACGAGGTGCTCCGTGAGTATCCCAATGCCCGTGTGTTCGGTGATATCGGATGTTATACGCTTGGCTTCCTGCCTCCCTACAAGGCCATCCACTCGTGTGTCGACATGGGCGCCTCCATCACGATGGCAAAGGGTGCATCGGATGCTGGTCAGTGGCCTGCCGTTGCCATCATCGGCGACTCGACCTTCACCCATAGTGGTATGACAGGACTTCTGGATGCCATCAATGAGAATGCCGACATCACCGTGATCATCAGCGACAACCTGACGACGGCGATGACGGGTGGACAGGACTCTGCCGGTACGAATAAGTTTGAGGCCATCTGCAAGGGGCTCGGTCTCTCGGAAGATCACCTGAAGGTGGTGAACCCCATCCCGAAGAATATGCCGGAGATCACCGCAGCCATCCGTGAGGAGATCAACTACCATGGTGTGAGTGTGATCATCCCGCGTCGTGAGTGTATGCAGACATTACAGAGACATTTAAAACAAAAGAAAGCAAAGGAGGCACAGAAATGAAAACTGATATAATTTTATGCGGAGTGGGAGGGCAAGGTATCCTCTCTATTGCCACCATCATCGGCGAAGCAGCCATGAAGGAGAATCTCTATATCAAGCAGGCCGAGGTGCACGGCATGAGTCAGCGAGGTGGTGATGTGCAGTCGAACCTGCGTATCTCGAGCAACCCCATTGCCAGCGACCTGATTCCTCTTGGTGGTGCTGACGTTATCATCTCCATGGAGCCGATGGAAGCTCTGCGCTATCTGCCGTTCCTCTCGAAGGATGGTTGGATTATTACTTCAAGCGCTCCTTTTGTGAATATACCGAATTATCCTGAGATTGAGACGATTAAGTCTGACTTGAATAAAGTGAAGAATGTGATTGTACTCGATATCGAACAGGCAGCCAAGGATAACGGTGTACCCCGTAGTGCGAACGTGATCCTGTTGGGCGCTGCCCAGAAAGCCCTTGGCATTGAGTACGACAAACTTGAGGATGCCATCCGTCGGGTCTTCGGTCGCAAGGGTGAGGCTATTGTCGAGGCTAACATCAAGGCGCTGGCCATCGGCCGCGCTGCGCAGAAATAGTTTAAAGTTTATAGTTTATAGATGATTACACCTATAGATAAAAAATTGGTCGATGGGTTGGTGGCGGAGCTCGGCATCAAGGACTTTGCCAAGGCCACCATCCGTGAGGTGAAGCAGGTGGCTGCAAAAGCAGAGAAAGCGAGTGGGGTAGAGTTCATCAAGATGGAGATGGGTATTCCCGGTCTGCCTGCCGCCCATGTGGGTGTCGATGCTCAGATTAAAGCCCTTGAGAACGGTATCGCCCATTCGTATCCCGACATCCAGGGTGCCCCTGTACTGAAGGAGGCTGCCTCGCAGTTTGTGAAGGCCTTCATCGGTGTGGATATCAAACCCGAGGGCTGTATCCCTGTGAGCGGATCGATGCAGGGTACCTTCGCCTCGTTTCTCACTTGTTCGCAGCGTGACAGACAGAAGGATACGGTTCTTTTCATCGATCCGGGATTCCCCGTGCAGAAGATGCAGCTGCAGGTGATGGGTGTGAAGTATGAGACTTTCGATGTCTATGACTATCGTGGTGCGAAACTCGGTCCGAAGCTTGAGAGTTATATGAGCAAGGGCAACATCTGTGCCATCGTCTACTCCAACCCCAACAATCCTTCCTGGATCTGTCTGCGTGAGGAGGAACTGCAGGTGATTGGCGAACTGGCCACGAAATATGATACCATTGTGATGGAAGACCTTGCCTACTTCGCCATGGACTTCCGCAAGGATCTCTCCGCACCGTTCCAGCCACCCTATCAGGCTACTGTCGCCCGCTATACAGATAACTATATGCTGCTTATCAGTGGTTCGAAGGCTTTCAGCTATGCTGGTGAACGTATCGGTGTGACATGTATCAGCGACAAGCTGTTCCATCGTCACTATCCCGATCTCGCTGAGCGCTATCAGGGACTGCCCTTCGGTCCGGTTTTCTCCACCCGTATGCTTTATGCCCTGAGCTCAGGCACTAGCCATAGTGCCCAGTATGCGATGGCTGCCATGCTGAAGGCTGCCTACGAGGGGAAGTACGATTTCCGCAAGGAGATCAGTGTCTACGGAGAGCGTGCCAAGAAACTGAAGGAGATCTTCTGTCGTCATCACTTCTATGTGGTCTATGACAAGGACCTTGATGAGCCCATCGCCGATGGTTTCTATTTCACGATTGGGTATCCCGGCATGACCTCAGGCCAGTTGGCACTTGAACTGATGTACTATGGTGTGTCGGCCATCTGTCTCATCACCTGTGGATCGGAACAGGAGGGCCTGCGTGTCTGTACGTCGTTCATCGAGGATCATCAATACGACCTGCTCGAAGAACGAATGAAGATATTCGAAATCAATAATCCTCGTTAATAAAATAATCCTCGGTCATTCCGAGGATTATTTGTTTGGTGGAGACGGCATCTTGCCGTCGCGTGGCGGACGTTTACCGTCTTTCTTGGGTTTGTCCTTCTTTTTCTTCTCAGGCTTGGCAACTGGCTCCTCTGTACCTTCGTCCATATTGACGGAAGTGAACTTAAAGTCGGAAGAGGTGATGAAACGAACATCGTAGATGGCGCCCTTCTTGTTCTGGGTGTACATACGTTTCATCTTCTCATATTTCTTCTCCACGTCCTTTCGCTTTTCACTGCAGATTACTACACAGGTGCGTTTTGGCATGTCAAGCTTGCCAGCACAGTATTCGCGCAACTGGCTGGAGTAGTTGGCACGTCCGGCTAATAGCTTCCGTTTCTGCATGAACCATACGCTGTCTACTTCCTGTATGTCAGTGAAGTAGACGATCGAGTCGTTGAATGAGGCGGAGAATCCGAACATATAAGCCTTTGGGGTTACATAGTTTTTCGCCCGAAGTGGGGTATTGGCGATAGCCAGCATGGCCACGATAGCAGTGGCGATGGTGAGTTGTCTAATGGGTTTCATTATCCTAAATATGTCTTTAATATCTTATTCTTAGTACAAGTGCGCAGTTTGCGGATGGCCTTCTCCTTAATCTGACGGACACGCTCGCGAGAGAGGTTGTATTTTGTGCCGATCTCCTCAAGGGTTAGCTCCGAACCGCCGATTCCGTAGGAGTCTTCTATCACCTTACGTTCACGTTCGGTGAGCAAGTTGAGCGCATTACGAATTTCCGACTTCAGCGATTCCAACACAAGTTCCTTGTCGGTCGTAGGGATGTCCTCGTTGACTAATACATCAAGCAGACTGTTGTCCTCGCCCTCTGCAAACGGAGCGTCAACAGAGACATGGTGGCCGGTGATGCTCATGGCCGCGTCAATCTTGTCTTCTGGCAGATCGATGTGTTCTGCGATCTCCTCCAACGATGGACGGCGCTCGTTGAGTTGCTCGAACTTGCTGATCTCTCGGACAATCTTGTTGAGCGATCCAACCTGGTTCAAAGGCAGTCTGACGATGCGGCTCTGCTCGGAGATGGCCTGGAGGATACTCTGCCTGATCCACCACACGGCATAGGAGATGAACTTGAAGCCGCGTGTCTCGTCGAATCGTTCAGCGGCTTTCAGCAATCCTAAGTTGCCCTCATTGATAAGGTCTGACAGACTCAGTCCTTGGTTTTGGTATTGCTTGGCTACTGAGACGACAAAGCGCAGGTTGGCCCTTGTCAGCCGCTCAAGAGCCTCTTGGTCTCCTTTGCGGATGCGCTGGGCAAGCTCAGCCTCCTCCTCCGCAGAAATCATCTCTTCTTTTCCGATTTCCTGCAGATACTTCTCCAGCGAGGCACTTTCGCGATTGGTAATCGACTTAATGATTTTCAGTTGTCTCATCGGTTGGTGTCTTATAGCCAAATTGCAAAATTATGACATTTTCCTGAGACGACCAAAAAAAAAGGCAAAAAAATGACAAATGGCGCTGATTATCATCAAAAGGCAGTCATTTGCCCGATCAATCAGCGCCATCTGTGTCAATATTATCCTTTAGTCATTTGCCAGAGGCACGGCGAAGTAACCCTTCTTACCCGTCGGGAAGATACCCTGGATATAGAGCACGGGCTCCTTGCTCGTCGAGGCCTCTTTCACCACCTCTTGCAGGTCTTCGATGCTCTTGATGCTCTGGTCGTTGGCCTTCTGGATGATGAAGCCCTTCGGCATGCCGGCATCCTTCAGTTTTCCGCCACTGATCTTGATGACCTCCAGACCGTAGCCGATATTCAGCTGTTCCTTCTGGGAGTCTGTGATGGCACGGAAGCTACCGCCGAGTACATCGAGGTCGGCATTCTTCACAACCTTCGTGTTACCCTGCTCGTTCTTCAGCGTCAGTGTGACGGTCTTCTCCTTCTTATTACGCAGATAGGTTACCTTTACCTGCTCGCCTGGACGCTTCTGAGCCAGGATACCCTGCAGGTCACCCATGGTCTTTACCTTCTGACCGTCGACGGCTGTGATGACATCTTCCTTCTCCAGTCCGGCTTCACTGGCAGCACCATCTTCTACAACTTTCTCGATACGGACACCTTCCATCGTTCCGTAGTCCTTTACGTCCTTCTCCTGATCTTTCATGGCGTCCACATAATCCTTCACGCTACCACCCTGAATACCAATCATGGCACGCTGGTATGTACCGTATTGCTTAAAGTCATCAATGGCCTTCTTCACAATGCTGGTGGGAATGGCAAAGCCGTAACCGATGTTCGAGCCAGTGGGTGAAGCCAACATGGCGTTGATACCGATCAGTTCGCCGCGGGTGTTGACCAATGCACCGCCCGAGTTACCCTGATTGATGGCTGCATCGGTCTGAATCATGGAAGTAATGCCGCCCGTATTCATAGGACGGGCTTTGGCGCTGACGATACCTGCTGTCACGGTGTTGTTCAGTCCCAGGGGATTACCCACGGCCAACACCCATTCGCCAACCTTCACATCGTCGCTATTTGCAATGACGATAGCGGGCAGGTTCTTGGCGTCAATCTTGATCAGTGCCAGGTCGGTTGCTTTGTCGGCGCCGATGATGCGGGCTGAATATTCCTTGGAATTCTCGTTCAATGTGACGGTCAGCTCGTCGGCACCGTCCACCACATGGTTGTTGGTGACGATATAACCATCGGCCGAGATGATCACACCACTACCGGCTGCTGCACGCTTCGGAGTCTGTACCTGACGTTTGCGGTTGTTGCCGTTACCGTTGTTGCCCTGTCCACGTCCGAAGAATCCTCCGAAGGGATCAGAGAAGAAGTCCTCGAAAGGATCGCTGTATTCAACGGTCTGAACTTTTGAATTGATGACCGACTTGATGTAAACCACAGCGGGCAGAGCTTTGTCGGCTGCGTAGGTCAGGTCAACGGGCTGTCCTGCTGGTGCCGATGCGACGACGGGGTTAGGGGAAGAGGGATTGGCGGCATTGCTCTTGCTGATAGCAGCTACCGAGAGTACCAAGGCAACGACGCAAACAGCTGGCGTTGCCACATTGATGATTTTTTTCATATTCTTATTCATTTTGTTTATGATTTATAATTCTACACTTGCGGCCTTCTTCATGGCTGCGTTTACACTCACTCTGAGTTTTCGAGTGCAAATATAGGTGCAATTTTCCGTATTGTGACAAAATGTCGTGAATATTTGTCCCATTTTAACAATTCGCCGTGAAGGCTTAACGGCCTTTTGCGATTAACACTTGAAATCTTAAATATCTGACAAAATTAAGAAAAGGTACTGTTTTTAATTGTGTTTTTGCAATTATCCATAAAAACATTTGTTTTTTCACTCACTTATTTGTATCTTTGAGACTGCGTCTCGAAGATAGGTCGCATCTCGGAAATGAAAATAAATCGCGATTTATTTTGCATTTCGCTCGATTTGCGCTATCTTTGCACCCGAAAGCACTGTCACGGTCTGTCGCTGGTGTCATTTCGGCACGAGAGGAAAGTCCGGGCAGCATAGGGCGCCCCACTTCTGAAAGTGGAAGCTATTGGTGACAGTAGGTGCCGGCAGAAGAAAACAACCGCCTCTTCGGAGGTAAGGGTGAGAAGGTGGTGTAAGAGACCACCAGCCAATGGGTGATCATTGGGCTGTGCCGACTGGGGGCTGCAAGTTCATGTAAACCGTCCCGAGAGAGGGTAGCCCGCCCGAGTTGACGAAGGTCTGAGCAGCAATGCAACAGGGTCGGGTCTCATGCGGCGGAGGGTAGAACGCTTAAGCCCTGGGGTGACTCAGGGATTAGATAAATGACAGACGCCACGAAAGCGGTACAGAACCCGGCTTACAGGGGCAGTGCTTTCCTTTTTTTCAGACATAATACATTATATATATGGCTACAGTAGACGACAAGAAAGTGATTTTCTCGATGGTTGGCGTAAGCAAGACCATCCAGCAGAACCAGAAGCAAGTGCTCAAAAACATCTACCTCAGTTTCTTCTATGGGGCAAAGATCGGCATCATCGGACTCAACGGTGCCGGTAAGTCCACGCTCATGAAGATCATCGCAGGTCTCGACCAGCAGTATCAGGGCAACGTGGTATGGGCGCCGGGATATACGGTGGGCTATTTGCCGCAGGATCCTCCGCTCAACGAGGAGAAAACTGTCAAGGAGAACGTGATGGAGGGCGTGCAGCATGTCTACGACGCTCTTGCCGAATATGACGACATCAACGTGAAGTTCGGCCTGCCCGAATACTACGAGGATGCCGACAAGATGGATAAGCTCATGCAGCGTCAGGCTGAGTTGCAGGACATCATCGATGCCACCGATGCCTGGAATATGGACTCGAAGCTCGACCGTGCGATGGCTGCCCTTAATTGTCCTCCCGGCGATTGGAGTGTGAAAAATCTCTCCGGTGGTGAGCGTCGTCGTGTTGCTCTTTGTCGTTTGCTGTTGCAGAAGCCAGACGTGCTGCTGCTCGACGAGCCTACGAACCACCTCGATGCAGAGTCGATTGACTGGCTCGAACAGCACTTGCAACAATACGAAGGCACCGTCATCGCTGTCACCCACGACCGTTACTTCCTCGACGATGTGGCTGAGTGGATTCTCGAACTCGACCGCGGTGAGGGTATCCCCTGGAAGGGTAACTATTCCTCTTGGCTCGAACAGAAGTCACATCGCCTGGCCCAGGAGGAGAAACAGGCCTCGAAGCGACGTAAGACACTCGAACGTGAGTTGGAGTGGGTGCGCATGGCTCCTAAGGCCCGTCACGCCAAGGGGAAAGCCCGTCTGAACTCCTACGAGACGATGCTTAACGAGGAACAGAAGCAGAAGGAGGAGAAGCTCGAGATCTTCATTCCCAATGGTCCGCGTCTGGGTAACAAGGTCATCATCGCCGAGCATGTGGCCAAGTCCTATCCTGAGAAGCCGCTTTTCAGCGACCTCAATTTCAATCTGCCGCCCAACGGCATCGTGGGTGTCATCGGTCCCAATGGTGCGGGTAAGACCACACTCTTCAGACTCATTATGGGCCTTGAACAGGCTGATGCCGGCACCTTTGATGTCGGCGAGACCGTGAAGATCTCGTATGTCGACCAGCAGCATAAGGACATCGATCCAGATAAGAGTGTCTATCAGGTGGTCAGCGGTGGCAACGAGACCATCCGCATGGGAGGCCGCGACGTCAACGTACGGGCCTACCTGTCAAGATTCAACTTCAGCGGTGCCGACCAGGAGAAGAAGTGCGGTGTGCTCTCCGGTGGTGAGCGTAACCGTCTGCATCTGGCCATCGCCCTGAAGCAGGAGGGAAACGTGTTGTTGCTCGACGAGCCTACCAATGATATCGACGTGAACACCCTCCGTGCCCTTGAGGAAGGTCTTGAGGCTTTTGCCGGCTGTGCCGTCATCATCAGTCACGACCGCTGGTTTCTCGACCGCATCTGTACACATATCCTCGCTTTTGAAGGGGAGGGGAGTGTCTTCTATTTCGAGGGTAACTATTCGGAGTACGAGGCCAACAAAGCTGCGCGTCTGGGACTCGAGGAACCCAAGCGTGCACGTTATCGTAAACTAATGGATGAATGAATTCTACAAACTTAAAGAACTTATGAAAAAGTACATGATGATGGCTGTGCTGATGACAGCGGCCGTATGTGTCTCGGCACAAAGTAGACCAGAACCTTATTTCTCCTTCAGGGAGTTGCCCAACATGCTCAAGTGGTGCCCTGCGCCACCCGATACCACCGGCGCGGCCTTCACCTACGATATCATGCAGTACATGTGGGGCAAGGAGCTGCGCCAGAAGGACACCGTGCGTACTGCGATTGCCATCCGCGATGCCGTGTACAGCCTCGAATGTATCGCCCAGGAATTCAGCGAACCCTTCGGCCTGAAGATCTCTGAGGAGGAGACACCCGAGATTTGGAAACTGCTGCGTGATGCGAAGGCTACGTGTGAGAATATCAGCGGCTTCCCCAAGTATTTCTATAAGCGCAAGCGTCCGTTCATGCGCTTCCAGGAATCCACGGTAACCCCTCAGTTCGAGCCAGATCTGCGACGTAATTACTCCTATCCTTCAGGACACACCATCCTTGGTTGGGCGTCGGCTCTGTTGCTCACGGAGATCAACCCCGAGCGTGCCGACACAATTCTCGCCAGAGGCATGATGTATGGTGAGAGCCGTGTGATTGTTGGTGCCCATTGGCAGAGCGACGTGGATGCCGGTCGTCTGGCTGCTGCCGCTGCTTATGCGCGCATGCATACCAGCGAGCGTTTCCTGGAGCAGATGCGACTGGCGCAGCAGGAGTTCCGTTGTAAAGTAGGCTTGGCCACCATTGTCGAGATGAAGGCTTATCGGAAAGCTCTGGAGAAAGCCCAATCGAAGAAGAGTGCTTCAAAGTAAAGCTGATTTAAGCATAAGAAAAGCCCCGTAAGTTTTTGACTTACAGGGCTTTCTTTGTAGTCGATAGGGGAATCGAACCCCTATGCCAAGATTGAGAATCTTGTATCCTAACCATTAGATGAATCGACCATCATGGTGCTTTCTCGGAGTAATCCCCTCGGCTGCGGAAGGAGGGGGATTCGAACCCCCGGTACGGGAACCCGTACGGCAGTTTAGCAAACTGCTGGTTTCAGCCACTCACCCATCCTTCCAAAGGACCCTTGAGTTCGAAACCTTGGGGTTATCTCCTCAATTGCGGATGCAAAGGTACAACCTTTTTTTCAATCCTGCAAATATTTTGCCAACTTTTTTCGAAAAAAGTTATTTGAAGGCTACGACCTCCGTCAGCTCGGAATTGAGGTAGAAGGTGTTTTGCAGGGTGTCGCCCTGATGTACATAGCTCATTCTCAGATAGTAAAGCTCTCCGTCGGGTGCCGTGGAGTAGGAGATGCCCTGTTTGAAGAGTGGAGCTCCCCGATGTCGCATGACCTGGATCAGTGAGTCGTTGATGAACTTCGTGGTTCCGAGGTCGGCGAAGTCGCGGTCGCTGATGTCGCTGCCTCCGTTCTCCATATTGTCCTCGACAAAGGCCTTCACGGTCTGCTCGGCGTTGTGCTGCTTCCCGCACGAAGCGAGAAGCAGCAATGTTACACCTATTATAATATACGCGCGCGACTTCATTGTTGTGGAATGTTTTTGAGCACGTCGAGCAGATGATCCCATACCATCTGTACGGTGGGGATGTGCAGTCGCTCATCGGGGGTATGGACGAAACGCAGGGTGGGGCCGAAGCTGACCATATCGAGTTGCGGGTAGCGCTCTGAGAAGAGACCGCACTCCAGTCCGGCGTGGATGCCGCGTACGATGGGATCCTTGCCGAAGAGCTTCTTGTAGGAATTGACGACGATCTCCTGTAACTTCGAATTTGCCTTCATCTTCCATGCGGGATAGCCGTCAGAAGAAATGGCCTCAGCACCAGCCAGTTCGAAGACGGCCTGGATGGTGGCGCACATGTTGTCGAGGTTCGACATCACGTTGGAACGCTGCGAAGAGAGGATGTCGATGGTGGTCTCTGATGTGTGGACGCTGGCGATGTTGCTCGATGTCTCAACCATACCACCAAGGGCTTCGTCCTGACAGATGGCATAGATGCCGTTGTCGACAGCCTGCAAGGCCCAGACGAACTTCTGTGCGACGGCAGGAGCGATGACGGTCTCGGCATCGGTGGACTCCATTGCGAACTGCATCTGCGTGTCAGTGACGTGGAACTCGTCCTCGACCTCTGCGGCGAAGACGTTCCAGTCGGCGCGGACATTTTCCTTCAAGTCGTTGGGAACGGCAATCACGAAGTAACCATCGCGGGGGATAGCGTTGTGCAGCTTGCCGCTATGGAACTGGGCGAGCTGTATGC
>Ga0265298_10009684_pt1 | contig 11454 bp, 5 predicted proteins | sample AusTroGonzalo_MG_3_FD_193486 | JGI IMG/M metagenome (GOLD analysis project Ga0265298, IMG submission 193486) | Bovine rumen microbial communities from tropical cattle in Woodstock, Queensland, Australia - Gonzalo_01 | ecosystem: Host-associated > Mammals > Digestive system > Stomach > Rumen ...
AATGTGGAAAAACAAGACACCCTCTTTGAGGTCGCTGTCGGATCAATGTCAATCACAGCGTCGCGTTCTGACCCTTGGCGCCGCGCGCGCGGTTGCGGATCTTCTTCGCGTTATAGGACTTACCGTCGAAGGTGAACTCCTCCGTGTTGACGTCGAAGGAGGTGCCGTAGATGACGGAGTCCTTCCGATCGAGAGTGATGGCGCGCACGCCTTTCGCGGTCTTGCCGAGGACGTTGACCTGCTCAAGCGGGAAACCGAGAGAGAGCTTCTTCTCGGTCAGCACGATGACCTTCTGTTTGCCGGAGCCGAACTCGGCGCTCGAGAGAGCGGTCAGACCGACGAGCAGATCGTCCTCCTCCAGCTTTGTGGAGGCGATGACGGCACGGTTCGTGTAAAACTCCGAGCCGGAGACACACTTGATCCAGCCGTGCTTTGTGAGGAAGAGAAGCATCGAGTTGTCAAGCTCCTCCGCCGGAACGAGCAACAGAGGTGTCTCCTGATCGATCTTGGTGAGCACCTGCAGGAGAGTGCCTTTTTCTTTGATACGGCAGCGCGGGATCTGCGATACCTTGAGCTGGTACATGTTGCCTTCCGCGGTGAAAATGCACAGGCGGTCATTTGACGGGATGCGCACGGAGTGCGTGAATTCCCGAAGAGCCTCCTCACCGGCTTTCTGGTACGCGGTGACATCGACCGCCTTTGTGTAGCCGAAACGATCCATGAGGATCATCAGATCTTCAATCTTCTCCTCGACAACGTAATCTTTTGCCACGGAGTTTGTGATGACGGTGCGGCGCGGGCGCGCGAACTTTTCACGGAATTCGAGCAGCTGCTGCTCGATGACCTTGTAGAGTTCGGAGCGCTTTCCGAGGATCTTGTTGTAGAGTTTGATCTTCTTGTTGAGATCATCGTGCTCTTCCGTGAGCTTCAGGATCTCAAGCCCGACGAGTTTCTGCATCTGCATCGCGAGGATGGCGTCGGCCTGGGCTTCCGTAAAATCAAACGTGACGGCGGCACGTTTCGCCTCCTCGGTCTTGAAGCGGATGTCCGCGACGTTGCCGGTCGTCAGACATTCCTTGACCTGCTTGACAGTCGAGGAACCTCGGATGACCTCGATGATGTAGTCGATAACGTCGACGGCGCGCATGAGACCGGAGACGATCTCGAGACGCTTCATCGCCTTGTCGAGCAAATACTGATATTCCTTGGTGTAGAGTTCTTCCTGGAAGTCGATGAACTCCTGCAGCATCGCGCGCAGACCGAACTGGCGCGGCTGGTTGTCCTTGACCGCTAAGAAGTACGCGGAAAATGTATCCTCCAGCGGAGTCTTCTTGTACAACCCGTTCAGAAGGTTCTCCACATCGCGTTCTTTCTTTACTTCGATGACGATGCGGATACCCTCCTTGGAGGACTCGTCGCGCACATCGGAGATCTCGTCGAAGGTTTTGTTGCGCAGCGCATCCGCGAGCGCCTCCATGAGCTTCTGCTTCGTGCCGGCGACCGTGTAGGGGATCTCGGTGATGACGATGTTGCGCTTGCCGTTGTCGGCACCTTCCACCTGCGCTTTCGCACGGATGCGGATCTTGCCCTCACCGGTCTCGTAGAGGGAGAGGAGCTCGTCACCGTTGACGATCGTTCCGCCGGTCGGAAAATCAGGACCCGGAAGCAGCTGCATCAGTTCTTCCGTGCTCACGGTGGGGTCGTGCATCACGGCAATTGCCGCATCAATGACTTCCGTAGGGTTGTGAGGCGGAATGTTGGTCGCCATACCGACCGCGATACCGGTCGTGCCGTTGATCAGAAGGTTCGGGAGCATTGCGGGGAGAACCGTCGGCTCCTTCTCACTCTCGTCAAAGTTCGGAATGAATTCCACAAGCCCCTTGTCGAGATGTTCGAGCATCGTCATGGCGCCTTCGGAGAGGCGGGCCTCGGTGTAACGCATGGCAGCGGCGCCGTCACCGTCGATGGAGCCGAAGTTTCCGTGACCGTCCACGAGCGGGATCGCGAGAGAATAGTCCTCGGTCATGTGCACGAGGGCATCGTAGATTGAGGTATCACCGTGAGGATGGTATTTACCCATCGTATCACCGACGATACGCGCGCTCTTGCGGTGAGGCTTCTTCGGGTCGAGGCCGAGCTCATTCATCGCATAGAGGATGCGCCGCTGTACCGGCTTGAGGCCGTCCCTGACATCCGGCAGGGCGCGCGCGATGATGACACTCACCGCATAGTCGCGGAAGGAGTTGCGCATCTCTTCGGCAAAATCAATTTGTATGGTATCGTTGCGTTCGTTGTCCATGATGGTAGACTCCGTTGGTTAGTATTGGCAGTTCAAAAAAACGTTTGGTCCGTATCATGGCCGGGATCAGGCCTGCAGATCAAGCGTCGCGTATTTGGCTTCGGTCATGATGAACTCGCGGCGAGGCGGAACCGCACTTCCCATCAGAAGAGTGGTGGTTTCGTCGGCCTCGACGGAGTCACCGATGGTGATCTGCGCGAGCACGCGGCGCTCGGGGTCGAGCGTGGTTTCCCAGAGCTGGTTCGCGTCCATCTCGCCGAGACCTTTGTAGCGCTGAACGTTCAGAATTTTCCCGCTGCGTTCGAGTTCGCGGCGAAGTTTGTCGAGTTCGAAATCGTTCATGAGGTAGGCGCTGTGTTTGCCTTTCTTCTTGCCGAGGGTTTCGTATTCCACTTTGTACAGCGGCGGAAGACCGCGGTACACCTTGCCCTCGAGGATCAGCTCCGGCATGAAGCGGTAGAAGAAGGTGAGCAGCAGGGTGCTGATATGACCGCCGTCGACGTCGGCATCGGTCAGGATGATGATCTTGTCGTAGCGGAGCTTATTGATGTCAAATTCATCGCCGATACCGCAGCCGAATGCCGCGATCATTGATTTGATCTCATTGTTCTGGAGAACCTTCTCGAGCGTCGCCTTCTCCACGTTGATGATTTTGCCTCGCAGCGGGAGAACCGCCTGCGTCTTACGGTTGCGGGCCGTCTTCACGGTGCCGCCTGCGGAATCACCCTCGACGATGTAGACCTCGCACTCCGAAGGCTTCTTCGAGGAACAGGCCGCGAGTTTACTCTTCGTGTCGACGTCGTTCAGCTGCTTGAGGACAGCTGTGCGGGCTTTGTCGCTCGCCTGACGCGCTTTGCAGGAGCGGGCGGTGTTGTCCAGGATCGCTCGCAGCACCTCGACGTTCTTGTCAAACCAGCGCGTGACTTCCGCGGCAAATACTTCATCCACAGCGAGTTTCGCGTCGGTGTTGCCGAGTTTGGTCTTCGTCTGACCTTCAAACTGCGGGTCGGGATGCTTGATGGAGACGATCGCGACGAGGCCGTTGCGCACGTCCTTGCCGTCGAAGTTGTCGTCCTTGTCCTTGAGAATGCCGAGCTCTCTTGCGTAGGAGTTGAGAACACGCGTGAGAGCGGTCTTGAAACCGGTCACAAGCGTACCGCCGTCCACGAGGTTGATGCGGTTACAGTACGCGTTGATCTGCTCAGTGTAATCGTTGATATACTGGAACGCGACCTCCACCTCGATGTCGCCCTTCGAACCGGTGATATACACAGGTTCCGGGTGCAGCGGGGTTGCGTCGCGGTTGATGTACGAGATGAAGCTCTTGATACCGTTTTCTTCGTAATAGGTCCGCGTCTCGCCGCCGGCCTTCTCGTCGGTAAATGTGATCGTGAGGCCGCGGTTTAGGTAGGCAATCTCCTTGAGACGCTTGCAGATGGTCTCCGCCTTGAAGTCAACGGTCTCGAAGATTGTCGGGTCCGGGTAAAATGTGACCTTCGTGCCGGTGTCGCTCTTCTTGCAGCTGCCCACAACCGGAAGGAGCCCGTCCACCAGCTTCGTCACGGGCTGGCCGCCGTCGCGGTATTCGTCACGGTAAATGTTGCCGCCCCGCCTGATCTCCACGATCATGTGGGAGGAGAGGGCGTTGACAACGGAGGCACCGACACCGTGCAGACCGCCGGACACTTTGTAGACGGAGTTGCCGAATTTGCCACCGGCGTGCAGGATCGTGTAGACGACGCGCGCAGTCGGGATCCCCTTCGTCGGATGGATGTCCACCGGGACTCCGCGTCCGTGGTCAATGATCGAAATTCCGCCGTCCTTCTGAAGCGTGATGTTGATCTCGTTACAGTAGCCTGCGAGATGTTCATCGATACCGTTGTCGAGGATCTCCCAAACGAGATGGTGAAGTCCTTTCGTGCCGGTCGAGCCGATGTACATACCGGGGCGCTTGCGAACGGCCTCGAGCCCTTCGAGAACGACAATCTGACTGCCATTGTATTCTGCCATGCGATACCTTCCTCCGGCCGGCGCGCTCTCGTGCGCGGGCCATTATGTTGTGTCTGCGTCTTCGATACTATACCACATTTAGGTGTTTCTTGCAAGCAAACAAATCATTCTTTACACAGTTGATTATTGATTATCGCAAGGCTTTATGATACCATGATTCTGTAGTGTGTCATGGGGTGACACCCGCATTGTATATAACACGATATATTATGCCGGAGGAATGAAAAATGTTCGGAAGAAAATGTTGGAAAAAAGCGGTTTTGGCGGTGGCGCTCTGTCTGTCGATGATCACAGGCATTCTGAGCGGTATGGGCGAATTGCGGAAGGCGAAGGCGGATCCGGAAGAGGGACAGCAGTCATATTTAGAGGAGAGTTGGGGATTCCATATTTGGATTGGGGGAGTAGTGTTTTCTTCTCCGAATCGTGCATACCCTGATGGGAATATGGAGATTGATTCGGCGGACAACACCGAAGACATAGAATTTGATGGAACCGCAAAGTTGGTGGTAGATGATACGGGAGCGACGACTAAGTACACACTTACTCTGGATAATTTTATGAACAACGGAGCCGGGGAGTTGTTTGCCCGTGAGGATCTCGCAACAATACAGGTTCTTTCAAACTATCACAATGATGGTATATCCGGCGCAGCAATCATATGCGATTGCGACGGAGATCTGGAGATTGTGCTGAAGGGCGAAAGCAAGATAACGGCTGAGAAATATGAGTGCGGTCTTTTTTGTTCTGAGAATGTGAAGAGCGTTACCATATCTACAGCTGAGGACTGTGAGAATGCCAGCCTGCAGGTAAGCGGGGGGCAAAGCCCGTATAATGGAAATTTTACTACCAATCCGATAGCCTGCGGTATATTCGCGGATTGTCCGTTGGTTATGCAAAGCGGTACAGTAGAAGCAAATGCGCTGAGCGCGGAAGAAGTTAAGACGGACAGTGTTTCATATGCCACCCACGGCGTTTATTGCAAAAAAGACATTACCATATCCGGCGGTTCCCTGACGGGAACCTCGTACAAGACATTGAGCAAAGATTATGCAGTCTGCAACTACGGAGTCAGGTGTGACAGCAGTATTATTGTCCCCGAAGGCAGCGGTAAGTTGACGGGAGTTGGTGGTGTTGCCTCGGCCCCGACGATAGAAGGGGTCACGGATATTAATGAGGTTATTAGAATAAATAATCTGATAGTAAACTCGCACAGTTACGGGGTCTACTGCGACGGAACAATCACGATGGAAGGAGGCGAGATTGAGGGAATCGGAGGCGAATCCGTCGGAGAAAGTTTCGGAGTCAGCATCATGAATGAAGAAGGAGAGGATATAATAATCGGCGGAACCGGTAAACTGACAGCATGTGGCGGAACAACCGGTCAAATCGGAAGCAGTTATGGTTTGAGGATCAGAAAGTACAGCGGTAAAGAGGAAAATAATAGTGTTATTGTCAAAGAAAGCGGCATGATTGACGGAAAAGGCGGAATTTCCGAGTCTGACAGTTACGGGATATGCGTAGTGAAAACCGATCTGTGCATCGAAGTAAACGCGCTGGGAGGTGTGAGTGGCGAAGGGGGGCGTGCCGACCAGGTTAGCCAGGGTATAGAGTGGGAAGGTTTGATAACTGTTAACGGCGGAAAACTGATTGGACAGGGCGGCAGTGGTACGAACGATCAGAGCAAAAATCTGGGCATTCACATTTGCGGCAATCTTCAGCTTAACGGAGGAATCGTAACGGCGAAAGCATATGTCGTTGAACCGGGCAGTTCCTCGGATTATAAACTGATAGGCTTCGGGAAAGCCGGCTTGGAGTGTTTCGGAGAGATTTCCGTTAACGGCGGTGTTCTCATAGCGGTTGCATACAGCGACGAAAAGTATAGAGGCTCGGCAGTTTCCGGAGACGTCGTGAACAGTATTGTCGGAAGGGGCTGGCAAAATTCGGCGGGAACCGGCGACCCCGCAATGATCGGTGTAAGTGAAACCGGAAGAGAATTGATAGATGAAACAGGGAGACCCTGGCTCAAGGTAGTGTTCCACGGACATGCTTACGAGTGCGAAGGGAAAGATGATACCATCACGGTCTCCTGCACTTCGCCGGAATGTGATCTGGATCCCGAAAGTGCGGAATTGGTCATCAAGGCCCCTGAACGCACGAATGCAGCTGACGGGGAAACAAGCAATAAGGCTACCCTTGAGAATCTCGACAAGTTTAAAGCCTATATGAAGGCAAACGGACTTATGGATGATGAGGCTCTTGAGGGTTTGAATGCCGATGCGATTACCTATTACCGCGTGGAAACAATCGAGGATAAGGAAGTTGAAACGGCATTGAACGAGGCACCGATCGATCCGGGGCGTTACAGGGCCAAGATCACAGTTTCCTGCCTCATACCCGGCGTGGATGAGGAGAATTCCGAGGAGAAGGAAGTTACTGCATCGGTCACGTATGAACTCAAAGGGGACAGGTATCCTCTGTGGATCGGCGAAAAACAGTTCTCCTCCGGGAACCTGATCATTGACGGGGATGATTGCCCGGAAATCACTGGAACGGCCACATATGATCCGGAGAATAATACTCTCACATGGAAGAATTTTAAGAACAACGGGCTTGTCGGTTTCGATGTCCCCGGGGATGACGATACGAAGACCGTGAACGGGTATGTTGTAAAGTATACCGGAAATACGGCGTTAACCGTATATTATGAGGGCAGCAATGAAATCACGGTTGATTCCGGTACAGCGGGCAATAAATACGGCATTTACAGTGCGGACGCTGATGCTGTGATCACATTTGCGGGAGCCGAAGATGCCTCTTTGACGGTTACGGTGAGCGAGGGGGCAGACGGTTCGGAGAGCGACGGAAGTGCAGATGCCCCGGACTTCGAAATCGACGCAATCAATTCCTCCGGCAATATCGTGTTTGCAAGCGGTACGGTCAACATAAACGCTCCGAACCACGGCATTCATGCAGCCAACATATACGTTCAGGACGGCGATGTCACCATCATCGGCAGCAACGCGGCGATCGATGGAAAACTGCAGAACACTATCGACGGTACCGGCTGGACCGATACAGCGGGAGAGAACAACAGGACGTACCTGGCGAAGAGCACGAGCCCGTACGAGCCGAAGAGCGCGGCGGGAGACATTTTCCGAAAAATGGTTTTCCCGAATGTGCACGTGCACAGCTTTACGTATTCTCTGAAGGAAAATGAAAGCGCGACCGTTCAGGCGGAGTGCACGGAACCGGGTTGCACTAACCCGGCGGCGGGTGCATCACTTACGCTTGTGAAGCCTGCTAAGAAGCTGGACAATGACAACAGCAGTCCGTGCGTGTCGTTGGAAAATCTTGCCGAGTTCAATTCCGTGACCGGGCTGAAGATCAGCGCGGATGATATTGAGTACTACGACGAAACCGGGAAACTGGACGGAGCACCTTCGAAGGCCGGCACATACACCGCGAAACTGACGATCGGTACCGGGGACAATGCCGTAACAGCTTTCGTCGAGTATTCGATTAAGGCTGTTAAGATTGCGGTTTGGACGGACGAAGACGGCAATAAACTTGACGAGAAGACGTATGTGGAAGGCGATGAAGAGCCGGTGACGGACGTGATTCCCGTGAAGGATCCCGACGAGGACTACACGTACGAATTCAGTAAATGGACGGTGAGTAAAGAGGACGATAAGGCAACGACGTATGCTCCGGAATTTGCCGCGATCGCGAAGACGGAGTACACTGTAATCTGGCTGAACGGTGACGACAGCACACTGGATAAAAAGACGTACAAGAAAGCCGACGGGGAGCAGGTTGCGGAGCCGACAACGGACAAGATACCGACTAAATCGGACGCGGATAACACGTATGTTTTCAAGGGATGGAAAATGCCCGGCATCGTAGACGGGACGACCACAACCTACGAACCGGAATTCCTGCAGATACCCAAGGAAGTCTATGCCGTGGTATGGCTGGACGGCGACGAAACAATCCTGGACAGCAAGACCTACAAGGAAGATGAGTCTGAACCGGTGACCGACAAGACGCCGGTGAAGGCGGCAGATGCCGATTATACGTACCGGTTCGACAGATGGGACGAAGGTTCCGTGAAGGACAACACGAAGACGTACCGAGGCATTTACGAAGCGATCCCGAAGACCGAATATACGGTCATCTGGCTAAACGGTGACGGCAGTACGCTGGACAAAATGACGTACAAGAAAGCCGACGGTGAGCAGGTTGCGGAGCCGACGACGGACAAAACGCCTGTGAAGGCTGAGGATGAGTATTATACGTACGAGTTCAGCAGCTGGGATGATGGCAAGACGGAAGGCAACACTAAGACATATTCGCCGGTCTTCGATTTGAAGCCGATTGAATACACATACATCTGGCTGGACAAGGACGGCGATGTGCTTGAAGAAAAGACCGTAAAAAAGGGTGATCCCGAGCCGACCAAGCCGGATAAGGAGCCGTCGAAGAACTATTCGGACGGCGATGACACATATGAGTTTGTCCGTTGGAACGATACGGTCGATGACGAGTCGAAGACCCGGACGTTCACGCCGGAATATGAGAAAGTGACGTACACATCAGTTCCGGAAAATGTCGAGATTCAGCAAGGCACGTCGGAATCCATCGGCAAGGTGAAGGTGTATCGTGCACCGGACGATGCTTCCTGCTTCAGTCATTTTACGGGTCTTAAGGACAAAAGCGGAATGCTCGACGCAAGTCTGTACGAGGCAGGAGAGGGGTGCACGGAAGTCAGCCTGAAGAATGAGCTTTCGGATTATCTCGGAGCAGGAACGCATGTGATCACGGTTGTCTTCGATGACGGCTCGACGACGTTTACGCTGAATGTCAAGGAGGCACCGGAGGAGCCTGAGGATCCGACACCGACAGTTTCGCCTACACCGACGGTAACACCCACGCTTACACCGACAGTAACGCCCACGGCAACACCTACGGCGACGCCGACAGCAACACCTACAGCAACGCCTACGGTGACACCGACAAATACGCCGACGCCGAGCCCGATGCCGAGCCCGACGCCGATTCCGGAAGAGAAACCGGTGAAGACCGGGGATGAAAACCATTTGTCGCTGTGGTTGTTCCTTGCGATCATATCCGCGGGAATTCTCGGCGGAGTTGTTGCTAAGAAGCAGCAGAGAAGAGCAAAACGATAAGAGCGAAGCGGCTCGCGGAAACATAGTTCCCGCGGGCCGTTAGTTTTGTGGTATAATGTCAGAAATAATACATTTGGCGCCCGGCCGTGCGAAAAGAACAGATATGCCATTGCGCTTTTTACCGGATGCGATACAGTGGTAGCATTGAAGCGAAGGCCGGAGGGCGGGGAGTTTTTATGTCGAGTGATTCCAATGACAATTACAAAAAAAGCGGTGATGACGCGCTCTGCTGGAAGACGCTCTCGTCGAAAATGATCCTGCACCACAGGATCATGGACTTCGTCGAAAAGGAGGAGCAGGCGTCGGACGGGCTGACCGGACAATACGTGTCCATCCGCACGCGGGACTGGGTGATCGCAGTGCCGGTGCACGAAGGCAGGTTTGTGATGGTGCGGCAGTGGCGCCACGGCATGGAAGGGATCACCGTGGAGTTCCCGGGCGGTGTCAAGGAAAATGATGAAACCCCGGAGGACGGTGCGGCGCGGGAACTTCTCGAGGAAACCGGGTACCGCGCGGGGAGGATTACCGTGATCGGACGGTGCAACCCGAACCCGGCAATCTACGGCAATACGATCACGTTTGTGCTTGCAGAGGATCTGACGGCGACGAACGAGCTGCACACGGACGAGGATGAGTACGTCGAGCCTGTGGAGATCCCGGTGGCGGAGGCCATCGAGCGCTTCGGCGACGGCGAGTTCTGCAACGCTTTCGTGGGGACGGGAATCGCGCTGTATCTGAAGCACATCGGCGTGCGCGGGTGAGAGACGGGCACAGTGGCACTGAACCCCGGCACATCGGCGTCGGGGGTGAACGTGGCGACGCCGGAAGGACGAACAAAGAATAATACGCGGGGTGCGGCTGCATTTTCCGTGAGAATACAGGAGATATGATATGACAGACAAAACGAACATTTTCGAGGAGGATACCCGCACGGGCAAACCGCGTTACACGGAGGAGAGCGTGGACACGCTGTGCGACGCCAAATACGTGCGGCTTTATGACCTTCGGTATGCGGAGGGCAGGCATTACTGCGATGCTTCCCGCCGGGTGAAGAGCGAACTTGTGGCGCTGAAATCGGACGAGGAGTTCCGGACCATGATGCCGGACGCCGTGACGATCGCGGTGGTTGTCATTTTGCCGGGTGAGGCGCCGAAACTGCTGCTCAACTATGAGTTCCGCTATCCGATCGGACAGTATCTTCTGAGCCCGATCGCCGGTCTGATCGACCCGGAGGACCGCGACCGTGAGAATCCGTTGGTTGAGGCAGCCATCCGCGAGATCCATGAGGAGTGCGGCCTCGTTGTCAAGCCGACGGACAAGGTCACAGTGCTCAATCCGTGCGCGCTTTCCTCCCCGGGAATGACCGATGAGAGCAACGCTTTCCTGTGCGCGGAGATCACACTTGACAATACCGAGGATGTTCGTCAGGACGGTGCGGTGGGAACGGAGCTTTTCGCAGGATTCGAACTGGTCAACGTTGCGGAGGCGGAGCGTCTCTTCCAAAGCGGACGCGACCGCTACGGCAATTTCTTCTCGCTTGCGACCTGGGCTGTGCTTGGCTATTTCATCAGAGAGTATCGATGAACATTTGACGGAGGAAAAAGGATGAAGGCGATCAACGGACGCGACTGCATGCTCACCGACGGACTGTTTCTGGAGCGTGAGCGTCGCAACCGCGAATACCTTATGGAGCTCACGGACGCGGGGCTTCTGCAGAACTACTATCAGGAAGCCGGCCTTGCGCAGAATTTCGGCGCAAAGGCGATGCCGCACCACGGGTGGGAGGACCCGTCCTGTCAGCTGCGAGGCCATTTTCTGGGTCATTTTCTGAGCGCGTGCGCGATGCGCGAGTGGGCGGAGGGTGACGCGGAACTGAAGGCGAAAGCCGATACGATCGTGCACGAGCTGGCGCGCTGCCAGTCGGAAAACGGCGGTCAGTGGGCCGCATCGATCCCGGAG
>Ga0265298_10009686_pt1 | contig 11453 bp, 9 predicted proteins | sample AusTroGonzalo_MG_3_FD_193486 | JGI IMG/M metagenome (GOLD analysis project Ga0265298, IMG submission 193486) | Bovine rumen microbial communities from tropical cattle in Woodstock, Queensland, Australia - Gonzalo_01 | ecosystem: Host-associated > Mammals > Digestive system > Stomach > Rumen ...
GGCCCTTCTCTTCGCCTCCGACAGAAGGTCGTCGAGACGGATGAGATTCCCCTCGCGCGTGGATATGGCCTTGCCCTGGAAGCTCATGAGCCCGAACGGGACGTGAACGAGCTTCACGTCGCCATAGCCCATCTTCGCCGCTATCGAGAAGAACTGCTTGAAGTGCAGCTGCTGGCGATCGTCTGTCACGTAGATTATGCGCTCGGGAGAGTAGTCGGCGACGCGGCTCTGGACGCATGCGAGATCGCTCGTCGTGTAGTTGTAGCCGCCGTCGGACTTGCGGACGATCGCGACGCCGAGCTTCTCCTCGGAGAGGTCCACTATGAGCGCCCCTTCCGACTCCTTCGCGAGTCCCATCGAGAGAAGCTTCTCGACGACACCCGGCATCATGTCGTTGTAGTAGGACTCGCCGCGGTAGGTGTCGAACCTTACGCCGAGCTTCGAGTACATTCGCTCAAACTCGCCGATGGAAATCTCGATGAACTTCCTCCAGAGAGCCAGATTGTCGGGGTCGCCCTGCTGAAGCTTGACGAGCTCCGCGCGGCAGGCGTCCTTCCATACGCCATCCTCCTCCTTCGCCTTCGCGGCGGAGAGGACATAGCACTTCTCGAGGTTCGCGACGGTAAGGTTGTCGCGCTCCTCCTGGGACAGGCATTCGCGGTAGCCCTTTATGAGGATTCCGAACTGCGTACCCCAGTCGCCAAGGTGGTTGTCGGCTATGACCTCGTATCCCAAGGCGCGGAAGATGCGGTCGATCGCGCACCCGATGACGGTCGAGCGGATATGACCGATATGCATCTGCTTCGCGGCGTTCGGCGAGGAGTAGTCGATGACCACGCGACGCCCCGCCCCGCTCTGCGGGATTCCGAGGCTGGGATGGGAATCAAGAGCCGCAAGCTGCGAGTCGAGCCACTCGGGTGATACCGTAAGATTGAGGAATCCCGGACCTGCGACTTCGACCTTCAGCTCGGAACCTATGTTCTCCGCCACCTTCAACGCCGCGTCACGCGGCTTGAGGCCGACCTTCTTCGCGATCTTCAGCGCATCGTTGCACTGGTAGTCGCCGAACCTGGGATCGGTAGCCGGAACGACCTTGACGTTTGCGAAGTCCTCCCCGGGGAAAGCCTTCGCAAACGCTTCCCTGACGATTTCTGTCAAGTCCATCGCGGATCTATCAGACGTTGAGCGCCGATGTGTCGGCCTCGACCTTGCCGGGATTGAATCCCATCTTGACGAGGTCGATGTCGACGATGCCGAGCGGCTTGGCCGTCTTCCAGCCGCCGTTCGTGAAGTCCGGAACGTCAACCGAGCTGGAGCGGTTGTTGACGGACCTCTCGCTGAGCTCGGCGAGACAGCACCACGACGCAAGGTCGTAGACGTCGGTGTCGAGCGGCAGTCCGTTCTGCAGGCAGTAGACCCAGCGGAGGTCCATGATGAAGTCCATTCCGCCGTGTCCGCCGATGGCCTTGGCGACGTCGCTGATCTCGGGGCGCCACAGGGGATGGCGATACTGCACGCGCATCTGCTGCATGACTTCCTCGCTGAAGTAGCCGTGCACGGGATCGCCGGGGTTCTCGGTCCAGCCGAACTTGCCGACGCAGCCGTCCATGAGAAGCGCATTGACCTTGGCGGCAGGGTCGCCGCCCGCGCCGATGAAGCCGATACCCTCGAACGCGCCCATCGTGCCGGTGACTCGGTTGATGCGGCTGTAGGGACGCGGCGAGCTAACGTCGTGCTGAATCATGATGCTCTTGCCGTTGACCGTCTTTATGAGCATCGTGTTCATATCGCCCATCGCGATCTTGAGATTGGGCTTCCACTGGCTGTCGGGGTACTTCGCCTTGGCGTAGGCCTCGAAGTTGAACTGGTCGGACTCGAGCGAGACCAGGTAGTCGAAGCGGTCGCCGCGGTTGATGTTCATGTATTCGCACACCGGGCCGAGGCCGTGCGTGTCGTACTGGTTGCCCTTGTGGGCGACATTGTGCCTCAAGCGCCAATAGTCGGCATAGCCGTACTTCGAGAAATCGGCCGCCCAGTCGGCGTAGCAGAGATCGCGCAGATCGTGAATGTAGGCGCCTTCGCCGTGGACGATCTCGCCGAACTTGCCTTCGCGCACGAGTCTCAGCGCGAGCATCTCGGCCTCGCCGTAGCAGCAGTTCTCGAGCTGCATGCAGTGCATCTTCGTGCGCTCGCTCGTCTCGACGAGCGCCCAGCACTCCTCAAGCGTGAACGCGCTGGGAACCTCGACCATGGCGTGCTTGCCGTGCTCCATGGCGTAGAGGGCGATCGGCACGTGCATATCCCAGCTGGTGGCGTTGTAGACGACGTCGATCGCGTCCGACTCGCACATCGCCTTGTAGCCTTCGGGTCCGGTGAATTCGAGAGCCGGGGGCTTTCCGTTGTTCGCAAGCCACTGCTGCTGCGCGGCGACGCGCTCAGGATGGATGTCGCAGAGGGCGGCCACTTCCGCGCCGGGAATCGCCGCAATGCGGTGCACCGCGCCAGGGCCGCGCATTCCAAGGCCGACGAAACCTACGCGCACCTTCTTGAGAGCAGGCGCTCCATAGCCCTGCATGGACCCGCCCAACGACAGCTTCATGCCGTTCGACGCGCATCCAGCCGCAACAGCGGCCGCGCCCATCCATGCGGTTCCCTTGAGGAAATCCCTACGATTTGTTTGCATTTTTTCATCCTTTCTTTTAGGTTAAAGCATCTTTTGCGCTACGGCAGGCTTCTATAGCCCATCCAGAGATGAATTATACCATATTCGCGGCGTCATATCCACTACAAGATGATATAATATACGCATGCGAAAACCCGAGATTCTTTCGCCAGCCGGCGACTTTACGTGCCTGCAGTCTGCGCTCGATGCGGGGGCCGATGCCGTCTACTTCGGGCTCGGCACTTTCAACATGCGCGCAAGGAGCGGCGTCAACTTCAAGGAGGAAGACCTGCCCGAGATCGCACGCCGCTGCCGCGAGCGCGGAGTCAGGGCCTACCTCGCCCTGAACGCGATAATGTTCGAAGGCGAAAGGGACGATGTCGAGCGAACCATTCTAGCGGCAAGACCATATGTGGACGCCTTTATCGTATCCGACTGGGGAGTGATCTCGCTTTGCAGGAAACACGGCGCCGTCTTCCACATCTCGACCCAGATGTCGACCTCCAACTCTGAGGCGGTGCGATTCCTCGCCTCGCAAGGCGCTTCGCGGGTCGTCCTCGCGAGGGAGTGCACCCTGGCCGAGGTCAAGCGGATATCCGAAGCCGTGCCGGAAGTCGAGCTCGAATGCTTCGTGCATGGAGCGCAGTGCGTTGCGGAGTCGGGCCGATGCTTCATGAGCCACGAGGCCTTCGGCAAGAGCGCCTGCCGCGGCGAATGCAACCAGCCCTGCAGGCGGAGGTTCCTCGTGAAGGCGGTGGACTTCTTCGAAGACGACGAGGGGAACCCGATCCACGAGAGCGACACAGAGTTCGTAGTGGGGCCCCACACCGTAATGTCCGCGCGCGACCTGTGCTCGCTTCCCTTTGTCGGCAAGCTCATGGACGCCGGGATCGCAAGCTTCAAGATAGAAGGCCGCGCCCGCAACGCCGAGTATGTGAAGATTGTGACTTCCGCCTACAGGCGCGCCGTCGACGCGGTTGCGGACGGGTCTTACACCGACGATCTTCAAGGCAGGCTGATCGAGAGCGTAAAGACGGTATTCCATCGCGAGTTCTCAAAGGGAATGTACTTCGGGCGCCCTGGGGCCGACCAGTTCACAGACAGCGAAAACTCGCTCGCTTCGACCGTCAAGCGCCATATAGGGATCGTCATCGACTATTTTCTGAAGGCTGGGATCGCCCAGGTGAAGATCCAGGATCACGCCATCTCCGTCGGGGACCTCATCCAGATCCACGGCCCCACAACGGGAGTGGTCGAGCTTAATGTGGACGAGCTTCGCCGCGACGACGAGATTCTTTCGACGGCGGAACGCGGAAGCTGGGCAACGCTGAAGACACCGCGCTGCCGCGTCGGCGACAAGGTGTTCTTCATTGAGAAACGGTGATCGGGATGGTCGGAGCGGAGGGATTTGAACCCTCGGCCTTTTGGTCCCGAACCAAACGCGCTACCAGACTGCGCTACGCTCCGAAGCGTCTTCAGACCTGCTAAGCCGAAAACGGGGGAAAGTATACTCTTTCCTGCCGAAGAAGTCAATGACGGTTGACGCAAAGAGAAGGCGGTGGTAAAATACCAGCGATGCCCAGGAACTCGCACGACAGCACCCCTTCGCTATTCGCCGCAACGATCGGCGAAGCGTCCGCTCCGCTAGCGGAGCGGCTCCGTCCGCGTACGCTTGACGAAGTCGTCGGCCAGCGGCACCTGGTCGGTCCCGGGAAGGTTCTGAGGACGCTTATCGAAAACGACGCTGTCCCGTCAATGGTCCTCTGGGGACCGCCTGGAGTCGGCAAGACCACGATCGCCAACGTCATCGCGCTCACGACGCATGCGCGCTTCATAACCTTCTCCGCCGTCACAAGCGGCATAAAGGAGATCAAGGAGGTCATGCATCAGGCGGACGAGTCGCGCGCGTTCGGGCAGAAGACGATCGTGTTCGTAGACGAGATCCACCGCTTCAACAAGGCCCAGCAGGATGCGTTCCTCCCGTTCGTCGAGCGCGGCAGCATAATCCTTATCGGCGCGACCACCGAAAATCCGTCGTTCGAGGTCAACGGCGCGCTTCTCTCCAGATGCAAAGTGTTTGTCCTCAAGGGGCTAACCGAGGACGACCTCATAAGGCTCCTCGCGCGCGCAGTCGCCGACGAGCGCGCGTTCGGCGCCCGGAAGGTCAACATCTCCGACGAACTCCTTCGCGCGATAGCCGTATTCGCGAACGGAGATGCGCGCAACGCCCTCTCGACGCTCGAGATGATCGTGCTCAACTGCGAGGAGAAGGACGGCACGATAGAAGTCACGGCCGACATGGTCGAGCAGTGCACCTCGAGAAAGTCGCTTCTCTACGACAAGGGCGGCGAGGAGCACTACAACATAATCTCGGCGCTCCACAAATCGATGCGCAACTCCGACCCGGATGCGGCGGTCTATTGGCTCGCGCGCATGCTCGAGGGCGGCGAAGACCCTCTCTACGTCGCGCGCCGGGTTACGCGCTTTGCCGCCGAGGACATAGGACTCGCCGACCCGCACGCTCTCGAGATAGCGGTCGCGGCGCAGCACGCATGCCATTTCATAGGGATGCCGGAATGTTCTGTGCACCTGGCGGAGGCCGTGATCTACCTCTCAGTGGCGCCAAAGTCAAACTCCGCGTACGTCGCCTACGAGCGCGCGAAGAAAGATGCCGTCGAGCGCACAGCGGAACCGGTTCCCCTCGCGATCAGGAATGCCGTGACAAAACTCATGAAAGAGGTCGGCTACGGCAAAGGCTACAGGCTCGCCCACTACGAGGAGAACAAGATAGCCGATCTCCAGTGCCTCCCGGATTCGCTTGCCGGGACAGAGTACTACACGCCCACGAACGAAGGGATCGAGGCGAAGATCGCCGCCCGCCTGGAGAAGATAAAGGACTGGAAGCGCAAGCTCGCCGAAAGGCGCGGCTCTACCTGCCCCCCAGCGCCTCAACAACCATAAGCGCCTGGACGGTCTCCTTTACGTCGTGCACCCTGACGACGCTTGCTCCATGCATGGCGCACCATACGGCAATGCCGAGGTTGCCGCCTACATTGCGCCCGGTAACCTTCTCGCCCGTAAGCTTCTTTACTATTCTCTTGCGGCTGGCGCCGACCAGGACACGCCCCCTTTTGGCAAGCTCCGGTATCGACCGCAACAGCTCCAGATCCTCTTCCCTAGTCGTCCCGAACCCTATCATAGGGTCCAGATATGTGGGGACAGTCCCCAACAAAACTGTAGGGACAGTCCCCGCAGTTTTAGCGGGAATTACAAGTCCTGCGCCATTTTTGACACAAATCTTAAACATATCCGAAACCGGCTCGGGATAGACGCAGTTTATTATCCTAGCGCCGAGCTCAAGAGCCCTCTCGGCCGTTTCAGGGTGGTAGGTATCTACGGATATGGGGACAGTCCCCGAAATCTGCGGGGACAGTCCCCGCAGTACGGGCTCGATCCGCCGCCATTCCTCCTCCCAACCTATGGGCTGGGCCCCTGGCTTCGTCGACTCCCCGCCAAGATCGATTATGTCCGCTCCATCCCCGATGAGGTTCTTCGCGCGTGCTATCGCCTGCTCGGGGCGGTAGAATTGACCGCCGTCAGAAAACGAGTCGGGTGTTACATTGACTATGCCCATTACCTTTGTCTGCATAAGGCCTCCATTAGAAAAGCGTCATCTGGGCTACGGGACCGAAGCTGATCCGGTGCTCCGGGCATGGTCCAAGCTTCGCAAGCGCGGCGAAATGCTCCTTCGTCGGATACCCCTTGTGCTTCGCAAATCCATACCCGGGATACTGCACCTCAAGCCGAAGGCAATCAGCATCACGCGCAGTCTTAGCCAAAATGGATGCTGCAGCGATAAATAAGCTTTTTGCGTCGCCCTTCACGAGATTTTGCGACGTAAACGGCAACCCCTTGACCGGATTTCCGTCTACGAGCACCGCTATCGATCTAGAGGCCTCTTCGCCAAGCTTGTTCGCGACCTCCTCGACTGCACGGCGCATTGCGAGATGGGTAGCCCTAAGGATGTTCAGCTTGTCTATTTCACGCGGCGATGCCGACGCTATCGCCCAAGTACAGCATTCCGTGCTCTTTATGACCTCGGCCAGGGTTTCGCGCCGCTTCTCGGAAAGCTGCTTCGAGTCGTTTATTCCGCTCCACTCGGCGGCCAGGAGAGATTCCGCCAATTCCAGCGGCGCAGTCACCGCGGCGGCATAGACCGCGCCAGCCAGGGGACCGCGACCAGCCTCATCGACACCAAGGACGATTCCTCCAAGTTTCTTCTCAAAATCGAGCGAAACTGACATCTTACCAGCTCATACGTGTGGGGACAGTCCCCGCACTCATGGCGCGCTTTATGTCGGCAATCGTGTATTCGCCGCTATGGATCATGCCGGCGACGATGGCGGCATCCGCGCCCGCTTCGCGGAATACGGTAACCAGGTGCTCGGGGCATCCCGCACCGCCGCTCGCGACAACCGGCACGCCGACGGCATCCGCAATCATGCGCGTTAGATTGAGTTCGAAGCCCTGGCGCGTTCCGTCGGCATCAACGGAGTTGACTACAATCTCGCCCGCGCCAAGGTCAGCCGCGCGTTTTGCCCACTCGACGGCGTCCATGCCGGTGAACTCGCGGAACCCGCGCGTCGTGATCTCGTAGCCGGAAGGACACTTCTCGCTTTTCACGGGGTCCATGCCGAGGACTATGCACTGGCGACCGAAAGCCGCCGCGCCTTCGGATATTATGGAGGGATTGCGCACCGCAAGCGAATTTACCGAAATCTTCTCCGCACCGGCGAGAATGACACGCTCCATGTCAGCAAGGCACGATATCCCGCCGCCTACGGCAAAAGGAATCCGGACAGCCTTTGCGACCGCCTCGACCATGCCGATGTCAATGGGACGCCTCTCGGCAGATGCGGTGATGTCGTAGAACACGAGCTCGTCCGCACCGCCGTCTGAATACATGACGGCCATCTCTACAGGGTCTCCGAGATCGATGTTGTTCTTGAACTTCACGCCCTTGGTCACGCGTCCGTTCCGCACATCAAGGCACGGTATCACGCGCCTTGTCAGCGTAGACGCCGTCCCCGACGGATCTCCCGCAAGGCAAGGCCCGTCAGCGAGCCAGTCCCTCAAAAGGGCGAGACCGACGCGGCCTGACTTTTCAGGATGGAACTGACAGGCCAGAAGCGCACCCTTCCTTACGGCGCTTGTGAAGGTCACGCCGGCGTAATCGGTAGTGCCGATGGTGTACGGTCCGCGCTCGGCGAAGTAGGAATGGACGAAATAATAGTCATCTCCGCCGTTCACCTGGTTCCAGCCCATCTGCGGAACCTTGAAGCCAGGCGCCGAAGGGAAATGGCGGACCTTCCCCGGCAGGATGCCCAGAAGATCGACGCCGCCATCCTCCTTGGAATGCTCGAAAAGGATCTGCATCCCCAGGCATATTCCGAGGAAAGGCTTCGTCGCGGCGGCATTGCGGACCGCATCCACAAGCCCCATCCTGCGAAGATTGTCCATTGCGCTCCCCGCCGCGCCCACGCCAGGGAATACGACTCTCCCGGCCCGCGCGATCACCTCAGGGTCGCTCGTCACGACCGCCTCCGCGCCGATCGCGGCAAAAGCGTTCTTTACGCTTGTAAGGTTCCCCGCCCTGTAGTCGATTATCGCAACCATCAGGCGGTCTTCAGAAGCCGATGTTTATGATCGGGAATATCCACGCCCCGCCAGATCCGCTGAAGTTGAGGACTCCAATCTGGACGCCATGCAGGTCGCCTGTGAAATTCAGCACGCCGACCTGGACGCCTACCGTCGTGCCCGCCACATTCAGGGCGCCGGCCTGCACGCCAAAACATGTGCCGGCCCAGTTCACCGGGCCGAGCTCGAGGCCCGTCATTTCATGCGTAACGTTGTTCACGACGCCTACGTCGAGAAGGAAGACATTTTCCATCTGCCCGTAGCCGAGGTTGACCATACCGCCGATAACGGTGCAGCTTGGGTTAGGCAGCTGGACCGGAGGCGTCAGTATGGAGAGCCCGAGCGGCAGCCACACGCGCGGAAGGTCTTCGCTTTCGCCGTGCCGTCTCTCCGGCTGCCTATCGTCGTATTGGGTATGAGCCTGGGCGACAGACGCGCAAGCCAAAGCAGCGATCATCATCAATCTCTTCATGCTGTTCATGCTGACTCTCCTTTCGTCCCGCAATGCGGATATTATACCAAATGTATCACCAATGCCGCCATCGTCGAGATCGCGGCGCAAATGAAGATGGTCTGCATCACGCCAAGGATCCTGCGGATCGTGGCGAACACGGCGAATGCGACGAGCGCGAGCGCCACGCGATCGATCGAAAAGCCGCAGTCACAGACCGTCCAAAGCGACAGCCCCGCGAACGACCACGCGGCGGAAACCATGAGGGACATCGTGACGGGCCTTACGCCGCCAAGGATCCCCTTCACGACCCTGCTGCCGCTGAAGCGCTCCATCGACGCAAGCGCCAGCGAAAGAAGCAGCGATCCGGGAAGGACCAGCGCCACGGTCGCGAGCGCCGCGCCCGGAACGCCGCCAAGCCTGTAGCCGAAAAACGTCGCGGCGTTTATCCCTATCGGACCGGGCGTCATCTGGGTCAAGGCCATGAGATTCGCGAACTCTTCCGCGGGAAGCTGCAGCCACGAAGCATCCCCGCCGACAAAATCGCGAATGTACATGGGCACAAGGACATACCCGCCGCCGAAGGCAAGGGCGCCGTACATCAGAAAGACGGGGACCACGATCCCGAGCGAGTTGAACTTCCTTGATCCGCAACGCGGCGCGAACTCGACCGCTACCCCGGCAATCATCGCCGCGACAAGGACAATCGCGGGGTTGACCCCGGAAAGGAGCAGGGCGAGCCCCGCGAACATCGCAACATAGCCATATGCGCCGCGGACGCTCTTCGTCCAGCTCCGGGCGATCATGCCCAGGATGACTCCGGTAAGCGCCGCGCGAAGCCCCGCGAACGCCGCCACAAGCCATCTGTTGCCTATGGGTATCGCATCATATCCCATCGAGACGAAGAGGAATATGACGAGGCTCGGCATTATCACCGCCGCCAAGGCCACCGCAGAGCCTACGGGCCCCGCAACCTTGCGCCCTACGTAGACGGCGCAATGCCCCGCCATGATGCCGGGGAAGGTCTGGAACAGGGAAAGCGCCTCGACGAGCTCCCCTTCCTTCGTCCACTTCAGCTTCCTGGAAAACACATCATCCGCGACCGCGATGATCGCATACCCTCCGCCCACGACAAAAAGGGCGATCCTGAACATCTCAATGAAGAGCCTCCCAAGCCTCCGCACCATTCCAGCGCCCTTTCAGCCGGCAAGCCTGATCGCCAGCTTCGCGCAGGCGACAGCGTCATACAGCCCGTCATGCCATGTCCGCCCGTCCATCTGCGGCACAAGCCCGAACATTTCGCAGAGATCCCCGAGCCTGTAGCTCGGAAGGCGCGGGTAGCGCGCCTTGGCTACCTTGAGGGTGTCGGTCCACGGGCCCCATTTCGTAAGCGGCGCGATGCGGGTCAGGATCGTCCTCTCGCAGGCGATGTTGTGGGCGACGAGACGTCGCCCGATGAGGTATGGGCTGAAATCGTCCCACTGATCCATCAGCGGCTCGAAATCAGGAGTCATGGCGGTCCCGAAGAACCACTCGCGCGTCTCGACGATCTCGCCGTCCCTTACGAGAGCATAGCCGAGCTGCCATGGATCATTGCGGCCTCCGTCCTCGTAGCCCGTGGTCTCGAAGTCGATCGCCGCGAATTCCATGGCTATTCCGTTTCCTCGGCCTCCGAGGCGCCCTCGCAGACGGAGACGGAGACGAGCGTCGCGCCCTCCGAGAGGCGCACCAGCTTCACGCCCTGCGCCATGCGGCCCTGGACGCTGAAGTCGGAGACGGCGCTCCTGACCATCTGCTGGTCGCTCGTGATCGAAATGACGCTCTCGTCGTCGGAGACCGCATGGGCGGCGACGACGTCGCCGTTGCGGTCCTCGCCCTTGATGCCGATCATTCCCTGGCCGCCGCGGTTGTGGCGCGTGAAGTCCTTGAACTCGCAGCGCTTGCCGTAGCCGTTCTCGGTCGCGATGAAGAGCGTCTTCTCGTCATCCACCGCGTCGAGCGAAACGACGCTGTCGCCCTCGCGAAGCCTTATGCCCCTCACGCCTGTCGCGGTACGGCCCATGCGGCGGACATCCGTCGCCGCAAAGCGCATCGCCCTACCGCAGCGCGTAAGCATGATGACATCGTCGTCGGGCTTCACGAGCCGCACCTCGACGAGTTCATCGCCCTCGTCGATGTTTATCGCGCGGATGCCTGACTTGTTTACGTTCTTGTATTCGGCGAGGAGCGTCTTCTTGACCGTACCGAGCTTCGTCGCGAAGAACACGTCCATGTCGCCCTCGAAGCTGCGTATCGGGAGGAGCTCCAGGACCTGCTCGCCCTCCTGCAGGTTCAGGAGATTGATCAGGGGGCGCCCGAAGCTCGTGCGCGGCGCCTCGGGGATCTGGTACGCATCCTTCATGAAGAGGCGGCCCGTGTTCGTGAAGAACATGAGAGAGTCGTGGGTCTGCGCGACGAACACGAGGCGGATGAAATCCTCCTCCTTGACCTGGGCGCCCTTCACGCCGTGGCCGCCGCGCTTCTGCTCGCGATATTCGGTAAGAGGGACGCGCTTGACGTAGCCGCGGTTGGAGAGTGTTATCACGCACGGCGCGTCGGGGACGAGATCCTTGAGCGAAACCTCGACGCGCCGTGCGTGATAAC
>Ga0265298_10009687_pt1 | contig 11452 bp, 10 predicted proteins | sample AusTroGonzalo_MG_3_FD_193486 | JGI IMG/M metagenome (GOLD analysis project Ga0265298, IMG submission 193486) | Bovine rumen microbial communities from tropical cattle in Woodstock, Queensland, Australia - Gonzalo_01 | ecosystem: Host-associated > Mammals > Digestive system > Stomach > Rumen ...
TTAATTATCGATTGTATTGACTACAAATGGAGTTTTTTGCCTCTGGGCGTGCTCTGTATTGACTACAAAGCCCCTTTTTTGCCTCTGGGCGTGCTCTGTATTGACTACAAAGCCACTTTTTGCCCCGAAACGTGCTCTGTAGTGACAACAAAGCCACTTTTTTGCCTCCGGGCGTGCTCTGTATTGACTACAAAGCCACTTTTTTGCCCCGAAACGTGCTCTGTATAGTCTGCAAAGCTCATCATCGTCTCCATCCGTATCCTTATACATTATATATAATACGCGCGCGCGAGGGGCGACATCGGTTACCAAGAGAGGCAGGCACGGACGAAGTCATCGTATTCCTTACCGTTCTCTTCCCATTTAAAGTCATTGAATTTGTAGTGCATTGCATAGCCATCCCATTCGTAATTCGTACTTGACCAGTAGGGGCTATTTTGCAGATTCTCGCCGACGACGCTGCTGAAGCCGTCGCGCAGGGCAGCGGCGCTGCCTGCTCCGGTAATCATATTATTCCAATCATCCTGTGTGGCTAACTTCCAAGTGGCACCTGTGATTGCCGGAGTGTGTGCGTTGCAAAGAGTATTGGCCGTTTCCCAATCATACATGGTGTTATCATCGTCCGCTTCGTCGGCCAGTGCCAGCGCCAGACCGTGGGTGCCGTTGACGTACCAGATCATGGCCACAGCCTCCACGCCCTCGGGCAGATTGTCCTTGTTGGCAGCGGCATAAGCCTTGCCGTCGCTGCCAACGATTTCGCCAACTGCAGCGGCTGAGAGTGCCTTGCCAGCCGCCGGTGCCGCATCGCTTGTAGCCTTGACGCCCTTCACCTTCAGTCGTCCGTTGTACTGCAGCGTCACGGTCTCCGAGCCGTCGCCCTTCAGTCCGCCGATGGGCAGCGCCTGGGCCTGGCCCTCGCCAACCTTCACCGTCCACTTGTCGGCATCCTTCACGCCGTCCTTCAGAGAAACGGTGTAGGTGGCGGGCTCGGCAGCCGCCGTCCAGCGGGGGTCGCCCAGCGTCAAGTCGACGGTCGAGTTGTCGCTTTTGGTGATGATTCCGCTGAAGTCGCCATTGCTGGGGTCTTTGAACGTAACCACGCCTGCCACGCTGTTTTGCACGCCCTCGCCCTCGCTGGTGTCGCCGGTCGTCTCGTTGGCGCTGGTGTCGGCACCGTCATAGTTGAAGAGATTGCCATCGATGGACCAAGTAGGATTATCATTAGCAGCCGAACCGCCGTTCATGCCTTTGACAACCTCACCGCTCTTACCGCAGTTCACAAAGATGCTGTTCTTGGCCTCATACGAAAGCCATTTTTGGCTGTTTTGGCGGTGAGAAAAGAAATTCTTGTTTTTAGCCATGTTATAGAGCGTGCAGTTCTGGAATGAGAACTTCTGGGTAGCGTCAATAATAATTTCCGTTAACTTCTGCCCAGCCTGAGAACTGTAGAACTGCGTCGTGGTAGCAGTCGGAGCGTAGAAAGTAGAGTTGGTGAGGGTGAGGTTCACCACTGCGCTGCCCTTGGTATAGTTGAATACTATCACGCTGGACGTCACTTCAACCAGGCAATTGTTCATGATGAAATCGCCATAATTTTTCTTTCCGTTGCTGTAATACAAGGACTTGCCGAGCGACTTGATGGTCAGGTCGCTGATTTGGATGTCGGCCCTTGTCGGACTATCCTTGCCGGTTCCCAGAAACATACCAATGCCTTCTGTCAGGCTTTCGGCATTGATGGTAGCCCCGTTGCCGTTGATGGTCAGGCCGGCGGGCACCTCCATCGCGCTACTCACGGTGTAAGCCCCGTTCTGAGCCAGATTGATGGTGATGTTGCCCACTGTCTTGCCATCGGTAGCGGTGGCCAGCGCCGTGCTGATGTTAGCCCCGCTCGCGGGAGAGATGACGATGTCCTCAGCCCACGCGCCCGTCGCCGCCGTCAAGAGCAGCGCGAGCAGAAGTAATAATTTGTTTTTGACCTGCGGTCGAAAATTCTTTCGCATTCCCGAGCAGGGCTCGCCTACCCGTAGCCTTTCGGCAAAGCTCAAGCCTGCTTGGCTTTGCTCTCTCTTAATCGAATTTTTCATCATAATTTTAAGTTTTTAGATAGTTAATAAATTGTATGTTGTTTAGATATTCTTATTCATCACTGAGACATCTGCTAATCTGTGGCCGAAGACATCAGGGTGGACAGCCGCCCCCATGCATCTCCTGCTCCATGTCCTGGATCACATCCTTCAGGTCGCGGTTCTCGTCCGAGAGCCGGTTCAGCCGGTCGTCCTTGCTGCCGATGGCGTAGCCCATACAGCAGCACAGGATGGTGAGCAGCGCCACCACCCCTACGAGTGTAAAAATAGCTATATGTGTCATGTTTATTAGGTTTTTGTTAATTTTAATAAGGTAAATATTCATTAGGTTCTATTTGTTGCTCCAAAGATAAACATAATCTTCGATTCTTGCAATAGCAAAATGGCCCCAAATGAAGATTTTGCATATTTTGAAACACTTTTTGCTAATTTTGAAACTCGACCCCATTTTAAACCTAAAAGCATTAACGGATTTTAAACCAAAAATCACGGATTTTAAACCTCACCCCTAAAAGTGCAAACAGAAATATAAACAAAAAAAAGGCCGCCGAGCCCATCATTCACGGATGTCTCGGCGGCGTTTTATGTGTTTCTGTTAAATGGAATTTAAGAGGCTAATCAATGATTGTCTGCGCCCAGAGTGGAATATCATCGGTATAGCGCTTAAAAGGCCGTCCGTCGGTCCTGTGCCACCTGGTCGGGATTAACATACACGGCCCCTTCGAGCCACTCGTGACGCAGAATCTTCGAGGTAATCGTGGTCTTGCCAGACCCGTTTGGGCCTGCAATCACAATAAGTACGGGCTTGTGATTCTCCTTTACCATGCGGCTTCAATCTTTTGTGCGTCGCTCTTCAACTGGTTAAAGAACTGTGCCGTGGCTTCGGCCCTTTTCTGTGCAGCCTCCTCGGCAGCCTCGCGCATCAGTTGCGAGAGCACCTCGTCGGTAGGCTCCTCCGTGCTTGTAAGCTTATAAGTGTCGATGCTCATATATTTTTGCGTTTAATCTATGTTTCTGTGTGCAAAGATACGATTTTATTTTCAAAACAATGTGGTTGTTGATTGAAAAAAAGACGCTTAGTTCTGATTGTTATTCTCCATTTCCATCCAGACGGTGACGGAGAGACCCATGCGCTGCTTGAAGGCGAGGCTGAAGGTGCTGTAGCTACGGTAACCACTGCGGGCAGCAAAGTGCTTGGCTGAGATGGGCTGACCAGAGGCTACGGCCTCGTGGTAGAGACTTACGAAGTGATCGATGCGCAACATGTTGATATAGGCATTGTAAGTGGTGCCTTGGCCAGCAAAATACTGACTTAGGTAGTAACGGTTGGTGCCCAACTCCTGCGCCAACTGAGAAACGGTAAGGTCGTGCTGCAGGTAGAGCTGCGTGGCCTCGCAGTGCTCATTCAGCAACTGGTCGATGTCAAGGAACATGGTATCCTCGTCAGTATCGTAATCGCACCCCTCGCCAGTGGAAGAGGGGATGGGGGAAAGGCTACTCAACGTCTCCACACGCCACAGCAGTTGGCACACCAACAGGATGCCGCACACCTGGATGATGTACTCGTAGGTAATACCTCCGTAGCCCATCACGTAATAGCCGAACATGAGCATGATGGCGGCTATCACCAACAGGCTCTTCCACACCTCCTTGTTCTCTAAGTCGGCGTAGTTGTCGCGCAGCCATCGGCCGTACATTTGCACTGCGCGCACCATATACACCGTGAACGCCACCGCCATCAGCAGGAAATAAACTTGTAGCCACGGCAACAGGTCATAGCTGCGCAAGACGGCGCTTATCACCATCATGATTACCAACGGTGCCACCGCCACACCGACGGGCCACAACGGTCGGCGACGGTCTTGCAGCATGCAGAGCATGACCACGAGGGCTACGGGGACGGTGAGCAGACAGTCGAGTAGTCCGCCGATAATCATACACAGCATGATGTCGTCGCTCGTCGTACATGCCAGCGACGGCAAGTACCACAGGTGTCCTAGCGCCATGACGCCGAAGAACACGGCCGTCCACCGGCGCAGCCGGCGTGGCGTGTTGATTCGTGGCGCAAAGGCGTTGCCGCGGCGAAACAACAAGTATATGCATGCGATGGCAGACACCGTAGTTCCTACGGCGTAGAGCATCAGCAACAGCATGATATCGAGAGATATTTGTTCAAACATTGGTCGAGTTTTGGTTTAAGTATTCGTTTTCATATGCAAAGGTATGAAATTTTGAATAAGTGAGTGCAGAAAACGAAAAAAAAGTTTGGAGAATGTATGTTAAATGTTTACCTTTGCGCCCAATTATCGCATACATACAAATAAACAAATGAAAAAGTTTTTAAGTTTACTTGGATTTGATGCCGCTAAAATGACCATCCGCAAGGAAGTCATAGGCGGCATCACCACGTTTCTGACCATGGCCTACATCCTGGCCGTGAACCCAGACATTCTCTCTGCTACGGGCATGGACAAAGGTGCCGTGTTTACCACCACTTGTATCGCTGCCGTTGTGGGTACAGTCGTGATGGCACTCTATGCTAAGCTGCCTTTCGCACTGGCTCCTGGTATGGGACTTAATGCCTTCTTTGCCTTTACGGTAGTACTGACCATGGGCTATAGCTGGCAGTTTGCGCTGACGGCTGTGTTCATCGAGGGTCTTATCTTCATCCTGCTCACCATCACAGGTCTGCGCAGTTACATTGTCAATGCCATCCCATTGGTGTTGCGACGTGCCATCAGCCCGGGCATCGGACTCTTCATCGCCTTTGTAGGACTGAAGAGTGCAGGTATCGTTGGTTCTTCTGACGCTACCTTCGTCACGATGGGTAATCTGCACGATCCCGCCGTACTGCTAGGCATCTTCGGCATCCTGATTACTGCTGCCATGCTGGTAAAGAACGTCACGGGTGCTCTGCTTATCGGCATTCTGGTGACCACTATCGTGGGCATCCCCTTGGGTGTTACCCAGTATAACGGCATCATGTCCACACCTCCTTCTATCGAGCCTATCCTCTGGCAGTTTGAGTGGCACAACATCTTCTCCGTTGATATGGTTATCGTGGTGCTCACCTTCCTGTTCATTGATATGTTCGACACCATCGGTACGCTCATCGGCGTGTCTAACCGTGCCGGCATGGTGGATGATGATGGCAACGTGAAGAACCTCAACAAAGCCTTTATGGCGGACGCTATAGGTACTACTGTTGGTGCTATGCTGGGTACCTCTACCGTAACCACTTATGTGGAGAGTGCATCGGGCGTGAATGCCGGTGGCCGTTCTGGTCTGACCAGTCTTGTTACAGCCCTCTGCTTCGCTGTTGCGCTGCTCTTCGCCCCGTTGTTCCTTGCCATCCCTGGACAGGCTACAGCTTCTGCCCTGGTGCTGGTGGGTGTGATGATGATGTACGACATCCGTAAGGTTGATTTCTCAGACTACGTGACAGCTATTCCTTGTTTCGTGTGCATCGTGCTGATGCCGTTGACCTACAGCATCTCTGACGGTATCCTCATGGGTGTCATCGCCTACGTGCTGATTCACTTGTTGTCGTTCACGATGAAGGATCGCGACGCGCGCAACAATATCAACTGGGGAACCATCCTGCTGGCCATCCTCTTCATCTGTCGCTATGCGTTTCTTTAGGAGTTAAAGAAGTTAGAGAAGTTAGAGAAGTTAAAGAAGTTAAAGAAGTTCTTGGCTTTGCCAAGCGGCAGAGCCGAGCGAAGGAAGTTAAAGAAGTTCTTGGCTTTGCCAAGCGGCAGAGCCGAGCGAAAGAAGTTAAGTAATCAAAGAATATGAAAAAAATCATGACTATTGCGCTGATGGCTGTAGCAGCCTTGAGCGCCAACGCACAAAACATTCAGTTACACTACGACTTCGGTCGCAGCATCTATAGCAACGAGGAAGCCGACCGTCAGAAGGTCACCGCAACTTTGGAACAGTTCAAGGCCGACGAATGGGGTTCTTGGTACTACTTCTTCGATGTGGACCTCACCAAGAAGGCTACGCGCAGCATCTACACCGAGATCTCTCGCGAAATCAAGTTGGGTAAGAACCTGCCCCTCTCTGCTCACGTGGAGTATGACGGCGGTCTGTGGCATGCACCTGCCATTGGCAATGGTAGCTATCAGCAGGCTGGTCTGGCTGGTATCGCCTACAACGGTCATAATGCCGACTTCTCAAAGACTTGGTCTGTGCAGGCTCTCTACAAGCAGTTCCTGAAGAGCTACGATGGTACACACTCGTATGCCAGCTTCCAGCTGACCGGTGTGTGGGGCATGAACTTCCTTGATAACAAGATGACCTTCTCGGGCTTCGTTGATCTTTGGCGCGGCGAGAAGGGTGGCAACTATGCTGCCGACGAACAGGGTCACGGCATGCTGGTGCTGCTGACAGAACCTCAGCTGTGGTATAATGTCAACAAGCATCTCTCTGTGGGAACGGAGGTTGAGATTAGCAATAACTTTATTGTTAACTACTACAACGACAAGACGTTCTTCGTGAACCCCACACTGGCTGTGAAGTGGAACCTGTAAATAAATAAAAGGTCAATAATAAAAAAAGAGCATCAACACTGATGCTCTTTTTTATTTATCCTTGCTGATGCTCTTTCTTTTCTTTCCCGTGAACGCTCTTCACTTTCATGCCAAGCTTACCTGGTAGTATGGCGTTGAGCGTGACGCCTACGATGGCTGAGAGGGCGAGGCCCGAGAAGTGGATGGGACCGATGTTCACGTTGTCGTCGGCACCATACTTCACGCCGATGGCAATGACCAAGATCAGGGCAGCCACAAAGACGTTGCGCGAAGAGTTGAAGTCCACGCTATCTTCTATCAGGTTGCGCACACCCACAGCTGAAATCATACCATAGAGGATGAGACTGACACCGCCAATCGTGGCAGCAGGCATCAAACCAATGAGGCAGGCAAACTTGGGACAGAACGACAGCAGGATGGCGAAGCAGGCTGCCAGACGAATCACGGCAGGGTCGAACACCTTCGTGAGGTTCAGAACGCCAGTGTTCTCGCCATACGTGGTGTTAGCTGGGGCACCAAAGAGTGATGCAATGGCGGTAGCCAGTCCGTCGCCCATCAACGTGCGATGCAAGCCCGGTTCTTTCAGGAAGTCCTTGCCCACGGTAGAAGAGATGGCACACATATCGCCGATGTGCTCCATGATGGTGGCAATGGCGATAGGCATGATGGCGATGATAGTAGAAATGAGGAAGGTGGTGTCCAGATTGTCAAACACGGCCAGTGCGGTCTGCTCTCTGCTGAACGGCAGTCCAATCCATGCAGCCTCGCTCAGCGACGAGAAATCCACCTCGCCCATAGCCACGGCTGTCAGATAGCTCACTACAACACCCAGCAGGATGGGGACAATCTTGATGATGCCCTTACCCCACACGCTGGCAAGAATCACCGTTGCCAGCGCTACGATAGCCAATGGCCAGTTGGTGGCACAGTTCTGAATGGCACTTCCTGAAAGTACCAGACCAATGGCGATAATCATAGGACCTGTGACCAGGGGAGGGAAGAAACGCAGCATCTTCTCGATGCCAAACGACTTGATGAGTCCTGCCATCACGAAATAGCACAGTCCGGCAAAGAACACGCCGATGCAGGCATAGTCCAAAGCCAGCGTCTCGCTCATGCCTTGCTCCATGCCCAGCGCCTTCACCGACATATAGCCGCCCAGAAAGGCAAACGAGGAACCCAGGAAGGCGGGCACCTGCAACTTGCTGATAAGGTGGAATACGAGTGTGCCAATACCTGCGAACAGCAAGGTTGACGACACGGAGAGTCCTGTTAGCACGGGCACCAATACGGTGGCGCCAAACATGGCAAACAGGTGTTGTACACCCAGGATAACGTACTTGGGCATACCTAGTTTTCTGGCATCGGTAATGCCTTCTTTCTCTACAATCTGATTCATTTGTTTATATAAATAATAAATTTCTCTGTGGTTAAATTATCCCATCACCACATCGAGTACCATCATCAGCACGAAGCCAACGGCAAAGCCGATGGTGCTGAGATTGGAGTGCTGACCGCCGGAGGCTTCGGGGATGAGTTCTTCGACTACGACATAGAGCATTGCTCCGGCTGCAAAAGCGAGAAGATAGGGTAGGGCTGGCATCAGCAACGAGGCCAATAGCAATACGGCAACAGCACCTATTGGTTCTACGGCACCGCTGAGTGAGCCAATGAGAAACGACTTCCACTTGGAATTGCCTGCTGCGCGCATCGGCATGGAGATGATGGCACCCTCGGGCACGTTCTGAATGGCAATACCCAGCGATACGGCAATGGCACTGGCAAGGGAAATGCTTGCAGCACCGCTGTCGGCTCCAGCAAACACCACACCCACAGCCATACCTTCAGGCAGGTTGTGGATGGTAACGGCGAGAGCCAGCATCGCTGTTTTGGAAAGATGTGACCGCATGCCCTCGGGCTTATCTGTGCCGATATGCAGGTGAGGTGTCAACTCGTCGATGAGCAACAGGAATCCCATGCCTAACAGAAAACCTACTGCGGCAGGCAATACCGACCATTTGCCGCTATCTACAGCCATCTCCATAGCTGGAATCAGCAGCGACCAAACGGATGCTGCCACCATCACGCCCGAAGCAAATCCGAGTAATGTCTTCTGTAGTCGCACGGACATTTCACCCTTCATGAAGAACACAAAGGCTGAGCCGAGCATGGTGCCCAGTAGCGGAATCAGTAGTCCTATCATCAATGTTGTTGTCATCATATCTTTACTTTGCAATTTGATATCCAATATATTCTTCTATTTATATAGGATATACAGCAATGTGGTCGATTTTCATGTTTCATGCATATATTGCTGCCGTATTGCTTTGGGAAGTTTCGATGCCACCAGTTGATACGACTCTTTGATCCATTCCTTTACCAATGCATCTTCTACCTGTTCGTAGTACACATCGCTCCAATGCTTCTTGTTCCAATGCCAGGCAGGTTTCACGGCTGCGAATTGCTCTCGCAGCTCCTCGTTCCTTTCTGGCGACAGTTTCAGTGCCAGTCTAGGCTCTGAGGATTCCTTCATATCATGTTCACCACCGCCCAGCCAAAGACACACGAATATCTTTCCTTCTAGTCGGAAGGTGATGATGTCGTCGCCAAACGGTTGGTCTTCTGTCACACCTGGGAGCGACAAGGCGTATTCTCGTACTTCTTCGATGTTCATTTCCTTTATAATCGCATCTTTTAGGTTTTGCCCTGCAAATATACAAAAAAAATCCCAAGGCGATGCATTTTCACTTTGGGATTTTTGTTTTATAGGAGAATCAGCTGTTTTTCTTATAACTCTGCACAGCCCATTTTCTTGGTCAAACTGTTCTCCGATTTTTAATTTCATTTTACTCATAATCGCGCGATGTTTTTGATTGCAAGTCTCGTGCAAACGAGAGGAGAAGGAGCTCGCTGACGAATGGTACGCACCTTCGTCTTATCCCGAGTGCCGCCGAGACTCGCGGCTGATTCTAAAATCAGACGCAAAATTAATGTATGACCTTAGGGACGAGTCAAGAGAAAAGTAGATTTTAACATGGATTTAAACTATTCCAACGGCATCATAACGCCACATTGGTAGTCGGGAGATTCGATGTCAGTACCTTGATACCACTCCATGCAACAGGAATTCCGTACCCATTTGTACTCAGGGTGAGCAGGCAACCACTCCTTATGGAACTTCATGTATTGCTCCTGGAAGGTTTTCATGCCTCCCTCGAAATGCATCTTCAGCCACTTTCCGCTATGAATGGGGAAGAGTTGCATTCCTGCAGGCACTTCTCCACCTTTATAAATACCGCCAATGACGTAAGTAAAGGTGTTTTTACAGCGAGCACCGAAATTAGTTTCCCAACAAGTAGCGCAATTGTGATTGGGAATGTCGCAGGTACAGAGCCCGAACTCGCCAACACCATTGTCGATGGCGGCCTGTTGCAAGGCTGCGATTGAGCGAGAGCAGAGCGGAGCTTGCTCCGACTCTGCCGAGTGTGAGCAGGCTCGACCGTTGGTCAAGGCATCAGGCGCCTTTCTTTCTATAAAGACGGGCTTAATAATCTTTTCCACATACTCACCCCAAAACTTAGGGCATTCTTCTTTTGCCTCGTTAAAGGCAATCTGCTTGGCTATGCCAATAATCTGCACATCGTGCAATTCTATAATCTCGTGTTTCATATGTCCTTTTTTGTTTGACGTTGCAAAATTACGAAGTATTTCGATTGTTGCAAATAATTATGCTATTTGATTACATTCTTGCCTTCTGCTTCTCTCCGGCACCAGAGCCACGATATTTAGAGCGGGCCTCGTTGAACTTCCAGGTAAGGTCAAGCACAAAGGTGCGACGGGCAGGATTGTGCGTAGTCAGCTCTCGATAACCGAAGACGATGGCATCGGTCTTGTTGGTATGGAAGATATCGCTGCAACGCAAGTCGAAAGTGAGTGTACCCATACGCTTTAAGTTGAGATCACGCTGCAGTCCTACGTTGGTGAAAAGGCGAGTGCTGGTCATGCGGAAGTTGTTGTAATCGCCCTTCGAGTACCACTGGAGTGAGGCGTTGAGCCGGAAACCGTATGGCAATTCGATGTCGTTCTGCCAACCAAGAATAAACCAAGGACGGTTCAACGTGATGGTAGAGCCATTGGCCGTAGGCGACTTGAAATCCTGCAACTGAGTGATGAAGCTCCACATAGGATGCCAGCAGCCGATGGTAGGCCGTGCTGATAACTGGATGCTGAACTTGTTGTAATCCTCCCAGCTGTTGATGGGACGCACAAGGCTGACAAGGGGATCTTCTGAACCAGGGAAAGGCTCTGTCGACATAGTGAGGGCATCCTTCACACGGCCATAGTTCAGCATCAGGTTCGCCCATTTATAGGCAGCATTGAGCACCAGGCTATGGGTATAAGTCGGCAACAGATATGGGTTACCGCTCTGGTAAGTATAACGGTTGACGTAAACCGTCGAACTGGTCAGATTGGCATAGTTAGGACGCTCGATGTCACGACGGTAGGAGAGGGAGAATTGTGCCTTGCCTATAGGGGCAGTGAGGGTTGCCGTAGGGAACCAGTCGCCATAGTCGCGGCAGACCTCATCTTCCTTTTTCCCAAAGTTGAAGTAGTCATTTGTCAAGTGCTCATAGCGCAGTCCTACCTGTGCATAGACTTTGCCAAAAGAGCGACCATACTCCAGGAAGGCAGCTGATGATTTCTCATTGATCTCTGTGTCGGTGGTCTTCACAGGCACATAGTCGCTAGCCATAAACGAGTAGGCGTCAGTGCGATGATTATAGCTATATTCGCCACCCAGAGAGAGATTACCTTTCCATACGGGATAGGAGA
>Ga0265298_10009688_pt1 | contig 11448 bp, 6 predicted proteins | sample AusTroGonzalo_MG_3_FD_193486 | JGI IMG/M metagenome (GOLD analysis project Ga0265298, IMG submission 193486) | Bovine rumen microbial communities from tropical cattle in Woodstock, Queensland, Australia - Gonzalo_01 | ecosystem: Host-associated > Mammals > Digestive system > Stomach > Rumen ...
GCAGGTTTACTGACTCATCATTCAGTTTGATGGCCAGCTTTTCGGAGATGAATGCCGCATTGCGTTCCGAAAGCATTTCGGGACTGCCTTCCTTGAACGTCATGGGAAAGATATTGAAGAAATCCACATCGCAAACAAACATATTGCCCACAAAGTTTTGTTCGCCAACATGAATCAACTTGTCTTGCAGGAAATGGAAATGCGACACTGTTTCAACCTCAGGTAGTTTGCCGTCGATGACTTCTTTCATGCCGTAGCAATTGAGGAATTGTTCTTTATCTCCCACGGCATAAATCCGCTCGCGGTCGGGGTTCTCGCGCGTGACGGCGTATTGCTGCACCACGTAGCAGAAACTGATGATGACAAAGGCGAGCGCAACGCTCAAGCCCACAAACTCAATGGCGGTGTAGAGTTTGTTTCTGGATAAGAATTTTAGGTAACTGGACATTGCTGTTGAATTATTGATGGTTTAACCGTTGATTTGTTTAATTGATGTTGGTCGGATAGCATTTTTCGTGCCAAAATTGTAAAACATTACAAACCAATATGATACAAAATAAGGCTCACAAAAAGTGTAAAGAAATTTTACAGTGAGTGTAAAGAAACTTTACAATCTACTTTTCCAACAACTCTTTTGCCAAACGGTTGAGATCATCGGCATCAATAGGTTCCAAAATGATTTCTTCGGGTTCCAAATTCAAGAGGAACTGCATATAGTTCGGAAGCGTCAACAAAGGGCCTTCACGGCCAATGTTGAAGTCGCCGAACTTGATGGCATGGTACACATAATACTTGTCGGGATGCTTCAGCGCAGTTGAAAGGCTCTTGGCCTTGGCTGTCTTGGCCTTGACCTCAACAGGAACACATTCTCCCTTGTAGCTAATCAGGAAGTCCAGTTCCATGCCGGATTCCTTGCGATAGTAGTACAAAGCCTGCTCCTTCTTGTGAAGTGTATCAGCCATCAAGTTCTCATAAATAGCGCCTTTGAAGCCGCCCAAGTTTCCTTGTATGATGTCGTTTCGGGTAGAACCGCCAAGCATGGTGGTAAGCAAACCAATGTCAGTGATATACACTTTGAAAGTTGATTCTATGGCATTACCTTCCATGGGCAAGCTCGTCGCTTCTGTGTTATAGCAGCGACGAATCATGCCGGCATCTTCCAACCATTGAAGCGACCCGGCGTAATCTTCCGCTCGACCATCCTTCTTGATGAGGTTGTATTGGAACTTTTTGTAGTCCTTGGACAGTTGCTTGGTGATAGAATCAAAACAACCGCGTATGTAAGGTTTGTCATCGTCGTTGGCATATTTCACCATGTCATCTTTATACTCTTTCAGAATCCTACGGAGGACGGCGTCAACCTTGCTCATGTTGCCAGTTTCTATCAACTTGTTCACAGCCGCGGGCAAACCGCCAACGGCGACATAGCGATTCAAGAGATCTTTCATGGCGACATGTATCCCCATGGGAACCGGTTTTTCATTTGCCAGACAATCCTTCAGAAAAGCAATCACCTCTTCTGAGATGCCATTCGCCCAAAGAAACTCCTCGAAATCAAGCGGATACATCTGCACGATGTATTCAGAACCAACTGGTATGGAATTCTTCCCTAACCGAATATCGTCCTCGCGTTGCCGTTTCAGTTTCTTTTTCTTCTCGCCATAACCTTGAACGCCCAAAAGAGAGCCTGTGGCAATCACATCAAAGCGTCCATCCTCTTTGAAAAACTTCAAGGAGGTACGGGCATCGGGACAGTCTTGAATCTCATCGAAAATGAAGCAAGTTTGCCCAGGGACGAAATTAGCGCCTTTTATCTGAGCGGAGAGTTCCAAAAGAATCGCATCGACTTCTTTCGAGCCAAGAAATGCGCCAATGCGCTTGGGTTGCTTCGTGAAGTTCATGTAATAAACATACTTATAGTTTTCCTCCGCGAACTTTCGCACAATAAAGGTCTTTCCGCACTGCCGCAGACCCATAATGACAAGCGGCAAATGTTCAGGAGTGTCTTTCCATTCCCGCAGGGTATCTTCAATTCTTCTTTTCAGCATTTTTTCAAACGAATTTTCGCTGCAAAAATACACTTTTCCAAACGAAAAAACAACTATCTGACCCATTTTTCTGAACGAATAATTGACTTACAGCCCATTTTTCTGAACGAAAGTTGTACTGCTTGCGAAAAACGTTGATGTTTTTGTCACAAAACTTTCAAAACCCACAAAACATTTATTGCAAGGAAAGTCGCCAACCGGCTCCTTTCCGACGGCAAGGCAGTTGCCGAGCCGCCCCCAATATGATTTGAGTTTTGCATTGTTTTGTGGGTTTTGTGTTTAAAATTATTCGTTCCGCAGCGACTTCACAGGATTAACCGTAGCCGCCCGCAAACTCCTCAAAGTGACCACCGCCACCGTGACACCCAAAACGGCCACTAATGCCAAAGCGAACACCCAGACATGCAGCGGCACTTGATAGGCGAAACCCTCCAAATAACGACGCATGATAACGATGCTCACAGGCACGGCTATGACGAAGCACACCAGCACAATCTTCACGAAGCGCGAGTTGAACATGGCCAGGATCTGCTTCACCGTGGCGCCATGCACACGACGGATGCCGATTTCCTTGCGGCGGTGCTCCGTCTCAAACATCACGAGACCGAACACACCCATCAGCGAGATGACGATGGCCAAAATGGTGAACAAGTTGATGAGCCGCGAGAGGTTCTGCTCCTTTTTGTATTGGTTTTGCAGCGATTGGTCGAAAAGTTGCACATCGAAATCCTCTGCGGCGATGGCCGGGTCAAGGTCGTGTAGCGTGGTTTGGACACGCTTCATCAACGCTGGAATGTCAACGCCCGCCTCGGTGCGGATGAACATCGTCATGCAAGGTCGCCACGGTTTCTTGCCGAAAACATAAAGCGCAAACGGTCCAATCTGGTTGCGCAAGGCGGAATAGTTGAAATCCTTGCAGATTCCAGCAATTTCAGCCGCGTCATTCGTATGACCTTGGATTTGGTCGTCAAGGTGAATGTCAAACATCTTTTGCGCCGTCTCGTTGAACATAAAGACACCGTTTTCCGACTGCTCGTCAGAGGGCGTGAAATCACGGCCTTCTACAACCTCGATGCCCATAAAATCCAAGAAGTTCCACGAAACGGGATAGCATTGCCAATGGGCATCATTGTCTCTCACCTTTCGTCCCCAACCCATACGCGAGTCAACGAAAAACGGGCCATCACCCCAAGCAATGTCTTTGATGGCGGCATCGGCTTTGAGTTGGTTTTCAGCAGTCTCACGGTTGGTTCCGATATTAACCGTGGTCATCACCGAGAGCAGTTGTTCCTTGTTGAAACCCATATCGCGGTTGAGCATGAACTGGCGTTGTTCGTGGATGAATATCGCGCAGATAATCAACACAATGGAGGTGGTGAACTGCAAGCCAATCAAGCCGATACGAAAGGCCTTGCCCTTTTGTGTGGTGCCGAAGGTGCCTTTCAGGGCAAAAGCGGGATTGAATGAGGTGGCGAACATGGCGGGATAAAGGCTTGCTGCAACGGAAATGAGTAGCGCAGAGCCTACTGTCAAAGCCACGAGGCCCATGTTTTGGCCGAAATTTAAGGTAGTGTCAATCAAGGCCGCCAAAGTGGACTGTTTAAATAGCGTGACCACAGCGACCGCCAAGCCCAAGGCAATGACCACCATCGTCACCGACTCGCCTACAAATGACATCACCAACTGGAAGCGACTGCTGCCCAATATCTTGCGCGTGTTTATGCTCCGCAGGCGCAACGGCACCATCGCGAAGAAGAAGTTGATGTAGTTGATGAAGGCAATGACAACGACCACAATAGCGATGGCGAGCAGGGTCATCGTGGTGGTTTGGTTGCCCGTCTTGCCCGGCGCATTGATGTTCGAGGCAAAATAGGTGTCAGAGAGTTTCATCAGATGGATTTTGTTGTTTTCCATCGTCTCATCCCAAAGAGTCATTTCCTCTTCGGAAAACGCTGTGAGGTCAATGCCGTTCAGCCGCATCCAAACCTCCTCCATCGCAGGTTTTGAGGCCTCCTCAAAAGCCTTCGGGTCGGCACCTTTACGAAGTTTCACGAAATAGTTGAAACCCCATTGGCTCCAATTTTCCAGACTATAATTACCTATATTGTAAAATATATCGAAAGTGCCGCAGTCGCTGTTGGCTGGCATATCCTTGTAGATGGCGACGATCGAGACATCTTCCAAGTGGAGGCCACGCCAGTCTTGTTTGCGCAGTTTGGCAACATCGCCCACTTGCACGCCGAGACGTTTGGCTGTCGATTCCGAAATGGCGTAAGTATTGTCACTGATCCAGTCGTTCCAGTTACCTGCAACGAGTTCAAAACCAAAGACATCTTTGCCTCCATCGCTGAAAGCACCGATTCTTACCTGCATCTGTCGGTCATCGTCTAAAAAGATGTCGGCGTATGAACAATTATTGCCAATATAGCCGCAGCCACCCGCTTCGACATCGGGCGAGGCCGCTAAAATCGCTTCAGGTATAGGACGGTTGATCCAACACGAATACGCATTGTCCGAAAAATTGTCTCTGAACATCATGCAATAAATCCTGTCGCTGTCCTTAAGCCCCTTGTTATAAGTGAGGTCGTGGTGCACCTGCACAAGGATGATGTAGAGCGCGGCGAAGGCGGCCGTCAAGCCGAGGATATTGAGGATGGAAGACACTAAGGAGGTCTTGCCTTTTTTGAATATTCTTGCCATAACTAACTGTTTTTGTTTGGGTTGTTTGTTTTTGGACTATGGCCAATGGCCTATGACTATGGCAACTTCAACAGAAGGGGAAACTTCCAGCCTTGGTTGAAGCGGCCATAGTCATCAGCCATAAGCCATCTGCCATCAGAGTTGCGACAAGACTTCCTCCACAATCTTACCATCGAAAAGGTTGATAATGCGGTCGGCAAAGCCAGCGTCGCGCTGCGAGTGGGTCACCATGACGATGGTGGTGCCTTCCTTGTGGAGGTCGGTGAGCAGGTCCATCACCTCGCGGCCGTTCTTCGAGTCGAGGTTGCCCGTAGGCTCGTCGGCGAGGATGAGTTTGGGGTTGGCGACTACAGCGCGGGCAATGGCCACCCTCTGCTGCTGGCCGCCCGACAACTGCTGCGGGAAGTGGTCTTTTCGGTGCCTGATGTCCATGCGGGCCATGATGGCCTCCACGCGCTCCTTGCGCTCGGCGGCGGGGATGTTCATGTAGCGCAACGGCAGTTCGATGTTCTCATAGACATTCAATTCGTCGATGAGGTTGAAGCTCTGGAAGACGAAGCCGATGTTGCCCTTGCGGAACTGGGTGCGGTCCTTCTCCTTGAGGTCGCCGACCTGATGGCCGAGGAGTTCGTACTTGCCATCGGTGGGGTTGTCCAAGAGGCCAAGGATGTTGAGCAAGGTAGACTTGCCGCAGCCCGAGGGGCCCATGATGGCGACGAACTCGCCGTCGTTGATTTCGAACGAAACGCCGTTCAAAGCCGTGGTTTCGATTTCTTCCGTGCGGAAGACTTTCTTTAGATTTTCTACTTTGATCATTGCTTTAAGATTTTGATTGTTATACGATTTGTTTGATTGTTTTATTGTGTTACTAGTGCTGCCTGCTGGGGTGCTGCCACGGGTCGCGACCCGCGGTTACTATAGTTGCGCCCCTTCGGGGCGAGGCCCGACCCTGTCGCTATCCGTTCTCCCGCTTCGCGTCATTGCGAGCAGTGCCACGATAAATGATTTCTTGTTCATAATGCTGTAATTTTATAGGTTGATAATTCATTTGGATTTTGGCATAGCAATCCTCGTGCCAAATTTATAAATCATTAAAAACCAATAAATTACAAAACACCGTTTACAAAAAGTGTAAAGTTTCTTTACAGTGGGTGTAAAGAAATTTTACAGTTCTATGGAGTGCGGATCTTTAAGTTCGTCATACCCTGCTGGTTTTATTTTCAGCCTGCTGAATCCTTAGAAATTTGGCCAATATTCTCGAAAACCTGATCGACTCCGGCATCATCAGAAGTTATACACTTTACGGAAGTCCAAGGAAGCAGACGGTCTATCAACTTGTCGATTTCTTCACCCTGTTTTATCTGCGCTTCGTCGAGAACTCCGATTTCACCTCTTGGCGTTCCGTACAAAGAAGCAAGCCCTTCTACACTTGGGCTGGCAACACCTTTGAACTTCTCGTCTTGGAGCACATGCCCCAACTCGCCAACGCACTCAGAATCAAGGAATACGCCACGCCTTTCAGTTGGAGAGGTGTTACGCCAGACAATGTTGGTGTCCAAATAGATCTCATCATTCCTGCTACCGCTGAACGCGCCGAATATATCTGCGAAATGAAGTTCTCGGAAGGGAAATACACCCTGTCAGGAGATGATGTCGAGGAGATTACCCGACAGATTTCAGCCGTGAGAAATTCCAAAATCCACAAGCCGAGCCATTCGATTTATGTTGCCCTTGTAACATCTTTCGGAGTAACTGAATCAAAGCATAAAATTCATGTAAATGATATAGTTACGCTTAATTCATTGTTTGGATAATTTGGCCAAAACCAACTTTTTTTGTCGATTTTGGCCAAATTTCAGTCCTATGTCAGGCAAACCCAGCCCCGAAGGGGCGCAACTACCTTAACCCGATGCAAACGAAGTGCAGCGTCGGGCAGCACCCCGGTAGGTCTAAAACACCAAAACCTCACTCTCCCCAAAGTTATCATAACTTGAAGTTATCACCCTCTCCCCTGCCTCCAAGCCTTCAACGACCTCGTAATACTGCGGGTTCTGCCGCCCGATGCGGATGTCGCGGCGTGTGGCCTTGCTGCCGTCGGAAGAGAGCACATAAATCCACTTGCCGCCCGTCTTCTGGTAGAAAGCACCACGCGGGATGAGCACCGCCTCCACAGGCTGGCCGAGTTGCAGGTTGAGGTAATAGGTCTGGCCACTGCGGATGTTCTCGGGCTGCTGCTCCATAAACTTGAAGTCGGCCTTGAACTTGCCGTCGCGCACCTCGGGATAGACCTTGCGGATTTGCGCTGCGTAACGCTCGCTCTGTCGCTCGAAGGTGGCTTCCAAGCCCGCCGTGATGCGGTCGATGTAGTGTTCATCGATTTGGGCCTCAATCTTGTAACTGTCGAGGTTGTTGATTTGCCCGATGCGCGAGCCTGCGCTCACCGACTGGCCGAGGACGACATCCAAGAGGCCCAGTTCGCCGTCGATGGGTGCTTTGATGGTGAGGTTGTCCTTGCGCTTGCGGATCATCATCATGTTGAGGCGCATGTTGTCGAGGCTCTCGCGCATCTGCATGATTTCCACCGAGCGATAGAGGCTGTCCTGTTTGGCACGGTTGATGACGAGTTTGAGGCGGTTGGAGTAGAGTTGGTAGTCCTCCTCGGCCTTCAGGAAGTCCTCGCGGGCGATGAGGCCGTCGTCATAAAGGGCTTTTTGCGCCTCGTAAGTGCGGCGGTTGCGCTGTACCTCCATCTGCAATTGTAGTTTCTCCTGCTCGACGCTCAACTTCTGCTGCTCCATCTGTATCATGGTGTTGCGCAGGATGTTCTCCTTCTCGGCGAGGTCGGCCTCGGAGTTGAGGATTTGCATGTCGAGGTTCTCGTTGCTCAAAATGAGGATGACATCGCCGGTGCTGACGCGGCTGCCTTCCTCGGCCACAATCTGCTGCACCACGCCGCCCTCCAAGGGACTGATTTGGATGGTCGTCATGGGCGCAACTTGTCCGCTGATGCGGATGTAGTCGTTGAACTCGCCCTGTGTGACGGTGCTCACGGTGATGTTGTCCGCATCGATGCGGAGTTTCTGGGCGTCGTCCCTGAAGATGAGCCAGAGGATGAAGGCTAAGAGCAAAGCCCCGCCCCAGAACGGCAAAGCCTTCTTCGTGAACGCGCGGGCAATGCCTTTCTTCTTTTCGATCTTTCGATCCATTGTGTTGGTTTCCATATTCGTTGTTATTTGTTGATTGATTTCTTTTTGTGCAGGGGTTTATACCGCCTGCTTATTGTTCTGTCGCCCCTACGGGGCTGGCCTGCCGGGGTTTGGCGTACCCGATGTTGGCAGGGGTTCACACCGCCTGCCTATTATCCATCGCCCTTATGGGGCTGGCCTGCCGGAGTCGAGCCTACCGGGATGCTGCCACGGGTCGTGACCCGCAGTTAAGATAGTATCGCCCCTTCAGGGCGAAGCCCAACCTTGTCGCTGTCCGTTTCGTCGCTTTGCGCGTCCCCCTTTCCAAAGGGGGGCAGGGGGGATTCCACAAACTCTCTTTACGTCCCAATTCTCCATATCAATTATTCTTCAGCGACTTAATCGGGTTCATTCGCGCCACACGGTTGCTGCTCAAAACGACTACAACAGTCACGATAAAGAGGATGACTAACGCGCCTATAAGGAAATAGAGCGGAGAAAGTCCAATGCGCTCGGCGAATTGCTCTAACCATTTGTGAGCCACGAAATAGGCGACAATGCAGGCCAAAGCCGCCATCACCAACGAAAGGCGCAGCACATCCCAAGTGAACATGCGCAGTATGTCCGCCACCGTCGCGCCGTTGATTTTGCGGATGGCCACCTCTTTGCTCCTTCGGTTCGACTCGTCGCGGATGAAACCGATGAGGCCAAGCACGGCAATCAGCAGGGCGAAAATGGAGCCGACGAGAACGGTGTTGCGCACCTTGCGGCTGCCCTCGTAAGCCGATTGCATTTGGTCGGAATAGACGTTCAACTGCACCTCCCTCCCGTCAAGGGCTTCGGAGATGACAGCGGTCAGTTTCGCCATCGTGTTTGCGTTTATTTTGTTCACTTTGAACACGATATGCGGCATATAGGATTCTCCATCGTCCAAACTACCGTAAAAACGCACACTTGGACGGGAATCCATTCTCACGAGGTCGCCGATGCGGATGTCGCGATAAACACCCGAAATGGTGAACGGCTCCAATTCCATTCCCCAGTTGCCATGACCTGTGATTTGCACCTGCTTGCCCACGGCACCATCGCTCCAGTCGGCAAACTCGTTCATGCGTTCGACAAAAGACACTGAAACAACCACTTCCGTCGAATCGGCTGGGGCGCGACCGTCCACAAACTCCATCCTGAAAATGTCGTAAAAACCTTCAGTGGCTCCGTATTGGTCGGCCACATTGAACAACTCGCGGTCGTCGCCAGGGAGATAGACGATGTCGCCGCTTGAACCCGCAAAAGGCAGGCTGTTACAAGCCGCAACTTGCACGACTTCAGGCACTTGGTTGAGAGCATCCACCACGCGCTGCTGGGCGGCATGGTTGCGGTCGTACATGTTCACAAACAGCACATTCTCATAACTATAGCCGGGATTGTCGTTCATCATTTTCTGGTATTGCGATGCGATAATCGTCAGCATCGAGACGATAAAAACGTTGATAAACACCTGAACGCCAAGCAGTCCGATTTTCCAGCGGCGCGAATTTCCGATATAATTGCGGAAAGCCACCGAAACGGGTATGCGTACGAAGAGTTGTGCCGGCACGAAGACCGAAACTATCAACACAAAGACCAACACGAGGCTAATGACAAGAACGCTTTGCGGAACGAGCAGCGTCTCAAACGGAACGCCCAACAGGTTCTGTATCACACCTTTCATGGCAAAAATGATGGCCGCCGACAAAGCCAAGGCCAACAGCAGATGGACGAAAGCCTCGCCCGCCAACAAGGTATGGATGTTGAAGGCACTGGCTCCATAGCACTTGCGCACCGCGATTTCCTTGGAGCGGCGCACCATCGCCGAGATGACAACAAGAACATAGTTGAGCAAACTGACGAGAATCACTAACACGGCCACGATGGAAAGCAGAATCACCAACGAGCGGACCGATGAGTCTTTGATGTGTTTTTTGGCGAATAGCGCGAGAGAATACGTCAGCCTCACGCCACTTTGTTCAAATTCCTCCAAAGGCTGGTGCGTTTCCTGCATCTTGCGTATGGCACCATCAAGAGATTGAGGTTCAACGCCTTTCGTCAACTTCGCAAAACCTTGATAACGCTCGTTGCCTACCCAGTTTTCTGTGCTTCTTTTGGGATAACTCTCCATCGAAAGAAGCAGGTCGGAATCTATCGAGCCGTTTTTCGGGAAGTCCTTGAACACGCCCTCAATGGTCATTTTCAGGCCGGGTTGTTCTTCGTTGGAAATGGTTTTTCCAAGACACTCGTCCACGCCACCGAGTTTGTTGGCAAACGATTCCGAAACCATCAGGCACAGCGGCTTTGCCAAAACCTGCGCCGGGTCGCCAGCCAGAATCGGGCGATCGAACACCTTGAAGAAACAGGAGTCGGCCAAGCGCAAGTTGCCCGTGATGACATGGCCGTTCTCATCCATATAGCGGTTGCTACCGAAATAGAAAGTCGTCCGTGTGGCCGACTCCACGCCCGGCACTTCGGTCTTGAAGCCTGGAGCCACTGCCCCGCTCACTTTGCCGAAACTCTCCGATTCGCCTTGTCGTTCAAGGCCTGTTTGAATGATGTAGATGCGATCCACATCCTTGTAGAAACTGTCGTACGACAATTCAAAGCACACCTTGGCAATCAGCACGATGCCGATGGCGAGACCTATCCCCAACGATAGGATTTTGATTAGGTTGTCTGTTAATCTGTTCATATTGTTGAATTATTGATTGTTTAACTGTTTAATTGTTTGATTGTTGTTTGGGTCTTTGAATCCCCCCTGTCCCCCTTAAAAGGGGGACGCCTACCGGGGTTTGGCCTGCCGGACGCTGCCCGAAGCCGCGCTGCGTTTGCATCGGGTTAAGGAAGTATCGCCCCTTCAGGGCGAGGCCCAACCTCGTCGCTGTCCGTTGCGTCGCTTCGCGCGTCCCCCTTTTAAGGGGGTGCCCGCAGGGCGGGGGATTCAAAAACCCGCTTCGTGCCATTCTACATTCCACATTGGTTTTGTCAAATACTTCGTATTCCATCATTCTGCATTTAAATTCATTCTTTCTTCAACGCCTCCGCAGGGTTGGTTCGCGCAGCCTTCAAGGTCTGCCAAAGCACGGACAGGAAGGCCATCAACATGCCAAGGATGGCAGCAACAGCGATGACCCAACCGTAATGCTCAATGCGGTAGGCGAAGCGTTCCAAATAGCGGCCGCAGAACCAAACGGCGAGCGGAATGCCGATGAGTGCCGCAATGCCGACGAGAACCATGTAATCCTTCACCGAGCGCCACAATTCGCTCTCAACGGTGCCGCCAAACACCTTGCGTACGGCGATGCTCTTGGTGCTTTGCTCGCTGTAATAGGTGCTCATGGCCACGAGGCCGAGCAAAGAAATCAGCACCGAAAGCAACATGAACAATTCCAGCAGGCGCATGGCCATCTTGACGGGTTGCAGCGACAAATTGTTCAGGTCTTTCACATAGCCGTTTTGGGCGGCTTCCACAAATGTGCCGTTCT
>Ga0265298_10009689_pt1 | contig 11448 bp, 15 predicted proteins | sample AusTroGonzalo_MG_3_FD_193486 | JGI IMG/M metagenome (GOLD analysis project Ga0265298, IMG submission 193486) | Bovine rumen microbial communities from tropical cattle in Woodstock, Queensland, Australia - Gonzalo_01 | ecosystem: Host-associated > Mammals > Digestive system > Stomach > Rumen ...
TTTAACCTTCCGGACTACCGAGAGGCCGCCCTCGTAGGTGCAGGACAGAACGCGAGCGACACGATTGCGGATCATGACGTTTATACGGTCGGACAGTTTAAGGATGATCAGATACAAGACCACTGGCATTATACAAACTCTTCACCTTTCTATGTAGCGAGGGACGACAGCACTATTGTGGATCCTATGAATAATTGTGTTAATCCTCAACAGGATACCGGTCATCATGTAGGTTATGCGACAAACGCAAGACGAGGAGATACTACTCACGGTAAACGTAAGGCCGTTAAGTATATCATCAAAGTCTTGTAATAACCGGTCGGACAATTTAAAGACGATCAATTCCAGTCTCACGTACACAATAGCACATGGCATAGGGCTTCGGGTGTTTATATGAGTGCAAGTGGTGGAGCTTATCAATTCCAGGATTCTAATGATGCGACAACAAACGGAGCTACTGGACGTATTGGCACAACTACTAGAGGTAAGCGTAAAGCTGTAAAGTTTATCATTAAGGTCTTATAATCTCCGGTCGGACAGTTTAAGGATGATCAGGTGGGCACTCACCAGCACGGGTTAGGAAATTATAATCCTGGTAGTGGTACGAATTTATATTGTGTGAACAGTGACCGCGCATATATGGGAAACGCCTATACTAACATAAATACTGGGCGGGCGGGCACTACTACTCACGGTAAACGTAAAGGTGTAAAATACATTATAAAAGTTTTGTAATTCCTGCCGGTCGGACAGTTTAAGGATGACCAGATAGAAAATCATAAGCATTACGTCGCTGTTTTCCCAATCGTAAGAACCGGAGGAACGCTGGCGCTAGGCCCAAATGGAGCGAGCGTCGTTTATGCAGAAACCACGGAAGGTGTTTATAATGACGGCACAAGATATGGCACGACTACCCATGGTAAACAAAAAGGTGTAAAATTCATAATTAAAGTACTTTAATGATATATTTAACGCCTTTTTGTTTGCCATGGGTATGGTCTCCACCAGTACCATAACTATTCTCCCCAGTTGCGTTTGATATTTTTATTTGTCCTTCAAAATAAGTACTTTGATATTGCAATCCAAAACCTGCCGCAGAGTTTCCTATAGGGACGCCGTGTGTATGGGATTTAAATTGTTCATCCTTAAATTGACCGACCGGTTGCTATAATACTTTTATTATGAACTTAACACCCTTAGATTTTCCACGTGTTGTGGTGCCGGTTCTTACGCCAGTACCAGCTACGCCACTGGAGTTAATTGTTTCATACTTACCAAAAGCACCGGTATTATAAATCTGATCCGGCCCGCTTCTATAAGCATAATAAGTATGGACGTGATCCTGTAGCTGATCATTCTTAAACTCACCGACCGTTAACATTCAACATAAAAATCAGAATATTAGAAGCATAGTAATTTTAGGAGGAATAATATGATTTATGCTTATATCAGAGTTAGTACGGACACGCAGACGGTTGAAAATCAGAAGATGGCTATTAAGGAGTATGCTAAGTATCACAGGTTGCATAAGATTGTATGGACCAGCGAAACAATATCTGGAATGAAGGTGCCGGAAAAACGTAAGCTGGGGGAGCTTTTAAGTAAGGTCCAGGAAGGTGATACTATAATCATAACGGAATTGTCGCGCCTGGGAAGAAGCTTGTCTATGATTTTGAACGTGCTGCAGAATCTTTTAGATAAGGGTGTAAAGGTTATAGCAATAAAAGAAGGTTATGAGCTGGGAGACAATATTCAGAGTAAGGTGCTGGCTTTTGCTTTTGGATTATCTGCTGAGCTTGAACGTAGTTTGTTATCGGAGCGAACTAAGTTGGGACTAGAACGTGCACGGAAGCGCGGAAAGAGAATCGGTCGGCAGCCAGGCGAAAAGCCGCATCATTTTAAGCTTACTCCATACCGTGCAAAAATCAGGCGTTACTTAAAGGAAGGCCGGACTGTAAACAGCATGGCTGATGAGTTTGGTGTAAGCTGGCTTACCATGAAAAACTTTGTTACCACCAACATAAAAATTAAACCGCTTCCTAAGCTCACGGAAGAACCTAAAAGACACGGGCATCCGACTTATCAGGAGATGGAATATTTTAAGAGGCATAAGCTGTAAAAACTGGTACATAAAACTGGTACATAAATAAAACTCGAAAAAATTAATAATGAACTATCGCGAATAGACATAACGTGTAAATCGTTGTATTATATGGAATTAACAGGTTCTGCGAACTTGGGTGAACTCGAAAAAACGCTAACTCAGAATTTCTTCTAAGCAGCAGGTAGACGGTTCGAGCCCGCCCAGCATCAGTGTACCTAAATCGTTGTATTATAAGGAATTAGCGCACTTCGACAAAGCGTGTAAAATGTCGTAAATGCGTTAAAATTCCTTACTGGTACATAAACTGGTACATAAAATCAATTCCGCCCGCTGAGGAACATGCAGTAACCTGTAAAAGTATTTTTATGAGGTGCTGGCAAAATGCAAAAACTTCCCTTCTCTTTAACTACGCGAGGAGACTCGCCGTATTATTACGTCCGTTTCCGGAACGAGACAACCGGAAACTTTATGACATGGATTTCCACAAAGGAAAAGAACTACAATCGCGCACTGCGTAAGGCATGGGACCTTTACAACCAGAAGGCTGAGGATCTTGGAACGCTGTCTTATTATGATACACTGCGCAAAGCTTCCTACAGCAAAGAAGATGTCGCGATGTTCCTGGAGGACTTTAAGCGCAAAGGTTTTCTGTCGGGGTATGTTCTGAATGACAGCGAGCTTTCAAACGCTCCGGCTCTGCAGTGGTTCATTGACTTCTGGGATCCGGAGACTTCCGAATATTTGCGCGAGAAAAAACGCAAAGGGCAAAACGTCCATAAAAAGCATACCGGAAACTCTGCTGCTTTTGTGCGTAAGTACTGGCCGCCTGTTCTTAAAGACAAAAGACTTGGCGAGCTTGGGCGCCAGGATATTCAGGCGATGTTTGATATGCTTGACAATATGGACCTGAACGGAAACACAAAGAACCATATACTCCGGTCCGTACTCACTCCGCTTAAGTGGGCTTATAATAACGAAGTGCTTTCCAGAGACCTTTCAAAGGGCTGGGTAATGTATAAGACAGTCTATAAGCGCAGGTCAATTCTCACAATGGAAATGGCTCGCAATGTGTTTCGCGTTCCATGGGATAACGAGTTTTCTAAACTTGCATCCATGCTGGCAATGTGTACCGGCATGCGTGCAGGAGAAATTCTCGCATTGACTCTTGATGATCTGGGAGAGGACTGTATCAACATCCGGCACTCGTTTTCACTTATTGACGGACTTAAGTGCACAAAAAACGGAGAGAGCCGGACGGTATATGTTCCCTTCCCTTTTCTTATGCAGAAGCTCAGGGAGTATGGCGAAACTAATCCGCATATAAACGGCTCAGGCTTTATATTTTGGGGTTTAACTCCGAATAAGCCCATGGATCCGAACGGCTTGCGCAGATACTTCCGCAGAGCTCTTATTCTGGCTGGGATGGAAAAGGAGGATGCAAACAAAATGACTTTCCACGCATGGCGCCATTTTTATGCAACCTATATGAGCGATAAAGTAAACCAGAAGGCTCTGCAAAGCCAGACAGGACACAAGACACAGATTATGCTTGAGCACTATGCAGCGCATCAGACACTGGAAGAAGCAAAGCTTATTACTCAGGCACAGTATCAGATTTTCGGGGCGATTATGCAGTAGTTATGGATTAACTATCCAGAACCCGCTTAAGCTCGCCCTTCGCTGTTTTCAAAAGCGGTGCGAACGGCTTCCCATTTTTCCAGGAGCGTGCGCACCGTGTCTTTTTGCTCAGGTGTTATCTGCTCCCATTGTTTCAAAAGCCAGCGTTCATCGTTGCTTAAGCCTTTATTTTCATTGCCTGTTATAAGCCATTCCGGAGAAACATTAAGAAACTCTGCAATCTTATAGCAGATGTCTCCAGCCGGAACAGCTCCGTTTTTTTTCCAGTCCGATAAGGTCGGTCTTCTTAATCCCAGACTTTCAGCTAACTCTTTTTGAGTTAGCTTTTTTTGTTTTAAAACCTGTTCAACCCTTTCCATAAAACATACACGCTTAAATTCCATAACACGCCTCCATATTTTTAATCGAAAAAATATTACGAAAAGCGTACAAATTTATTTGACAATGTTCGTTTTTCGTTATATGATAATTATAGAAAGTACGGTTTGCGTACTTTTCGGCTAGTACTATAGTACTAGTTCATAGAACTGCTTGACATCAGTTCTATGAAGCGACAAGCGTGTTTTGTTTAGGTAATTGCTGCACCACCTCAGCGGGCGGTTGCGGTTGTTATATAAGCCTCTTCGGGTCTTACACGCTTCTCGAAGAGGCTTGTTTTTTTACAGGCCATTACTGGCGCTTTTCTTTTGGATGTTCGTCGGGTTCTACCATTATCACCCAGAATCCGGCTTATGTCATACATTGCTACCGGGAGAGAGGAAGCTGTTCTGCAAAATGGAATAAATCGGCAGCTTCCTCAATCCCATCTTTATGGAGGTCCGTTATGGAAAAAAAGCCTTTATGTGTCAGAGTTCCTGACGCATGCAAGATGCTCTCTATCGGCCGTACTACTCTTTTCAGCTTAGATATTCCTTATATCAAGCTCAACAGAATCCGGCTGTATAAGGTTGAAGATCTGGAAGCGTATCTCGACGCTCATACCGTTTACAAAATGGGAGAGAGGGTTATATGACAAGATATACTTATCTGAACTGTATGCAGGAGCTCTGCTTCCGTTTTGCACGCGCCATTGAAATTACAAAGCCGGATGATACTTTACTCCATGATGTTTACACAAACGCAGAAGAGGGTTTTTTCAATCGCATAAAAAACATAACAGTTGAAGAAGCTGCAGAGATCATTCCGGAAACTTTGGAGCAGAGGCTTAAGCAGTTTAAGGCAGATGTTATAAAGCTTGAGGAAGATGCGGCTTATGCTCTTAAGGGAGGCAAATAAAACGCGTGTACAAAGGAGCCTTGCTGACATGCCGCCTTCTACACGCTGGTATCACGAGCATAAAGCCAAGATTGCTGAAAAGCATAGAGTTCAGCAAAGAGAATATATGGCAAAGCATCGCGAATACTACAGGCAGAAGTCAAGGGAGTATTACTTGAAGCGCAAAGAAAAGCCGTCAGGCTATGTAAAACCAGATATAAAGCCGGGATTACCAAAGCAGCTTAATAAGAATGGAGTAATGCTTCTTATATCGGCAATAATCGAACAGGCAGAGCGGGATATAAAAGCCTATGAGCATAGGCTTACGACATCTACCAAGAAAAAGAGATTAAGCGGGGACGATGTAAGCTACAAAGCTTACAAAACAGCCCTCGACTATTTAGAGAAAGAGCTTCCTGAATGGGAAGAGGCATATAAATACATATTTTAGGAATATTTTATGGCAGACAAGAATATTGATTATAAAAATTATGTTTCACAGTTTAAGGACTGTATGGAACTGGATCCTGTGGAACGTATTAAGAAGTACCTTGAAGAGCTCAGTCAGGATGACGAAGCTCTTAAATCTCTCTATCGCCCTGAGAAGATAGATGACTGTTATAACTTCATCAAGGAAGCAGTAAGAACCATGGCATCAAAATCAGGCTGCTACTGTGTTGAGGATGCAGTTGTTTTCAAAATGGCGAGGGATTATTACATAGACATCTTGCCGAAGGTTGCTGACGAGCCGCCGGAGGTAAGACAGGCAGAGAAAACTGAATCTAAGGAATCAGAGGAAACTGAGGCAGAAACACCGCCGGAGGAAACCACCGGAGTAGACATCGAAAACTCAGGAAGCTCGAATCCACGCGAATCTGATGACGAAGAAGAAGAAAATGCCATGCCAAAAGAGGCTGTACAAGGTGGGGGCAAGACCGATGAATACGGTTTTGAAGTATTTGGGGAAACAGAAGAAGCTGCAGACACTTGCGGGGCTGAGGAAACTGAGGCAGAAACACCGTCAGAGGAAACCTCTGGAGTAGACATCGAAAACTCAGGAAGCTCGAATCCACGCGAATCAGGACCGGAAGTAGAAGCAGGTTTATCTGTTAAGTATGACGAAAACGGCAACGGCCTTCTGTTCGAGTTTTAGGGGGCTTGTATGCACAAACCAACAACATGGTCGGACAGAATTGTTTATGAGGAAGGTTATATCTGGCGCGTCATTAAGGCAGTATGGTATGACCGGAGACATGACAAGAGGTATGAATTGGATGTGTACAAGGAAAACGATGCCGGAGAAGCTTATGCACAGAACCTTTATTGCTCAATGTATAACGGTTATGCAGTCGCTTTTCCGGGGCTTCCGATAAACACAAACAGCCGCTCTTATTGGTACGATGAAAGCATTGCAGAAGAGGAAGGCTTTGATCCTATGAGCTCCAGGCGAGATTTGGGGTATTCAATGGCAATTACACAGCCCGAAAAAGATGTTATCTGCAATCTATATCCTGATTTTGTTTACATGTTCCGGAAATGGAAATTTACAAGCAGAAAAGAGGTTATGGATAAGCTTATCGTATGGCTTGAACACAAAGAACTTGAGCTAATTCTGCAGGCAGGTTTTGAAAATGTGGGAATGAATAAAAGCTTTTGGAGACTTACAGAAGCAAATAGAAAAGCGACATGCCTTTTTATGAGACAAAATCCACAATTCAAAGGACTTACTTTCCGTGAAATCAGGCAGGCAATGAAGGCAGATAGTCCGGAAGAGTACGGACAGTATCTGTCAGACGTTCGGGTATGGAACCGAATAGAGATCAATTACCAGGCTTATAAGTACCTTCTTAAAGTTCAGGCCAAGAGTAAGAAGCCGAAGGGCATCACTGCAGCAATGTTTTTTAATGACATTATGCGCGAGTATATCGATTATAAGACAATGCTGCGCAGAAGTGAGCACAATATTAAGGATGATTACTGGCTGTATCCTTCTGATCTTCATGCTTTCCATGACAAGCTCGTAAAAGAAGAACGTCAGAAGCGGGAAGCTCAGGAGCTTGCCTGGAGACTTGAAAGAGAACGAAGGCTCCAGGAAGAGGAACAGAAGCAGAAGGAAAAAATCGAGCTTTTGAAAGCTGTTGCTTCAAAGTATGAAGGTCTTGATAAGATGATAGACGGCTATTCCATCTTTATTACGAGTGATTTTGAAGAATGGAAAAAACAGGCAGAAGCGCTGCATCAGTGCATAATTGCCGCCGGATATTATCAGAAAATGGCAGACCAGAAGAGCACTATTGTCTTTATACAAAAAGATGGTGAACCTATGGCAACCGCCGAAATATCACAGGCTGGAGCAATTCTGCAGTTTTATGCAAACGAGCTGGACCGTTCAAACTGCAAACCGTCAGAAGAGATTCAGGCAGCCTTCAATAAATGGCTTGCTGATGTTCCAAAATCAAAGTTCAAGCCCCGCAAAATAAAAAGTAATACAAAAACAAAGAAACCTATGGAGGCCGCTTAATGAGTTTTTTTAATTCAAAGCCCTGGGCTAAGATCCCGACGGACCTTCTGGAAAACAAGGCAATGACTAGAGCAGAACAGTTGCTCGCCCCGGAACTGCGGAGCGCACCTGCACTGCTGTATCTTGCCGGCGCAATGAAAGCAGACGATGACGGAATATTTGATATTGGAGACGGCGAAGAATTTGCCGCCCTTATCAAGGTTGACAGCCCCGCAACAGTAAGCTCAGTTGCAGCCGCTATGGTGAAGATGCGTATATTTGCACACGTTCCGGAAAGCTCCATCTATATTTTTGTAGAATGGGAATACAGCACAAGGCAAACAGGGAAACCTTTGCGTAATCGCTTTGCTATTGCATCGGAGATCTGGAAACACAAACTCGAAGAAACTGCTTATTTCGGCGGACAGTCTACAAAAATAGACAACATGAGACAAGATAGTACTACACCAGTTAACGAGTGTATTTATACTATACAAGACAAAGTTAACAAGTGTTTAAACACTATACAAAGCCCCGCCGCGTCGATTTCACAGATAAGAAGAGAGAGAGAAGATAAGAGAGAGACAGAGCAGATTATACCAGATGTAGATAAGAGCACACACACAAGAGTAGAGGGTGTGGGAGGAGAGGAACCTCCGGGAGCTTCCGAGCCCATTTCAGGCTCTCCAGCTCCCTCCGGTGAGATAAGCATAGATGCTCAGAGCAATATAGACCAGCCAGATACAGAGAAACTGATAACTATTCCTGACTGGAGTATTGTCCCAGAGAGTGATGCTTCTGAACAACTTGAATCTGATGACACAAACAAAGAAACAGAAGATGCAAGTTCTGTGCCAGAAGAACTCGAAAAAATCAGGGGGGACACCTTCGCAACTTTTCAGATGTTTTTTAAGGCTTCAAACGCTGGCTACAACATGAAAAGAGGCGGGAAGGTTGTCGGGGAGATCGTGACAGAGCTCATGGAAAGCCTGGATGATAAGACACAGGCTCCAAAGCTTGCCGAAAAGATCTGCGAAGAGTTCAAGAAAATGAACACAGAGCCAGGTCCGAAGAACAAATGGCATGGAATACCGCTCTTCCCTACCTACATGCAGAAGGAAGTTGTTTGGGCTCAGCTTTTGAGCCGCGTAAGGATTTCGCATCTTGAAGATGCAGTAAAGCCTGAACCGGTTGAAGAAATTGACAAGGATGCTGTAAACGCATGGCTTGACGATGAATACAAGAAATATGGCTTAGTAAGAGGAGCACCTGGAGCAGTGAGAGAGCTGCTTGAGGCAAAATCTAATGAATCAGTACATGCAGCCGACTCTGTTTGATGTAACGGAGGCGCTACAAGAAAATAAAGATTATCTGGAGCAGAAAGCTCAGGAGCAAAGGGATTTGTTTTACTCTTCCCTTCCGCGACCTTGCGAGGAGCCGAAGGACGATAATGAGCAGATGCTTCTAGCGCAATGGCAATGGCTGAGGAACCATGACGAAGAGGCACGCAAGAGCTTTTTCCTCATGGGGTACGAAGTCCTGCGCCGCATCCTGTGGGCTGAAAAGAAAAAGCGAAAGCTTTACATGACGGACGAGCAGGACATGGATGCTATATCAACGGCTTTTGAGTATGTATTCCGCCGGTACAGCAAAGGCAAAGGCTATTATGTTTCTAAGAACATGATAGTTGTATTGCAGGGCGGCATCCAGCATGCGCTGGACTACCGGACAAAGGCGGATGACGAAATAAGCCTTGATTCATTTAAGGGCGATTATACAAAAAAGATTAAGCGGTTCTTTTAGGAGGTACAGGAAATGCTTAAGACTATCGACATGAAGAGAATTGTTTCTGGCAAGAACATCCGCAATGAACATGATTCAGAGATTGCAGAGCTTGCTGACTCGATTGAGAAACAGGGTTTGATAAATCCTATTTTGGTTCAGGAGCTTGAAAATGGCAAATACGAAATTATTGCGGGGCACAGACGCTATGAAGCTGTAAAGCGATTAGGATTGCCGTTCATTGAGTGTCAGGTTGTGGAATACCTGAGCGAAAAGGACAGGATCCTCACACAGATTGCAGAAAATGCTCAGCGAAAAGACATGAGCGCTTATGAACTTGTAAAGGTTTTTGACGGACTCAAAGCAAAGTATAAGCTTAAGCAGAAGCAGATTGCGGCAATGTTTGGCAAGTCAGATACATGGGTATGCAATCAGTATCAGGCAGTAGAACTTCTGGAAAGTAAATACGGCAAGGATATTCCGGAAGAAGCAAAGAAACTTAGTGCAAGTAATATTAAGTATGAGACAAGGAAAGAGATAACCGGTGATGAAACCATTTTATGCGCTGGTATGAAAGTAAAGGTTGCGGGGCATAAGTACACCATCCTCTGCTCAACCAACGAGGCAGAGAATGAACTTAGAGCTTTCATCAAGAGCCACAAGCTCAGGAGGAAATAATGGCTAATGTAAATCAGGTTGTAGTCGAGGGCAACCTCGTAAAGTCTGCAGAGCTTTCACGCTGGGGAGACGGAACACCTTATATCAGGTTCACTATTGCAAATAACGAATATTTCAAGAACCAGCAAGGCGAATACGAATCGATTCCGAGCTTTATTGATTGCCAGTGTAAAGGGGCTTATGCAGAATCAATGAGTAAGCATCTGCTTAAAGGTAGACGTATCACTGTAGTGGGACGCCTTAAGCAGCAGAGGTGGAAAGATGATCAGGATCAGAACCACAGCGCTATCGTTGTAAAGGTTCAGGAGATCTCGCTTGCTCCACTGCAGCAGGCAAGTTCACAAGGTTATCAGGAACAGTCAGCTTATCAGCCGGAGCCTGATTACACAACAGAAGCCGGCGGCGATATGTTTGACGGCAATGAAACAATTCCGTTCTAGTGGGAGGATGTTATGAACGAAATAATGAATGTTTCTGCAGATGACTGGGAAAGAAAACCCGATTTAATGACTACCAAAGAGCTTGCAGATGTCCTGGGCGTTGATGTGAAAACTATTCAGAGAGCTGTAAGTTCGCTCGACATAAATGTCGCGCGAGTTGGAAACAATCATACAATGGTTTTCAATGAGGAACAGGCAACAGCAATAAAGCTTGAGATTCAGAACCATAGCAAAGTAAATGCTCTTACTCCCAAGACAGATCTTGAAAAGCAGTTGATCATACAACAAGCAATGCAGCTTCAACAGGAAATGATTGCAGAGCTTCAAGATAAAGTTGCAAAGCTTGAACCGGCTGCGGCTTTTGCTTATCAAATATGCTCCAGTAAAGATGCCATAGACATCGGCAACTGTGCAAAGGTCTTGAACAGAAACATAGGACGCAATCGTCTTTTTGAGTTCTTACGAAATAAGAACATCTTACAGCAAGACAACATCCCTTATCAGAAATATATCGACAACGGATATTTCAGAGTAATCGAGACTAAGTTTGTTATTCCTTCCGGAGAAACAAAGATAAGCCTCAAGACTCTGGTGCTGCAGAAGGGTGTTGCTTACATAAATAAATTATTAAAAGAGGCAGAAGCTTAATGAAAACCAGAGTATGCGCAAAGCCTGGATGCGGAAGAACTGCAAAAGAAGGCCAGAGATATTGCGAGAAACACATGGGAACGCAGAATAATGCGGAAAACCGCAAGATATTCACTCAAAGAGGAAAGAGTTCACAATGGCATCATCTGTATGAAACAAATGAATGGCGCAAGCGACGTGCTCAATTCCTTAAAAAGTATCCCAGATGTTTCATCTGTGGTAATCCGGCAACTATTGCGGATCATATTGTACCGCATCGCGGGGATTTGACTCTCTTTTATGATGAATCAAACCTCCAGCCGATGTGTCAGAGTTGCCACAGCCGCAAGACTTTGAAGGAAAATAACAACTTCCATCCTAAAAGGGGATAGGGGGTGCAAAACTCAGGAGCTTTCGGCTTTCAC
>Ga0265298_10009692_pt1 | contig 11446 bp, 11 predicted proteins | sample AusTroGonzalo_MG_3_FD_193486 | JGI IMG/M metagenome (GOLD analysis project Ga0265298, IMG submission 193486) | Bovine rumen microbial communities from tropical cattle in Woodstock, Queensland, Australia - Gonzalo_01 | ecosystem: Host-associated > Mammals > Digestive system > Stomach > Rumen ...
CAATAACAAGTCCGATGGTGAAAAGGATGGGAATAAGAAAGACATGCCTCTGTTTGAGGTTAGCGCCACGGGGTTCGGTGAGCGAACAGATGCTGATATAATACAGAGGAAAGCAGAATACTACGGTTACCTCAAGTAAAAAGTCATAAATGAAGAGCCTCTCCACATGCCCACGGAAGTAGATGCCTGCAACGGTGATAGCGAAGGCTTCAAAGATAAGCGAAAGAGTGAAGAGCACCTGCGCCTGAGTCGGACGCTTCTTGGTGAGGATGATGATGAGCGCCCACGCTATCGACACTATGGCCGGCAGAAACAATATGTAGCTCCACTTCATAAGATGGGTTATGGGTTATAGGTTATGGGTTATAGAGTCTTTCGGTCGTTTTCGATGAAACGTACAAGCTCGTCGACGGCGTCGCGCTGGTCGATGTCGCGCTTGACGATTTCGCGTCCTTTATATAATGTTATCTTGCCGCGGCCGGAACCGACGTAGCCGTAGTCGGCGTCGGCCATCTCGCCGGGACCGTTGACGATGCAACCCATGACGCCGATCTTCACGCCGACGAGGTGGGCGGTCTTAGCCTTGATTTCCTGCAGTGCGCGTTGGATGTCGTACTGTGTGCGGCCGCAGGAGGGGCAGGCGATGTACTCGGGCTGTGTGATGCGGGCGCCGACAGCCTGCAGGATGTCGTAGGCGATGGGCATCTCCTTCTCGGGGTCTTCGGTGAGCGAGACACGGATAGTGTCGCCGATGCCGTCGAGCAGCAAGGCGCCGATGCCGGCGGCTGATTTGAGGCGGCCCTGCATGCCGTCGCCCGCTTCGGTGACGCCCAAATGAATCGGGTAATCCATGCCGAGGGCTTTCATCTTCTGCACGAAGAGGCGAGTGCTCTCCACCATCACCTTCACATTGCTGGCCTTCATCGAGAAAACGAGGTCGTGGTAGTCCTGTTCACGGCACACTTGTGCGAACTCGATGGCGCTCTGGGCCATGCCTTCGGGGCTGTTGCCGTATCGGCTCATGATACGCTCGGAGAGGGAGCCGTGATTGGTGCCGATACGCATAGCGGTGTGATGAGCCTTGCATATCTCTATCAGTGAGGACATCCTCTCCCCTATCCGCCGAAGCTCGTCGTTGTATTCCTGCTCGGTGAACTCCAACTTGCCTGTATTGCGGTCGGTATAGTTGCCGGGGTTGACGCGCACCTTCTCCACCAGCGTGGCGGCCACCTCGGCGGCCTTGGGGTTGAAGTGGATGTCGGCCACCAGCGGCACGTCGCAGCCGCGGCGCAGCAGCTCCTCCTTGATGCGGCCGAGATTCTCGGCGGCGCGGACGTCGGGGGCGGTGATGCGCACCAGTTCGCAGCCGACCTCCACCATACGGAGCGTCTGCTCCACGGTGGCCTGCGTGTCCATCGTGTCGGTGTTGGTCATGCTCTGCACCCTTATCGGCGCACCGCCACCAAGGGTGAGGTTTCCTATCTTGATTTGTCTGCTCATATATAATCCTTATTATCAATCAGAAAGAAAAGAACTATTAGAAATTTCTTTTTGTTCTTTTAGTTCTGATTGAGATACTCAAGAAATTCTGGCGATGGTGCGCTGAAGGCTTAAAACTTGCGATTTGAGCTGTTTGATTTGATCCTGTAGGTTGGCATTCTGGCTGCGGAGCTTGCGGTTCTCTTCGATAAGCTCGTACTGCGTAGGCTCGCGGTGCTCTTCCTTGGCCTTCTGCTCCACGCTCTGGCCGATGGTCTCGTCGTTGAACACCTTCCCTACCCCACTCTGGTCAGCCTGACGGATAAGTTCATTCGGAGCAAACGGCATATCGAAGCCGCTCTCGTCCTCGACATACACCATGCCACCCTGTATCTTCTTTACTATTCCTCCTCCCACGGAGTTGAGGAACTTCACTTTGTCGCCTATTTCAAATTGTGCCATAAGTAACGTTTAACGGTTAACGGTTAAAGAATTTCGTCGGCCAGTTGGTTAAAATCAATGCCGTCGAAGTTGCCGCTGGACATCATGAGCAGGTTGACACCTTGATTGCTTGATTGTTTGATTGTTTGATTGTTTGAATGCTGACGCGTCAGCCACTCATGCATTAACGCAATCAAGCAATCAAGCAATCTCTTGCTGTCGGTGAACACCTCCACATTGCCGCCGAAAGCCGCTTTCACCTCGTCGGGGTGCAGGTCGGGGAGTTTCTTGAGCTGCAGGGCGTGCTTGCTGTAGTATACGTAGCGCACGTCGGCCTCGTCCATGGCATCCTTGTACTGCTGCAGGAACTCCTGCGTCAGCGAGCTGAAAGTGTGCAACTCCATGCAAGCCACCAGCTTGCGGTCGGGGTACTGCTCGCGCATGGCGTGGATGGTGGCACGGAGTTTCGACGGAGCATGGGCGAAGTCCTTATAGACGGCACAGGTGTCGTTCTTCTTCACCAGCTCCAGACGCTTGCTGGCGCCCTCAAAAGTGCTGATGGCTTCGTCGAACTGCTCATCCGTCACCCCCACCTGCCTGCAAGCCAAGCGTGCCGCGGTAAGATTCAAAAGGTTATGGTGGCCAAATATCTTCAACGCAGTGTTTCCAATATAGGTCACACCATTGTCTACCCGATGCTCGGGGCAGACATACGGCAGCTTCTGTATATCCGTGCGCTGGTTCTCCACCGCCACGCGGTGCACCTCTTTGTCCTCGTCGCAATACACCAACGTACCGTCGGGTTCGATGAGGTTGATGAATTGGGCGAACTGCTCACGGTAGATGTCGAACGTCGGGAAGACATTGATATGGTCCCACTCGATGCCGGTAATGATGGCCACATTGGGCTTGTAGAGGTGGAACTTGGGACGGCGGTCGATGGGCGACGTGAGGTACTCGTCGCCCTCGATGACCATCACCTTGGCGGTATGCGAGAGCCGCACCATCACCTCGAAGCCCTTCAGCTGCGCACCCACCATATAGTCGGCCTCAATGCCGCACTTGGCAAGCACATGCAGTATCATGGCGGTAGTCGTCGTCTTGCCGTGCGAGCCGCCCACCACGATACGCATTTTATCTTTGCTCTGCTCGTAGAGGTATTCGGGATAACTGTAAATCTTCAGCCCCAACTCCTGCGCCTTTAGCAGCTCTGGATTGTCGATGCGGGCGTGCATACCCAGCACCACGGCGTCGAGGTCGGGCGTGATGCGTTCGGGGTGCCAGCCGAACGACTCCGGCAGCAAGCCATACTTCTCCAGCCGGCTCTTCGCGGGGTCGAATATCTCGTCGTCACTTCCCGTGACGTTGATTCCTTTCTGACAGAGGGCGATGGCGAGATTGTGCATCGCAGAGCCCCCAATAGCAATAAAATGTACTCGCATCTATCTTTGGTCTTTGGGGTAATACATGAAATACTTGGTTACTTGTTTCTCGAGGAAGTGGCGGTCGAGCTGGTCGCTGGCCTCGCTGATGGGCAGGCAGCGGCCATCCTTATAGAGGACTTTGATTTCCTGGTCGTTGAAGTCGTAGGAACGGTTGTGCAAGGTCCCCGTGCCAGAGAAATAGGACGGTTCCGGTACCTCGAATGGAGTGTTGCTGAACCTGATGGCCGGTAGCTTTCGATTCACCAGGTTCCTACAAAGGGTACTGAGAATCTCGTCGTCCGAATGTTGCCAATGTTTCACCGCCACCATGATATCGTCATCGTCCACCTCGGCCAAACGGTCGAGTTCGAGAGGTGAGAGGTCGAAGGTGAAAGGTGAAAGGTTTAACTCCTTCGCCCTTCGCAAGATATTCAGCAACAGGTTGTCGGCAGCAATAACCGTCTTGTGCATATAGACCTGCCAGTACATAAGACGGCGGCTGATGATGAACTTCTCCACGCTGTAGATGCCCTTCTCGTCAATCACCAGCTCATCATCGTGCACATTGAGCATCGAGATGATGCGGTCGGTACCCACGATACCCTCGCTCACACCGGTGAAGAAGCTGTCGCGACCGAGATAGTCGAGTCGGTCCATATCGAGCTGGCTGCTCACCAGCTGATGCAGGAAATGTTTGTGGTATTCGTTCTTGAAGATGGCAATACAAGTCTCAAGTGCCTTGCTTGCGTCAGCCACACTTTCCACTTCCCATTTTCCACTTTCCACTTCCTCTCTCATCCGCTGCATCATCAGCAGCGTGATTTCCTCGTGGGGCACGTCGACGAGCACCCGCTCGCTGGTGTGCGAGAAAGGTCCATGGCCGATATCGTGCAGCAGAATGGCCAGCTTGGCTCCGCGACATTCCTCGTCGCTAATCTCCACCCCCTTCTGCTTCAGCACCTCCAGTGCCCGTCCCATCAGGTTGAGGGCGCCCAGCATGTGGCTGAAGCGAGTGTGCATCGCGCCGGGATAAACGAGATAGGTCAATCCCAACTGCTTGATGCGACGCTGACGCTGGAAATAGGGATGCTCGATGACCTGAAGAATCACCGGGTCATCAATCGAGAGGAACCCGTCGTACACCGGGTCGTTGATTATCTTACGCTTAGTTGTCATAGATTTCTTTGTAGCAAAACCTCCAAACACGCGAAATCTTTTCGAATCCGCATGTTTGGAGTGTGGTTGCGTGTCGTTGGTTCCGGAGGTTAGGCCTGATCAACAACCGTCTGCTCGGCCATCGTAGTGGAACCGCGATAGGCGGGGCAGGTGTGGTGGGTGCAGCTGGCGGCCACGCCGGCCACGAACAGCATCAGTGCTGCGATAGCAAAAACTTTCTTCTTCATATTACAAACCAATTTTTTCGTTGACAATCTTCAGAATCTCGGCTTCCTGTTTGATGGCCTCGTCTTCGATGGCCTGGGCTTTCGCGAGGATGTCGGCCTTGAAGGCCTCGTCCTTGAGCGAGGAAGCGTTAATCTTCACGTTGAGGTGGGCACCCATGACGGCGCTGCGGGCGGCCAGGCTTCCCACGCCACCGTCGGTAACGCTGTTGGGGTTACCCCACTCCACCATGGCGCGGCAGACCTCGAAGGCTTCGAGCGAGCGCTGCATGGTGCGGAAAGGCACCTCGGTGGCGAACTTGGTAGCCTCCTGGATGGCGGCGCTGCGGGCGGCCTTCTCCTCGTCGGTCTTCTTGGGCAGGCCGAAGGCATCCATAATCTTGTTGAAGGCAGCGGTATCCTCGTCCACGAGGTGCAGCAGCTCGTCCTTCAGCATCTGACCCTTGACGGCCACATCGCTGAATTTCTCCCACTCGTCGTCGTAGGCGGCTTTGCCACCAGTGAGGTTGGCCACCATGGTGCCGAGCGAGGCGGCGAGGGCACCCATGTAGGCGCTGACGCTGCCGCCGCCGGGGGCGGGGCTCTCGCTGGCGGTCTCGTCGCAGAATCCGCGGCAGGTGAGGTCGACCAATTTCTTCTTGCTGTGGTCCTCAATCAGATATTCAATGACTTTCTCCTTGGGGTCGAAAGGCTTCAGGTCATCGAGACCCATGCTCTTGATGGCCACCTTCATAATCTCCTCCTCGCTGACACCGAGGCTGCGCTGCTGTTTGGCCAGATAGTACTTGCCGGCGTCGATGAGCACGCTCTTGGGGATGAGACCCACAATCTCGCAACCGGTGACGCGCAGGCCGCGGTTGGCGGCGCAGCGGCACACCTCGTCGAAGCAGAGGTGCACAGGAGCCACCTTGATAGAGGTGATGTTCATGGAGACCTGGGCGATGCCATAGTCCTCGATATACCAGCCGATGGCTTTGGTGCCCTTGAGGGTACCGGGAATCATGATGGTCTTGCCGTTCTCGTCTTTGATGGGCTTTCCGCTGGGCTTGCCACCCTCGCGTTTCGGACGGCCTTTCTCACGCACGTCGAAGGCAATGGCGTTGGCGCGACGGGTGCTGGTGGTATTCAGGTTGTAGTTGATGGCCACGAGGAAGTCGCGGGCACCCACCTGGGTAGCGCCGGTATGGGCGGTGTGGTCGTTCCAGGCGTTGGGACCGAAGTCGGGCTTCCACTGCTCGGTGCCAAGACGGCTCGAGAGGCTCTCGTACTCGCCGGTGCGGCAGTAGGCCAAGTTGCGGCGCTCGGGGATAAAGGCGGCGTTCTCGTAGCAGTAGATGGGGATCTGCAGCTCTTCGCCGAGGCGCTTGCCCAGCTTGTGGGCGTACTCCACCACCTCTTCCATCGTGATGTTGCTCACGGGGATGAGGGGGCAGACGTCGGTGGCACCCTGACGGGGGTGGGCACCGTGATGCTGGCTCATGTCGATGAGCTCGGCAGCTTTCTTCACCACCTGGTAGGCGGCTTCGAGCACAGGCTCGGGCTCACCCACGAAGGTGATGACGGTACGGTTGGTGGTCTGACCGGGATCGACATCGAGGAGTTTCACACCGTCGACCTTCTCAATCTCGGCAGTCACCTGATTGATGATATCCATGTTGCGGCCTTCGCTGATATTCGGCACACATTCAATGAGTTGTTTCATACAATAGTTATTATTTCTAATTTCTGAATTCTGATTTCTAAGTTTATTTTTTGATAACGACGATGTTTTTATTTTATTGTTTCGATACAAAAAATAATTTTCGCATCCCAATAGCCCATTATCGCAAGTGCCACTTTATCGCTGCCAAAAGGATATTTCCTCTCCTATATATACGGTTGTTCCATGGTTGTTGTCTGCTATATGTCCGCTTTTAAAGCGGACATATAGCAGACAAGTAGCGGACAAATGATACTTAGAACACTAATTCATAGCCGTTTGCGTGTATAAAAAACAAAGCCTCCTGCGATGGGAGGCTTTATTGATGATTTAGTGGAATTTACCGGATTACCGCCACCTTGCGGGCGGGAAGGGTGCCGACCTTGACCATATAGACGCCTGTGGGCAGCGACTGGGTGCCGACGGGACGACCGACCATATCGAACACCTGCACTTTCTCGCCTTCTGCGCCGTTGACTATGATGTTGCCGCCGTCGGTATAAACATGGATGGTGCTGCCGTCCACATCACCGATGTCCTCGGTACCACCTTCGCTGACGAAGTAGGCCGTGATAACGGTGTCGCTGGTAACGGTGAGCGAATAGGGATTGCTGGTGCTGCCGGTGCTCCAGTGGTCGAAGCGATAGCCGTTGTTGGCGGAGGCGTAGAGCACCGCGTTGGGTGCCGTGCAGGTGGGCATGGTCAGGATTTGCACAGTGCCCATGTTGTTATTATCAGATGATGCGGCAAATGAATAACCTTCGCCTTCTATGAAATTTGTGAAATAAGGGAATCTCGTGCGATATTGAGTGATAGTTCCGCATGGGACAGTACATGGAAAAGAAAAATTAGTGTTTGTAGGATATAAGAGATCTATATATGGAGGTGTGTTCCCCTTAAAAGTAACACTTTGAATTCCGCTACAATCCATTGCATTAATGTAGCCGACGCTCCTTCCAAATGTTATGTTTCTATAAGGTGAACCAGGTGAATCATATTCAGGATAGAAAAAAACGTAAGATCCATTATATGTTCCAACAAAGTCGCCACAACCATCAAGGCCATCAATATACTCGACGTTGTCACCATAGATGATATTTGTAGCAAACAATCTACTAACATTTAGATAGGCTGAGCCGGCAACAGTAGAATTATTAAATGTATAATAAACGACGTGCGACATTACACAACTATCCGAATTGAAATAAACTGTATCTATGTTGTAAGCATTGCGAAATGCACATGGGCCAATCTGTCTGATATTTTCAGGAATGGTAACAACATGGAGACCCGTGCAACCGAGGAAAAGCGATGTGTCAATTATTGAAAGAGTCGCTGGAAAGTTTATCTTTCCCAAACTAACGCAGTTTTCAAATGCATTTCTACGAATATTGGTGACGTTGGAATTTTCAAGATTGATGGTTCCTAAGGCGGAGCATCCTAGGAAGGCACATCTTCCAATCACTCGTAGATTTGACGGAAGTGTTATTGACGAAATGGCAGTGCAATATGCAAATGCGCCGTTGCCTATGTTTGTTACGTGATACCATTGACCTCCAGATAGTACGCTATCAGGAATGACGACATTCCCTACAGGTTTTGTATAGCCATTCCATGTAGTAGTCCATAATGAGGCAGTGTCATTGGGATAGGTCAGGTAAACGGTATTACTTGTAAGAACAGTGTAATACAGTGTCTGTCCACTGGGGGCAACAGCACTAAAATCATAAGCCCACAAAGAGTTATAGAACCCTACCAGAAGGGCAAAAGTGAATAATATTTTTTTCATAACTTTATTATTTAAATAATTTATTAATCGCATTGTTGCAGATAGCCTTGTAGACCTGAGGATTATTGCTAATACGCCAATCATCTTTATTGAGTGTGGCTATCTTGCGGGAGCCCCACAGATAGCAGTCGATGGTCTTGTAGTCTTTCTTTGGGAAGTCGGCAGCATATAGTTCAATGAAGCGGTCGTAGATTGTCTTGTAGAGGGCATAGCCGCAAGGGGCTGCATGTTTGTCATAGTCCTTGTCCTTTATCTTTTCTGGGCTGAAGCTGCCACATTCCAAGGAGGTACGCAGTGCGGCAAGTACTTTATATACTAAATCGTCATAGATGGGATACTTGTCGGGATAGTGGAAACTGCAGTACTTGGTGGCAAATGAGAAGTGGTTGATGGGTTTACCATTATGTTCCACCTTGGCAATGAGATGCACAACAGTCGGGTCACCTTTCTTCATCAGGCTGTCTATATCCTTACCATGTTTGAAGATATGATCTGCCACTCCTTTGACGTCCATGATGCCCGTGGAGTATAAGAGATTGAGCAAGGTCACTTTCGTAAGTATCTGACCATAGTCATCGTTGTGCTTGTACTTGTCGAAAGTGTCCCTAAGTAGATCTTCTTGCAAAGCATAATCTGTAAGGACCAAATTTCTTTGCTTTAACGTCGTTTCGACGTCTACCTTGGTAATAGAGATTTTTTTCATAATCGAATTGTGTTTTAAGAAATATACTTCGAACAAACAATAAAAAAGCCGTGAACTTGTTTTGTTCATGGCTGAGGTTCTCGACTACCTATCATTACGAACAAGAAAGCTCACGGTGCTCGTGAGCGTTTCTCCTTTCTTGTGTAATGATAGTTGAAATTGTCGAGATTTCAGCCATACAAAAGAAAAGCGAATACGCTTCAATATGTCTTTAAATCTATTCTATCCTATTGTCTTATACCATAATAATCATTTGTTTGATTTCACGGTGCAAAATTACGAATAAAATTTCAAACCACCAAAAAAAATTCACCTCCGCTGAGAAAAATCTCAACGGAGGTGATAGAAAACGTATAATCTCTAACTAATAATAGCCTAAAATATACTTTATGGTAGCTGTTTGTCGTTCTGGACGATATCGGATATTTGTCGCTTCAGTATTGGGATATTTTTATTTGCCGTTTTCCATGCTAATGTAGGACTAATGTTGTAGTAATCGTGAACAAGAACATGCCGCATGCCAATCACGTCTTTCCATTCTATCTCAGGATGGCGAGTACACAACTCTTTGGTCAAGTTGTTCGCTGCTTCTCCAATAATCTCAATATTCTTTACTACTGCATAAAACAACATACTGTCCGAACGAAAATCGTCAAAACTTTTCCCTTTAATAAAGTTCTCGATATGCTCAATGGCTATCAGGATATGCTCCAATCTGCCACGATCTCTAATTGGCTCTCTCATATATCAAATATTTATCTCGGTTTGCATTTTGCTCCGCATATGGGAGCAGTGTGCCGTCCTCGACCAAGTCCACAGAGCGCCCCAAACGTTTTGTCAAATCATTTATCATGTGAACATACTCCATTAATCCTATGTCTGCATGCTCATGATCAAAGTCAACGAGAATGTCGACGTCGCTGTCTTCACGCTGTTCGCCACGGGCAAAGGAGCCAAAGAGCCACGCTTTGTTCACGGGCTGTGTGGCCAAGTATTCGGCAATGGTCTTCGATATGTCGGCTGTGCTCATCCGCTTTTTACTTTTTAAACGACGGTGCAAAATTACGAATATTTTTCCAAACCACAAAAAAATTTTTTTTGAGACATTGTCACTTTTTATTATAGATACCAAAATTTTTTTGTATCTTTGCACCCATATATGAAAGGGAAATTGCATTTGATACAGAAGTGTATCATTTTGATATATTGCCTGTTGCCATTGTGTATGCAGGGGCAACGGATTATCCATGTGGATGTAGATTCGCTGACTTGCCTATGGGATTCGGTGCAAATCCGAGTAGGATACGACTGGAACAACGAGGTGGTGATAGAGAATCCACGAACGTCGGTGTCGCATCCGGGACGGGTGTTCCTGCCCGACGGAACGCCCTGTGGGACGTTGGGGTGCTCGTACCGCTCGCCGGCCACCTTCAGCGGCTTCCTGCCGGGAGCCACCATACAGTCGGTGGAAGACATCAAGTTCGTCCGCCTGAATATCGAGCACAGCTGGATAGGCGACATCTATATCGGCCTCACCTGCCCCAACGGACAGAAAGTCTCGCTGATGAACTACAGCGACAACGGTTCGTCGAACTGTTCTTCGTCCATCCCGTCGAACCACCGCGGATGGCTCGTTGACAACCACGTTCCCAGCAACACCCACCTGGGAGACGCCTACGACTTCCATAGCTATACCAACGGCTGCGACTCGACCGACCCGGCCAACCAACCGGGAGTGGGCTGGAACTACTGCTGGAGCAACAACAGCACCGAGGGCTACGTCTACGCCAATGCATGGGTCGGCGACACGGGAAACATCTACTCCAGCGGCCACGCTCACGGTGGAATCCTCGACTCGTCGAATGTCGCCGCCGGCACCAATTTCTACCGTCCCGACCAGCACTTCAGCGCCTTGATAGGCTGTCCGCTGAACGGCGACTGGTATATCGAGGTGATGGACGGATGGAGCGGTGACAACGGCTATATCTTCGACTGGGAGATGTCGCTGAGCGATGCGCTTGTCGACCGCCGCGACTCCACGCTGACCATCAGCATGACGGGCAACGAGGTGACGCGGACAAGCGACACCTCCTTCCTGGTATCGGCCCCCGCAGGGAGCACCCACGACACCACCGTGACCTACACCATCACCGTCCAAACCAGCGACGGCACAGTATACGACACCACTGCGATGGTACACTTCGAGATGGAGCCCCGTCTGATATTCCGCGACAGCCTATGCATGGGCGACACTTTCTGGGTGGACACCATGGCCATCACGGAGACGCGCAAGGAGATAGATACCGTCTACCTCCCGTCGGGATGTCCCATCGTTCGGGAGTTCGACCTGGTGTTCTCGCCAAGCTACCACTTCTACGATACCGCACTGTTCTGCTACAGCGATTTCTATACGTGGCACGACATCATCTTCCCGACCCCTGGAGACTATGACCTCACGGCACAGACAGCCGGAGGGTGCGACAGCGTGTGGCACGTGACGATATGGGGACG
>Ga0265298_10009693_pt1 | contig 11445 bp, 4 predicted proteins | sample AusTroGonzalo_MG_3_FD_193486 | JGI IMG/M metagenome (GOLD analysis project Ga0265298, IMG submission 193486) | Bovine rumen microbial communities from tropical cattle in Woodstock, Queensland, Australia - Gonzalo_01 | ecosystem: Host-associated > Mammals > Digestive system > Stomach > Rumen ...
AGAACCAGTGTGACAGGCAGGTTCCAGGCCACGTAGTCGCAGTTGGAGAAGCCTGTCGTCGAGGAAAGGCTTACGACCTGAAAACACGCCGCCCGCAGGGCCTGTTCCGCTTGCTTTAGGACGCCTGCCTCGCCGTCTACGGGCAGAACCTTGCCGACCAGCAGGACTATGAAGACGAGCAGGATGCAACATAGCACCTGTATGGTGTAGAAGCGGAACTCCTCGTCCTTGTGGAAGACGAAATGTCGTTCGGTGAACAGGCGGATGGTCAGGGCGAAGTTACAGGAGCAGAGGAACATCATGGCAATGGCGCTCCATTGCAGGAACGGCGAGGGAAAAGCCCCGAAACTTTCCGCTCGCGTGGAAAAGCCGCCGGTGGAGACCGTGGAGAAGGCGTGGCAGACGGCTTCAAACAAGGTCATGCCTCCCAGGCAATACAGGGCGGTTGCCAGCAGCGTCAGCAGGAGGTAGATGCCGATGAGCAGGTGGACAGAGCTTTTCAGGCGGGGGGTCAGGCGGTCGTCCGAGGTCTTGAGACCAGGCATTTCGGCGTTGTAGAGCTGGCTGCCCTTGCCGAGGTTCAGCAACGGCAGAACCAGCAAGACGAAGAAGACGATGCCGACACCGCCGAACCAGTTCAGCAGGCTGCGCCAGAAAAGCAGCCCCGTCGGTAGCGATTCCAGGCCGCCCGAGAGGGTTTGGCCGTTGCGGAGGGCAAGGCTGCTGTCGATGACGCTGGCTCCGGTGGTGGTCAGGCCGGAGGCTGTCTCGAAGATGGCGTCCACCAGGCGGAATTTGCCAATCAGGTAGAAGGGCAGAGAGCCGAGGAAGATGGCAATCAGCCAGGCGAAGGCCACGGCGCAGAAGCCGTCGCGCAGGCCAGTCTTGAACTCGCTTTCGCCGCGACGGCGTCTGGTGAAGAAAAAGCCGAGAAAGCCCGGCAGGAAGGTTATGAAGGCGCTGAGGAAGAAATATTCGACCTGTCCCTTGGTACCCGAAGCGCAGCAGGCACTGACGATGGCCGAAGCGAGCATCCCGGTGCAGAATATCATCAGGAGCAGGGAAATGACATTGATGACGGCGCGCCTGTTCATGGTCAGCTGAAGAATGGCTTGAGGATTTCTTCTGACGCGGGTGTTGCGATGGCGGCGACAATGTCGCCTTCCTGAAGGATAGTTGCGCCTGTCGGGGCCAGCACTTCCTCTCCGCGGAAGATGAGGGCCAGGATGGCTTCCTCTGGCAATTTGCAGTCCTTGATCGCCTTGCCCACGAGACGCGACCGGGATTTGACGGAGAACTCCGTCAGGTAGGCCTGGCAGGATTGCAGGCGAGAATCGATGCGGGTGATGCTTTCGCCCATCAGCCGGAAGACGGCGTTGGCCGAGACCAAGGTGGAGTTGAAGCCGCAGTCGATGAGGTCCATGGCCGGGACAATGCTGATGTATTCCGGCTTATGCGTGATGGAAATGACCTTGCGTGCACCAAGATTCTTGGCGAGGATGCTGGCCAGGATGTTGTTTTCGTCATCGCTGTCCGTGCTGACAAAGACATCGCAGGAGTCGGCCTTGATTTCGCGCATTACGTCTTCGTCGTTGCAACTGCCGCAGACCGTGGTGATCCCTGCCGGCATTTTCGACAGGAAATTCTCACCTTCTTCCTTGCTGGAGGCCAAAATGCGGACGGTCATGTCTTCCTCCAGGCAATGGCTGGCTATTAGTTCGCTAAGCCGCCCGGTGCCGGCAATCACTACGGACTTGTGGACATGCTCGTGCTCACCGGTCAGGCAGTCCAGGAATTTCTCGACGTCCTCGCTCTTGCCGGCGATGTACAGCCTGTCACCATGGCGCAATGTCGTGTTGCCATGCGGAATCTTCAGCCTGTGCTGTCGCACAATGGCCGCCAGGCGGATGCTAGACAGTTCCATGGTATTGGGAATGTCCTTGATGCAGACATTGTTCAGGGGGGAATCATCCGTGATCATCGCTGTGACCATTACGGCTTCCGGATGGGAGAAACGTATCTTCTCCAGGACGCAATGACGGAACATGACGTCCAGGACGGCCTTGGTACATTCCGCCGGCGGCGTGAAAATGTCGTCAATCCCGAAAAAACCAGGCGTGATGCCATCATCTCCTGAAAAAATCTCCTGGTCGTATAGGCGGCAAATGGTCTTGCGCGCTCCCAGATGCTTGGCAATCTGGCAGGCAAGAACATTCGCTGACTGGTCGCCACTGACGGCAATGACCAAGTCCGACTGCCCGGCCCCCGCCACCTTGAGCTTGTGAACATCCGTGGCCAGACCGCCGAGGGTCATCACGTCAAGTTTGTCCATCAAGTAGTCGAACTCCCGGGGGGATGCATCGATGATGGTGACGTCGTGGTCTGTATTGCTGAGGCTGGCCGCCAACTGGCTGCCTAATTCGCCTGCTCCGATGATGAGTATTTTCATTGTGGTATGTCAAGTGTTTTGCGAAAAGTATTTTGGCAAATTTTAAAGATAAGTGCTTTTTGGTGATTTTTCAAGTCGATATGCATTTGCGCGGGGCACATAGTCCGCGCATTGTCACGCCCATTGCCCCCATGTCATCTCCCTTTGCCTTCACGCTCCATGTCTTCACGCGCCCGTGCGGATTTTACCTTTGAGCCCCCCCCCTACTGTAATACGCCAATCAGCCTAAAGCAAGCCCAAAATGGCTTGCCTTTGCATATTCAACAAGGTTCTGTAATTTTCAATGACTCTTGGTGTGAGTTGTTCCATGGGGGACAAAACGTGGACGATGTATGGCAATTAACTGACATAGCGAAATATACAATATACGTATATGCTGCCATTGATATGTCGAACAAGTCATCGAAAGTTACAAAAGTGCTAATATTTATAATTATACATATATCTGCTTGATTTTCCCTGCCAGGCGCTTAAATTTAAGATAAGTCTCCATTATTTGCCAACCATGCAACCAAGAGGTCTGAACAATGAAGAAGTTTTGGTTCGTTATTCTGCTCATTCTGTCCTTATGTTTGACGGCGGGCGACAAGTTGCCCGCGACCAGGGGGTACATGTCGCAGTATGGATATGCTCCGCCTGGCAGCGATGATGTGACATTTGTGGCGAAGGAAGGCGGAGATTTGGGGTTCCTGCATTACCAAAGTGACGGTCCCATTTGTTTCAATCTTCTGGTGGACCGATATTTCGGAAATGAGCAGGAACGCCAAAAACAGATTGCACTAGGCTTGATTCCTAGCGAACTCGATTTGTACATGCCGTCAGTTGATGTCGATGTCGGTTATGGTGAAGTTGACAAGGTGTATTTCAACAACCATGAAATCGGTATGCTCTGGGGCGACAATGCCATGATTTCCATGAACCATTTCTCCATTCCCGTCAAATATGTGAATTTCCCTGAAAGCGAAGGCGGGGTCGGTGTCAACAAAATCAAGATTGTGGTCGATGTTCTGAACGATAAGGATGTCTGGTACACGTCAATTCCCTGGGCGACCCTGCTGATACCGGCTCCACGTCCTGTGGTCATGGTTCACGGCTGGCAGGGAAGTCCTGACCTCTGGGACCAAATGCGCCAGGAATTATCCAACAATATCGGCATCCCCAGTTTGGCAGTGGAAGTCGAAAAAAACGATTCAGTATCAACCAACGGCATAATACTTTGGAATTTTCTCCGGGAAATGCGCGAGGAATGGAAGGTTCAGGAACTCAATATCATTGCCCATAGCAAGGGTGGGCTTGATTCACGTCATTTGACTCATCCTCATGGTGAAGATGACGAAAGAATCCCCTTTGTGGAGCAGATTGCCACACCTAATGCCGGCAGTAATCTGGCCTTTCTGGTGGGGCATCGTGATTATTTCTCCAAGGATTTGGAATACTTGACTGCCTTGTTGAGTTTGGCCTGGGATTTTGACCGTGTCGGCTTGTTGTCGCTTCTCCCTGAAGCGTGCCGTTCTTTCAATAAAATGTTCCCTGTCGCGACAAGTAATGCCAAGGTCAATGTCATTACTGGGCGTGTCCCCAATCCAGATGATTCATATTGGGGCCCCAAGGGACATTATCTCCAAAAAATCGCTTGGTATTCATACTGTCATGACGACTACAGCGGAGACGAGAGGCGGTGGGGAGATTGCATTGTTTCCGTGAAAAGCGCTCACACAGAGGCCAATCCTGTCGGTGCTTCGCCTTTGCACCACAGAGATGCCTGGCATTGCGACATTCCCAGTAAAATGGCCTCTGCCTGCCTGGTGGCTTTCCGCGGAGACTTGATGGAGGTTAAGAGTCCGACATATTCCGGCCCCGGGTCAGACCAGAACACACGCTCTCTGCCCAGGGAGGTCCCTCCACGCCCCTTGCGCCCTCTGCCAGGCATTGCGGCTGCTGACGAACCGCTGGATTGCCAGGATGAGGGGCTTGCCTGGGAGGCCTCTGGATTTGTCAAGGCCGGGCAGGTGGAATGCCAGAGCTTTGATAATTTGGTGTCCCAGACCTTGTCTCTGCATTTTCTGGGGCTTTCCAGAGAAGTCACAGTGACTCTGAAGTTTCCCGATGGGCAAGTCATCAATTCTCAGGATGACGCCGACAAGTTCCGCTTCCTTACCGCCGAGGAGACGGAGAATGACCCTTTCATCGGCCTGTTCCAGGGCGTTTCTTGGGAGGGCGAGGCACCATCTGGACATTATGAGTTCCGCCTTGACGGCCGTAATTTGCAGAATGACTTGCCGTATCGCTTCTTGCAACTGTCAAAAATCTCGCCAGCTACCCTCAAGATTGCGGTCACGCCTGAATTTGGCAGTTGCAACACACCATTTACTCTGAGTGCCCAGGTTGTTGGTGTGGAAGACAATCAGCCATTGCTGGAAACGGGGGCCACGCTGACCGTCTTCCGGCAGGAAGCCGAAAAAGACACCCTGGCGGGACGATTTGATTTCCACGATGACGGCGTGGCTCCTGACCTCTTGGCCAACGATGGCGTTTTTGCCTGCGAGTTCGTCCCGCCTCGGCCTGGAAGGTACAATCTTGCAGTTACCTCGGAGACAAGGCTACCCTCTGGCCTGATGGCCAGGCGCCAAGCAGAGCAAAGTATCAGCGTGACGGAAACAGCTGCCAGAATCCTGGAGGAACTCGAGGAACAGCCATGTGACACCAACTGGGACGGTGCCTACGAAACTCTTGATTTTCACGTTACAATTGAGGCCTCGAAGCCAGCTACCTGCACATTGAGTGGCGAACTCCAGGCGCAGGACGGACAGCTTATCGGCGTTGCCTCCTGCCACCGATTCGCCCTTGCCAGCGGAAGCAACCTGGTAACGCTTTCCTTCAACGGCAGGAAAATCTTCGAGGCGGGGCATGACGGGCCGTTCTACCTCACGCGACTGATGCTGACCGCCCAGGGCGAGGATGACGTGCAGCCGTTGCATTTCCTGGACTGGAAATTCGAGACGGCGGAATATTCGCACTGGCAATTCGACCATCCTGCCTATCGCCTTGTACGCAACGGCGATGGTTCTGATACCGGTTCCGACATCGGAATCGACACCGATAATGACGTCAGAATCGACATCATTCGCTATTCATTCTCTGTCGAAGTCGCTCCTGATGCTCCGCGCAACTGCCACTGGCGGGCTAATCTCGAAGACAGGGCTACCGGCAGACAAATCATGACCGTACAGCAACAGGGAGAGGTAATCCCCAATGCCGATAACCGCGCGACCCTGACGCTTGATTTTCCCTGTGCCGATATGCAGAACGCCAAATTGCCTGAAACCTCTTTCGTCATCGCGGGATTGATGCTGGGGCCTGTCGATGGCAATATGACGCATTTACCCTGCCGTCATCAGACAAACATCTATTGCTTCACCTTGGCAGGGACATTGTTCCCAGGGAACGTTCAGCAAATTGGGATTCAAGGCATAATGCGGTTGCTTGAGGGAGAGTTGCCGGAACTGAATCCCTTTCATCTGCTGGTGAACGTGATGGCTGACGATTGTTTTTCCGCAACCGACGAGTTCATCCTTACCTTGACCTTGCCGGAAGGAAGCCAGTTCCGCTCCGCCGAATGGAATGCCGTGCCAGTGGAGTGGTATCAGGACGAAAACAACGTCACCCTGATTTTGACCGGGCATGTCCCTGGACAGAATGCAGAACTGAACTGCGAGTTCACACTCGATGATGTTTTTCCCCGCGATGATTTGTATTTTTCCGGCACTATCGAATATGCCGACCATGATTTCCAATTACGCGGGAATCATCAGTTGAAATACAATTGTGAAGTTCAACGTGCCCTGAACCTTGAGGCAGGCCATTGGTACGCCTTGACCCTCGATGGCCTGCCCACACGTTATTCTGCCCTCCAACTGCTCGATCAGAGGCCGTTCCTATACGCTCCTGGCCATACGGCCTGGGTATTCGCCAACAAAAAGGATTTGCGTCCGGGCACGTCCCTGGTTTTCTATGCCCAGGCCGACGATGAACTTTGGCTCGACCGCAATGTTTCCGAAGAATATCTGGAACAAGGCAGAACCCTGATGTCTGTCTGGGATTTCGGCCAGGGGCAAAAGCCACCACTCTTCCAGCTGGATTCAGAAACCGGAAGATTCACGCATGTGTCAACCCCGGAACGGGATTATTCCTCCACTCTAATGCTTCTCAATTACCCTACCTGGACGCTAGAGTGAAGACCGGGGGATGACCAAGTGTTGCCTTTGCTGATTGGCTGTTTTCCTCGTCGCTCGTCGAAACGTCGCCCGTTGCCCGCGCGTCGCGCGTCGCATGTCGCCCGTCGCACTAGCCACCGTGTCGCCCGTCGAAGCGTCGATTGCCGCCCAGGCGCACCGTCATCCTTCATGGAAACACGCAGGATGGTGCAGGGGACGAGCCGAGGTTGTCCCTTGCCAATGCCGCAATTAGATTTCCTCTTCCAGCAAGGTTATCTCGTCGCTGATGCTGATTTCCGCATCGGCGGCCAGACCGGCGTCTATGGTGCAGAGAACTTCCACCGGGTAGTTGGCCGACAGGTTGACCTCAAGGATGTGGTCGTCTTCGCGCAGACGCCATTCGACATTGATGCGCCCATGCACCGTAGGCACCTGGGCCTTGACCCAATTGGCGGAGGCCAGCAGAGGATTGAAGCGAATGCGCTTGAAGCCAGGCAGGAGCGGACGGATGCCGGCAACTTCGCTAATCAGGAAGCCATTGGGGGAGGTTCCGTAGCCATGGCATTTGCTGACCATGCGCCTGGCCAGGGCAGAGGATGAGGGCGAGAACAGTTCCCACCAAGTGGTTGCCCCGGCGTCCAACATGCCGCCCCAGTAGTACTTGATGAGTTTGACAGCCCATTCGCCACGTCCCAGGGCGAACGCCACTTCCAAGACAAAGTACTTGAAATATGGATTGTCGTATTCGGGGGCTACGCACGGCTCGTATGGTGGCGTATCTTGGAAAATCTGGTTCCAGATGCGGTCGTAATCTTCTGGCATGGCCAGGCCGCCGTAGATGGCGAGGATGTTGGTCTGGGCAGAGCAGGTTTCGGAAACCTCGCCGTTGTGGTAGGCATCGGCAAACAGGCCGCTTTCCTCGTCGTATGTCAGGTCACGGATTTCGTGGACGAGATTGTCGGCACGTCTTTTCCAGGTGTCGGCCAGTTCCTGTTCGCCGTTTTGTTCCGCCAGCCAGGAGCCGCAGAGCAGGGCGCGGCAGTAGAGGGCGTTAAGCCCCGTGCAGATTCCGGAACGGTCGATTTCGTTGTCGTAGTCCAGGAAGCAGTAGATGCCCAGGAAGCCGCTCAAGTCGCCAATGGGGCCATCGCTGCGGATGGCGAGGTCGTTGTAGTATTCAAGCAATTTCTTGAGCGTGGGGAACAGGGCGGCGAGCAATTTGTCGTCGCCTGTGTAGAGGTAATGGCGGTGCAGCCAGACGACCCACAGGAGCGAATAGTCGGGAAGCACCTGGAAAAGCCCCGAAGGCGATACGGCGTTGAGGGCACCGGTTTCGTACTGGGTCTTGGCGAAGGCGGCCAGGGCACCGCCGGCCATGTCGAAATCGCCGCTTAGATGGTATCCTGCCCAGGATTGAATCATGGCGTCGGCGATGTACTGTGCCTGGTCGTGGCAGGGGGAATCGATGAAATATCCGCGGGTCGTGCCATTGAGGGTGGCACGACCTGTTTCCCAAATCTGGTTCAGCCTGCTGTCGCTACAGGAGAAATGACCGTGGACCGTGGCGCTGTGGCTGATGACATGCGAACTGACTTCTTCGACAAGCACCTTGCTTCGCACTTCCTTGCCAATCAGCATCACGTAGCGGAAGCCTTGGGGGTAGCCTGGCAACCAGGTGTCGTGGTTGCCGCTCAGGGTCAGGGACGTCACACGGCGGTAGCCGCCATGATAGCCCAGGACCTCGCAGTTCTCAATCTGTTCTCCGCAGACGACATAGACCACATCGCCGGCCTCGCCCTGTACGGTGAGCTTGGGAAAGCCCTGCAGGGAACGCCCGAAATCGTAGACCAGGAAACGACCTTGCTTGAAGCTGATCTCCGCTTCCTTGCTCAAGTCACGCAGACGTTTGGACTGCACGAAATCGTAGGCGGACAGCAGGACGCTGACATCGGCGGGAGGATTCTCCTGGCGCTGGAATGGCGTGGATTCAGGCGGGAATTTGATGGACGGATGAACTGCGGCCAGGGGGAGCCGCAGGGGACCGAAACGGTCCCAGCCTTCGGGGGCGGTTTCTTCCGGCATGATGCGTCCGGGCAGCGAGCCGGCCTCGGCATCGGCCCAGATTAAGGACAGGCCACCGTCGCAAGTCGCACAGTCTTCTATGAGGAGGAAGCGGTTCCACCCTGGTTGCAAGGTCAAGTCCAGGTTGTTGTCGGCGTATTCCAGGACGGCCAGGCGGCGGGAGCCGCGGCTGGCTACGATGCCGGAGACAGGGGGGATCTCCACCGCCTGCTCCTTCAGGAGCTCGCCGTTGAGGAAAAGGCGGTAGGGGCGGTCGCAATAGCAGTTCACGCTATGCTTGCCGCCTTTGGCGGAATAGATGAATGTCTGGGCGCAGTAGATGCCGTCTGTGTAGGTTGTCAGGCTACGGAAATCGACCCAGTGCGCCTGACGTGTCTGCTTGGCTTCGCCGCTAGCCAGGATTTTCTCCCAGTTGACTGTCTCGATGATGTTGTCGGCGGCCATGGGAATCTCCAGGCCGTTGGGGCCGGCATCGACAGGCTTGACCTGCGTGGGGGCAGTCCAGACGCGGCGGCTCGTCGTATTGATGACGCGCTCCGACATCTTGACCACAGAGCCTTTCGTGGGGAAGGACAGAGCCGCGTTGTACCAGTCGTGCGGATGTTTGGTGAAATCCAAGTTTTCCAGGAAACTGCCGCCGATGTGATGGCAAATGCCCGTGGAGGCGTAGCAGTCGGTCAACATGCAGCGCCAGTTTTCGTCAGTATAGAGGATGTTCTTGCCGTCGCTGACTACCTGAACCCAGAGACCGCCTGGCTTCTGGGGGTAGGCAGCCAGGGGAATGTTTGCATTGAATACCTTGATGCCCAGGCGGTTGTTGCCGACCTGCACCAGATAGTTGATGTCGATGCAACTGAGATACGATTTTTCCGTGGGATTGGCGAGGGGGCCTATGAAGGCCAGTCTTCCGTTGACATACAAGTGGAAAATAGTCTTGGCGGAAATCCAGATTTCCGTGCTGGCCGGCATTTCGCTGAGCGTGAAATCGCCCCGGAACAACTGGCATGTGCAGTCTTCCGGCGACTGGTCCCTGAGCCATATCCATTTGCCTTCCAGCTGCTGCGGCATTTGTAATTGTGCTTTCACTGTCCTGTCTCCGAAAAAGGTTGGGGGTTGGACGTCTGGTTGGCTGCGGGGAACTCAAGCCAGCGCTTCTATGGTCATTGGTGATTTTCTAAAAAACGCAACAGATTGGTGTTTATTTTGATGGCGTTACAACACTGCCTGCAAACTATCGTCCCTCTAGGAAAAACTACTTCTGTATGGTTATGTCGCCGTGGCTGTAATCGTAGACGGCAGACAGGAGATGGCAGACTTCCTGGGAAATTTCTTCCTCGTTGTCGCCTTCCACGGTCACGATGACCTCACTGCCGGCAGTCAACCCCAGCGACAGAATCGACAGTGCCGATTTGCCGTTGACCGTCTCCTTGCCGGGGCTTGACAGTTTGATTGTGCCTGGATAGTCGTGGAAGGCCTGGGCAATGTATCCTGACGGTCGCAAGTGGATGCCTCGGGCGTTTTTGACTTCCGTGTGCTTCGTTACCATGCAATCACCATTCAGTCCTTTGAGAGTTGGAGACTCACTCCAGGGGGAGCAAGGTTGGCATCTGGTTTTCCGGCGTGTCCTTGTAGCCTTCAAGGGCCAGGCAGACACCGTAGGCATTACCGTTGTGCAGGACTTCGGCGATGACAATCTCGTGCTCGCCAGCCTGCATTTCCAGAGGAACAGAGTAAAGGTCGGGGATGATGGGGTTTGTTCCGTCGGGATTCGCGTGGACCAATTCGCCGTCCATGAACACCTTGACGGGGCCGTCGTAGCCTAAGCTCAACTTGAGTTTCTGGGTGACGGGATTTTGGTATTTCACACGGAAATAGCGGAAGCCTGGCTCGTGGGGAGTGTCAATGCGGTTGAAAGGGATTATGAAGCAGCCGTCGCTTTTCTGGGTGAAGTAGCCGTTTCCGGGCTCATCGGCGGGGATTTCCTGGTAATTCAGTTTGGCGAGGTCATCGTCGCGCAGGTCCGGCATGCTCACGCGCATGTGTTCAGCGTAAGCCGTCCGGGGCATTTCGGTGCGGATGGGCAGGGTGAAGGTCGGCAGGCTTCGCCCCATGGCGTCGGTAAGGTTGCAGTAGGGATTGTTGCCCCTGCCGTAGGCAACTTCCCTGCACTGCAGGCCCTGCCGTATCAGGAGGATTACCTTGTTGGGAAGCATCTCCATCTTGACGACGGCCTGGAGCCCGTCAATCGTGAATCCCGTGGGAACGCCAGGGGCAGACAGGCAACCGACCATGTTTTCAAAGGTAACCTGGATTTGCTTCAAGTAGGCTGGACCGTGGAAGGAAGTGCAGATTTCCGCGCGGACGGGCCGGATGGGTAGTAGGTGGTTCCCGATGCCGAGCAGGGCACAGGCGGCGTCCGCCAGGCGGCGCCCCAGGATTTCCTGCCCTTGGGCGCTGACATGGATGTCGTCTTCCATGGGCAGGTCGATGGCCGGCACGGTGGCAACACGGGGAATCCGGGTGTCCATGTCCAACTGAGCCTGGCGGATGGCGCTGAAATACATGCTGTCTCCCGTGACAATATACTTGGCCAATTGTACTTGGATGAAGGGGAGGTTTTCGTCATGCAGGTCCTTGCGCAGTTCGGACAGGAAATTGTCCATTCGTCCGGCAAACAGCTGGTAGTCTTCCTCTCTGGCA
>Ga0265298_10009694_pt1 | contig 11445 bp, 12 predicted proteins | sample AusTroGonzalo_MG_3_FD_193486 | JGI IMG/M metagenome (GOLD analysis project Ga0265298, IMG submission 193486) | Bovine rumen microbial communities from tropical cattle in Woodstock, Queensland, Australia - Gonzalo_01 | ecosystem: Host-associated > Mammals > Digestive system > Stomach > Rumen ...
AAGAACTCCTGACCGCGACTCCTGCCAAAGCTGCTCGACGAGTCAGGATGCTTCTGCCAGTAACGGATGAGCAGGAAGCCGAACAACATGCCACCCAGGTGGGCGGTATGGGCCACGCCGTCGCCAGGACCGCTCAGGGCTGAGAACAACTCAATGGCAATATAGCCTACCACTAACCATTTGGCCTTGATGGGGAAGGGGAAGGGAATGATGAAGAGCCGTTCGTTTGGAAAAATCATACCGAAGGCCAGCAGAATGGCATAGACGGCACCTGAAGCACCGATGGTCGTCCACAGATTGATATAGGAGTCAGTCGTCATCTGCATACCGTTCACGTTGACATACTGATAGGCAGACAAACCTTCTATCATATAGTTGGCATATTGGGCTATTTCCTGTACGAAACCGGCACCAATACCGCAACAAATGTAATAAAAAAGGAATTTCTTCGGACCCCATACCCGTTCTATCACACTACCGAACATCCATAAGGCGAACATATTGAAGAAAATATGAGTCAAACCACCATGAAGGAACATGTAGGTGACGAACTGATATACGTGAAAATCACTGGCCAAGAAAAAGTGGAGTCCAAGAAGGGAAGTCAAATCGACTCCACGTAGTTCGAAGACCCATGTTGCAATGAACGCCAGGAAGTTGACGATCAGCAGATTCTTGGTCATGGCAGGCATATTGTTCATTGTTATTTTAACCTTTTTACTTTTTTACCTTTTTGCTATTTACTCTTTTTGCGCGCAAAATTACTAAAAATATCCGTTTTTTAGCATAAAAAAAGGGTAATACAAACTTTTTTTCATGAAAAAACTCATTTTTTTCCTTTTTTTGTTTGTTTTCTAAATACTTTAACCTATATTTGCGTCAGAAAATCATTTAAACTTTTTATATTTATTTTAAAAAACAACAAAATTATGAACAAGACAGAATTAATTGAGAAAATTGCAGCTGGTGCAGAACTGACAAAAGTTGATGCAAAGAAGGCTCTCGACGCTACTGTAGCTGCCATTAAGGACGCTCTCGTAGCAGGTGACAAAGTTCAGCTCGTAGGTTTCGGCACATTCGCTATTAGCGAGAAGCCCGCTCGTGAGGGTATCAACCCCGCTACCAAGGAGAAGATTAAGATTGCTGCTAAGAAGGTGGCTAAGTTCAAGGCTGGCGCTGAGCTTGCAGAGGCTGTCAACAAGTAATCTTTGTAAGGAAAAAATCATAATGGGCTTTTCCTGAGGGAGAAGCCTATTTTTTGTATCTCGTTCTTTCTCACATACTTGCAAAATGGGTGAAATGCACAATGTGAATGTGATAACCAGTGTACAGAATGCACGGGTGAAACGGTTAGTGACGCTGCAACAGAAATCGTCCGAAAGACGGAAGTCGGAACTTTTCATCGTCGAAGGTCAGCGGGAGTTAGGACATTGTGTGGAGGCTGGCTTCGAGGTGGACAGCGTCTTCTGGTGTCCGGCAGTATGTCCGTCGTTGGAAATCGTCAACAGTTCGCCTGCAGTTTCCCATCTCCAACCTCCAGTCTTTGAGGTGACGCCTGAGGTCTACGAAAAGATTGCCTACCGAGGGGGAACGGAAGGCGTCATTGCTGTGGTCAGGAGCCGGAAGCTCGGACTCGACGATTTGCAGTTGAGCGAGCACCCGCTGTTGGTGGTGCTGGAGCGTGTCGAGAAGCCAGGCAATCTTGGTGCCGTGCTGCGTTCGGCAGATGCAGCAGCAGCAGATGCCGTCATCGTGTGTGATCCGTTGACTGACCTGTACAACCCCAATCTCATTCGCAGTTCCATAGGCGCTATCTTCAGCGTGCCTTGTGTGGCGTGCAGCTCAGAGCAGTGCATAGACTTCTTGAAAGCACATGGCATCCGTATCTTGACAGCCCAGTTGCAAGATTCCCATTTGTATTACGATACTGATATGAGCCAGCCTACAGCCATCGTCATGGGCACAGAGTCCACCGGACTGACTGATGTCTGGAGGAAAGCTGCCGATGCCCATATCCGTATTCCCATGCTGGGGCGGCTCGACTCACTCAACGTCTCAGTCAGTGCTGCTATCTTACTGTTTGAGGCTGTACGGCAGCGTACTTGACTACTAAATAAAGTAGTACAGGAAGGTGGCAATACCTTCTAAGGCTGGTTTCCGCTGGCCTTCTATCTCGATGGCAAACTTGACTTCAGCCTTGCAGACGCCACGCAGGTTCTGGATGTTGTGCAGTTTGGTGACCAAGCGTATGCGACTTCCAGTGATGACAGGCTGGCCGAAACGCATATCGTTCATGCCGTAGTTAACGAGCATCTTGATGTTGCGTACCTCGATAATCTGATCCCACATATACGGTAGCAGGCTCAGTGTCAGATAGCCGTGGGCGATAGTCGACTTATAGGGACTCTCCTCCTTGGCACGTTCCACATCGACATGTATCCACTGGTGGTCCAGCGTAGCATCGGCAAATAGGTTGATACGCTCCTGATCCACCTGAAGCCACTCCGAAACACCTAACTCCTCCCCCAGATGGGCGGCAAACTCATCGTATGAGTTGATGACTAATTTTCCCATGTTTTCCTGTTTTTAATTTGAATTAATGCTGCAAAGGTACGAAATAATGCTTAATTTTCCCCGTCATAAGCAAATTTTTCACTTTTCACTTTTCACTTTTCACTTTTATTTGTACCTTTGCACCCGCAAAGCGATGCCCTGATAGTTAAATGGATATAACAAGGCTCTCCTAAAGCTTAGTTCCGAGTTCGATTCTCGGTCGGGGTACTCTCTAAAATCTCTGAAATCCTTTGTATATAGGGGTTTCAGAGGTTTTCTTTTTGCTCTGGGTTGCCAAAGGGTTGCCAATTCCAACAAAGTTGCCAATTTTTGCCTAATAGATTAGTCCAAAATGTTGTTTTACGTTATAATATCAGAAAGCTGATAGGCTTATTGTTATCTGATTAAGAAAGGATATGCCCTATTAGCAAAGTACAATAGTGTTATCACAATTGGCACTCCTTTTTTGTAGCATCCTCAAAATCTGATTTTTCTGAATCCATTAAAAAAGGGGATTGACACATAGCCACTCCCCTACACATCTTCACGCACAGAGAAATCTATATCACCAAAGAGCCACTTTCCCTATTGCTCCTAAGTCAAGTGTTGCGGTGGCGACTCCAAGAGCCTGAAAGACACGACTCATGGTAGGTATGCTAATACTATAGCCCTTTTCCAACCGGGATATTTGCGCTCGCTGCACACCTATACGCTCCCCCAGTTCCTCTTGTGTGAGGTTCTGTTGCAAGCGGGCTTTCTTGATGGCCTCACCAATACGGTATGCGTGAACGGCTTCTGCCACACGTCTTTCGTGTTCGTCACGCTCCTTAGTACCAACAGGCCCTATGGCCTTGTCAAGCACCTCTTCCAGACTATACAGTTTAAGTTTTCCGACCTGTTCCATATCTATCTTTTTTTAGCGTTAAAATACTCCTGTCTTATTCTCTCAGCTTTAGCAATCTCTTTTTGTAGCGTTTTCTGAGTTTTCTTGATAATGCCGTGTGTGGCTACAACCAACGTATCCGTCTGCGTATCCCAAAAAGCAAACAGCCGATACTTCACTTTGTCGTATAGTGTGCGGAACTCCCAAATCTCAGTACCCTCCAATTTCGAGAAGATAACAGCGTTACGTTCACCTTCGGCAATCCTGTGAACATTGTCGAGCACTTTCTTCATGGCGGCTTTCGGCAGATTAAGAACAAACTCCTGAGCCTCCTCCAGCATCACTAACTCAAATCTTGCTGCCATATCAGAATCGTTTTGTCGGTGCAAAGGTAATCATTTGTTTCGATATTACGAAACATTTGGGCGTTTGTTTTCATTCTCTGCCGTTTTTTTAACAATGTTGAGGGCTCAACGGCATACCTATTTCAGCTTGAAGTTAATAGGCAGGGTGTATTTGACGCGTACAGGATTACCACGACGCATGGCGGGTTCCCATTTGGGCATCTTGCCGACAACGCGCAGAGCCTCTTCCTTCAGCTGCCCCTCACCCTTTTCACGCATGGCATACTTGTCAATATCGGAATACTTGCTGAATTTCTTATCAGACAGGCGGTTTTTCAGATCAGCCTTAACCACCGTCATGCCGGACACCGTACCGTCAGTCTCTACGAAGAAACTGATCATCACGCGCCCCTCTACGCCATAGTGCTCAGCCTCCACAGGATATTTGATGCTGTTCGACAAGAACCTCATCAGTTCCTGGACCCCACCAACATACTGCGGAGCGTGGTCCTGACCAGCTAACTCAGGAGCCACCAGTTTTTTGCCTTTCTTCAACTCGGCCAACTTGGCCTTCAACTTGTTAATCTCTACAGTTGCCAACATGACACGGCCTTCGGTATCGAGCAGATACATCGTTGGAATCCATTGGATGTGATAGTCTTTCGCCATCCGCGTCTCCTTCATCTTTTTCAGTTCGCTGAGCACGCGCCAAGGTATCGACTCCTTGTCCATGAAGTCCTGAAGCACCTCAGCGTCGGTATCGAATGATATGCCAATAAACTCAACACCCTCCATGTCATACGTCTGGTACAGCTTCTTCATCTCAGGCAAATCCTTACGACAGTCGCCACACCATGTTGCAAAGAAGTCGAGCACCACACAACGGCCATGGAAATCATCTATCCGGTGAATTGAATCCAAGGGATCTATCAGATCTGGTGCTTTCGTCCCTACTGGCAGCAGGTCGGTAGCATACTTTGCGTCCAAGTCCTGTGCCATCATCATGCTGCCCATGCACATCAGCATGCCAGCCAATACATATAGTTTTCTCATCATGTTGTGATTGTAATTCTAAATGCGTCTGTTACTCTACTATAATTTTGCCTGCAAAGGTAGTGAAAATCGAGCGAAATACAAAGAAAAGTATTTTTTCTTTTATTTCCGAGATGCATCCTACTTTCACCAAAGGTGAAAATTACGAATAAGCGAATGAAAAACCAAATTTATTTGAGTTTTTTGCCAAAATGGTATCCAATTCATAAATAATTTGTATCTTTGCAGCGATGTTTGAGAACGTGATTAAGGAATACGAGAACATCCGTCTGGAATATCAGCAGAAAATTGCTGATATGATGGGGGCGAAGCAGTGGATGGAATATAACGAGATTCTGTTCTCTGCACATTCCTGTGCCATTGAGGGGAACTCGTTTACGGTTGACGACACCAGAATACTTCGCGAGCAGGGCATGGCGATGGTTCCTGTGGGCCGTTCCTTGTTGGAATGTACAGAAATGGCCGACCACTTCCGCGCCTTCGACTACATGATTTCTCATCTGGATGCCCCCTTCGACGAAGCCTTGCTGAAAGAGGTGAACCGCTTAGTGACGGAGCACACCCTCAGCTATCGTGCACCTGGTGCTGTGGCTGGAGAATACACCACAGAGGATATGGCTGCAGGGGATACCGTTTTTGGAGACCATGAGACACTCATTGCCCGTGTACCGAAGCTGATGGAGTCGACACGGAGGGCGATGGCGGATGGACAACACCCCCTTATTGTTGCTGCCAAATGGCACGGCTACTACGAGTATCTGCACCCCTTCCGCGATGGTAACGGCAGGACAGGACGTCTGCTTTCGAACTTCATACTGCTTCGTGCCCATCATCCACTATTGATCGTCCCGCTTGAAGACCGTTCAGAATACATCTCTGCCCTCAAGCAGATTCGGACAGAGGGCACGGACGAACACCTCGTCGCCTTCTTCTTCAAGACGGCAATCAATCGCATGAAGAGTGAACTGGCCCAGAAACGAAAAAACTCCATGCCCACAATGTTCTTCTAAAGTCACATAGTGCAAGGCAATAATCGAATCGTTTTTTTAGAAATATATTGTTTTCACAAGCCTTGTGGAGCGAAATTGTTTGCTGGCTAAGTTACAAGTTCGTATCTTTGCCACCAAACTTAATTTTGTAATGATTATGACAGACTATGAGTACATTATGGTGCAATGCCGGAAATCACATTTCACGGGGTGGGGTGAGGATGAATTGAGAGCGTGTCAGGAGGTTTTGCCGAACTTGACACGTGAGGAGTTGGTGAAGCTCTACAGGAGCAAGTGTGTGGACGTCAAACTGAGGCAGACAGTCTTCAGGGTGCTGTTTGCGGATAAGGTGGGTAAACGTGAGCAACGAATCAAAGAGTTGGATACGGATGCACTAATCGAGGAGTTTAGGGATAAACGATGTGGAAACATCGCATTGATTAGAAAGGAGATGCGTGAGCGGTTTAGGCAGAACAAAGGTATGGATAGACGCAAGATCAGTGAGGCCTTTAACGGCTCACTGAAGAGTGACCAGCAATGGGTGAGGTCGCAGATCCGCAAAGAGCAGTATGAGACGAAGTATAGTAATAATAAGTATCAATGGAAGAAACCACTCTGAGCATTGAGGAGGTAATGAACACGATAAAAAACGCAGGTCAAGGTAACTGGTTTGTAATATGGATTATAGGGTTATCCGGAGTCAGTATTCCTCGATGATTTTCTTCAGGCGCTCACGACGAGCAGCCTTTGAGTTTTTTCGCCAGTTCTTGGGGATGAGTTTGCCAATAAGACCAAACAAATTCATACCTGAACTGGGGTTGGCAGCTAACAGTTGCGCATCAGTTGGACTCAAGCCCAAATGATTTTTCAGGTTATCGAGTTTATCGTCGCGCTTGGCGCGTCCGAATACCACTACTTCCTTCAAATTCAACAGTTTGGAAATCAGGTATACCGTATCCCTCACTTCTTCCAGGTTGATGAGGCGGCTCTCGTAGTTGACATGTGAGAAGACAAGCGTCTTACAACTGTCGGATACGGTGATGCACCCCAGCGAGTCAGTTTGTCTCGTGAAGTCCCTCATGGCGACGTTGGCTCCAGCCACAGGAACCAATGTTTCCACGTCCACCACTCTGAGTTGCCGTTGGGCCGAGAGAGACAGACTGCACATAAGGGCTGCCAGGAGCATTGTTCTTCGAAACGTTTTCATCGTTTGCAAAAGTAACTAACTTCCCTCTTCCCTACAAATCGTTTTGCATTATTTAGTCTTTCTCAATTCCCATTAAGTTAAAGAATATAGCAAAATGACCCTTTCCTCTGGGGTAATATCTCCCAACTCGTTTCTTATATTCAAGATAGTCTTGGCCAAAGTCTTTCTCTAACCGCTTTTCTTCGCTCTGTACTTGTACGGTCAGAAGAATTACTTCGACAAGGAAAATAAACAATGGAGGGACAGACCATAGCCAGACGAGAACGCCTAAGTCGTAGAGGTAGATGCCGACAAGCATCGGATTTCTGCACAGGCTATATGGACCGCCTGTCATCAGATGCCTTGTACGCGGTGCCAACTCATGGCCGTAGGCATCAAACGGGTTTCCTTTCCCGACAATGCGCATGTAGACAATACTGTAGATGCTAAGTGCCAGTCCACAAACAGCGAACAGCACCCCAATGACGCATAATACAACACAGTCAGGAACGTACGGCCATACGCAACCTGATACCAGCCACATCAGGGCCGGAATCCCAATGACAAAGACAAACAGCCCCAGAAGATAGCCGAAGAAGTGTGACTTCATTTGCTATATTTTCGAGATGATGCCGATCTGTGTAGACCGCATGAACTCGATGATGTGACGGATGAAGGGACCGTCAGGAACCTGCTCTTCTATCTGGTTGACGGCGTCGAAGACGGAGGTCTTGCCGTGGAACAGCAGACGGTAGGCGTTGGCGATGTGTTTCAGGGTCTTCTCGTCAACACCGTGTTGACGGGCCACCTGCATGTTGACACCGCCATATTCGCTCTTTCTGGTACAGATGATGTAGGGTGGGACATCCTTCGAGAAGGTCGTACCAGCCTGAATCATGGAACCCTTGCCGACGCGTGTCTTGGCATTCTCGATGACACTTGACGAGAAGATAACACCATCTTCTATCTCACAGTCGCCTGCAATCTTCGTACCATATCCGAACACACAGCGGTTGCCCACCTTGGTGTCGTGCGAGATATGGACACCTTCCATCAGGAAGTTGTCGTTACCGATGACTGTCTGGCATCCGCTATGGGTGGCACGGTTGATGACGACGTTCTCACGGATGATGTTGTTGTCGCCAAGGATACACTCCGACTTCTCGCCACGGAACTCAAAGTCCTGGGGCAGTGCTCCGATGACGGAGCCCTGATGTACCTTGTTCCTTTTGCCCATACGCGTTCCGTTCAGGATGCTGACAAAGGGGAAGATGATGCAGTTGTCGCCAATGACAACGTCGTCTTCAATATAGACGAAGGGGAATATCTTACAGTTGTCGCCGATTTTCGCCTTGGGACTGATCTCGGCTTTAGGACTTATTTCGCTTGCCATAAATACAATGCTTAATTCTCAATGCTTAATTCTTAATTCTCAATGCTTAATTGAATGTTACTTTCCTCCTCCTCCGAGAGCTGTATACAGGCTTACCACAGCCTGCATCTTGAAGAAGTCGTCGGAGACCTTCGAGAGCTGGGCATTGAGCAGCTGCGTCTGAGCCGTCAGCACCTCCAGATAGGAAGAACCACTCGACTTATACAACTGACGGGTGTCCTCGACATTTTTGGTCAGGACAGCGATACGCTGCGTCTCTAACTTGGAGTTGGCATCATAGCCGTTGTAGTTGACAAGGGCATTGGACACCTCGTTACCTGCTGAGAGGATGGCATTCTGCCACGTGTTGAAAGCCTGCTCGTACTTCAGCTGGCTGACCTTCAGGTTGGCCGTCAGGGCACCACGTTGGAAGATGGGCTGTACCAGTGTTCCGAAGAGCGTGGTAAGCCACTTGCCCGGATTCAAGGCTCCGTTGCTGTTGGTAAAGGCGGCTGAGGCTCCTACCGTGACGTTGGGATAGAACTGTGAGCGAGCCGTCTGCACATCGTGGAAGCAGGATGCCAGGTTCATCTCGGCATTATGCACGTCGGGGCGGTTCTTGAGCAGTGCCACACCGACACCTGTCGAAAACTCGGTAGGCAGGGACTGTGCAGCCAGTGTCGAGCGTGGAATCTGCTGACCAGCCTGACCGATGAGCAGCGAAAGGGCATTCTCCGTGGCGCGTATCTGCCGACGCATATCGTTGGCTTGCGTCAGCATACTGAGATAGGTGGCTTCTGCACTCTGTACACTGGTAGAGCGTACCCGTCCGAGTTTGTATTGCAGCTGCATCATCTCCCATGTCTCCTTTGACATCTGTGCCATCTCAGTGACGATGCGCAGCTGTTCGTCAAGCATCAGCAGCGTGTAGTAGCTGTTGGCAATGCCGCTGACAACCTGGGCACGCACGGCCATCTGGTAGTCCTTGAACCCCAGCAGTTTCATCTGCGTGGAACGCTTCTGCGAAAGGATGTTGCCGAAGAGGTCAAGGGTCCATGAGGCCGACACGGGCAGCGAATACGACTTGGTGGTCACCGACGGGTCAGTGTAAAGGGTCGAGATGCTACCCATGGCCTGATTGCTGCCTAACGTAATGGCTGGCAGGAAGGCCAGCTTGGCAGCCTTGAGCATCGTCTCATACATCTGAACCGTCAGGGCAGCATTCAGCAGGTTGGCGTTCCTTTCAAGTCCCTGCTCAATGAGTCCTTGCAGCTGTGGGTCGGTGAATACACTGCGCCAGGGCAGGTTGCCGAACGAGGCGGTGTCCTGCACAGCCAGCGTGTCTATATCGCTGACGGCATCGCGAATCAATCCTTTCGTGTCGACGTCAGGACGTTCGTACTTGTTATATACGCCACAACTACTCATCAGCAGTATGGTGGCAGCAAATATCATAATCTTTTTCATAGTTTTCTTACTTCTCAAGTTCATAGTCAACAGGACGGTGAGCATACTGTGCAATCTCGGAGGCCACGTCGGCGTTCTCTTCTTCACCTTCGAACTTCATCGGCGAGATCTTCTCCTGTAATCCCTGGAAGATGACGAACAGCCCAGGCACCACCAGTACCTGAAGTAGCGTACCAATCAACATACCGCCCACGGCAGCGGCACCCAAGGTCTGGTTACCGTTCTTACCTACACCCGATGCAAACATCATAGGCAGCAGGCCGATCACCATGGCCAGCGATGTCATGAGGATAGGACGCAGACGGGCGGCAGCACCCAAGATGGCTGACCACGAGATGGCCATACCCGTCTGGCGGCGCTCCAATGCGAACTGCACGATCAGGATGGCGTTCTTGGCCAGCAGACCAATCAGCATGATGAGCGAGATCTGCATGTAGATGTCGTTGGCATGGCCGAAAATCATGGTAAAGAGGAAGCAACCTGCCAGTCCGAAGGGTACGGAGAGTACCACGGCTAACGGCAGGATGTACGACTCGTACTGTGCCGACAGGATTAGGTAGATGAAGATGAAGCACAGCACGAAGATAAGGGCTGTCGTGTTCGACGACTTTGCCTCCTCACGTGTCAGGCCCTGATAGTCGTAGCTGTAACCTGCGGGCAGCATCTCGGCAGCGACCTCCTGGGCAGCCTTGATGGCCTCACCCGTAGAATAGCCGCTGGCTACCGTTGCCGTTACGTTGATGGACGTAAACAGGTTGAAACGGTTGATGTTGGCAGGTCCATAGACACGTTCCATGCGACAGAACTCCTGTACGGGAGCCATACCGCCTGCCGTACGGACATAGATGCTCTTCAGCGACTCCGGCGTCATACGGGTCTCCGGCGAAGCCTGGATCATGACACGATACAGCTTACCGTAGGCGTTGAAGTTCGAGGCGTAGAGTCCGCCGTAGTAGCCCTGCAAGGTGGCAAGCACCGTTGCTGGCGACACACCGGCCTGCTTACACTTGGCCACATCCATGTGCAACATGTACTGCGGATAGTTGGGGTTGTATGAGGTCTGTGCCATCTGGAACTCAGGCCGTTTGTTCAGCTCGGCAATATAGTCTTTGACGATTTCATAGAAACGTGTCAGATTACCACCCGTACGGTCCTGCATGACGATCGACACACCACTGTTGGCCGAGAAACCTGGAATCATAGGCGGCGAGAAGGCCAGAATGCTGGCATCCTTGATGTGTGCCGTCTTGATGAAGATCTGGGCAACGACACCCGTCGACTCCAATGGGTTCAGGAAGAAACGGTAGATGCCGTCACCCTGCCACAGTCCGCTAATCTTCCACCACAGGCCCTTCTGACGTTCCTCAAACGGCTTCAGCTTGATAATGAACGTTGCCTGGTCGGAACCCGAACCAGCAATGAAGTTGTAACCCTGAATCTGCTCACGGCTCTGGATAGCGGGGTCTGCAGCCAGAATGCTGTCCACCTCGTCAATAATCTGGCGGGTGCGGGCCACAGAGGTGGCTGGAGGCATCGAGATGGTACAGAAGAGTGTACCGGTATCCTCGTCGGGCACCAGTCCCGTCTTGGTGGTCAGC
>Ga0265298_10009695_pt1 | contig 11444 bp, 3 predicted proteins | sample AusTroGonzalo_MG_3_FD_193486 | JGI IMG/M metagenome (GOLD analysis project Ga0265298, IMG submission 193486) | Bovine rumen microbial communities from tropical cattle in Woodstock, Queensland, Australia - Gonzalo_01 | ecosystem: Host-associated > Mammals > Digestive system > Stomach > Rumen ...
GGACTGGATCGTTGCGGAATACGACGAAAACGGAAACCTCGTCCGGAAAGGCCAATACTCGGAATTGGACAACATCATCACTCTGACGATGGACTCCATGAACTATCTCCTCGTGGAAGGCACGGCAGACTTGTCGAAACCGGAAGTCAACCGTTATTTCCTCAACGTCTTCAAAAACGAGAACGGGTCTGGCGATGTCGTTCAGCTCGATAACCTGACCGGATCGAAGGATGAAGTGTCGTGGGAATCGTCGGCTTTCTCGGAATATATTGTGGAATGCTCCCCGGACAACTTCGGGCATGTGCTCGAGTATGCCACAAGAGGTACGGCGGTCGACCTGCTGAATCTCCCCGCCGGAACGTACCGGTGGCGTGTGAAGGCGAACGTTGAAAATGCCGAATGGAATGACGGGAATGAAATCGTTTCCGACAACGCAAGCGCTGTCCCGAAAGTCTTCCGCTCAAAAGCTGACGCCAGCGATGATATCTTCTTTGCCACGCCGAACGGCGAATGGAGCAGTCTTTACTACGCACAGCATGCCGGGTCCTTTGACGACTGGACGGGAACGAATGAGATCGTATCCGCCAACGGGAAAGGCCGTATTCAGGACCTCTTCTTCGGTTCGGCCGATCCGAGTACGCTGTGCCTGACCGACGCGGAAAACGGAGACGCTCTCTTCCTGGACGATGTTTACACCGGACTGCCGGAAGAGATCGAGGAGAATACCGGAAGACTCTTCCGATTGCAGATGATTTCGGCCGGCGCGGGCGACGACATCGTCGACATGACCAGCCAGCGGTTCGAATATTCGGACGGCAAACTCTCCATCTTCGGCGGAGATGGTGACGACATCATCTGGGCGAGCAGAGGCAAGAACTCGCTCTATGGCGACGCGGGGAACGACCGCATCGTCGGCGCGTCCGGCGATGACATGATCGTCGGCGGCATCGGCAACGACCGCATGCACGGCGGCGGCGGGGACGATATCTTCACTTTCTGTGCCAACTGGGGTATTGACGAGGTCGAACAGCTCGATGCCGGTTCCGTCACTCTCTGGTTCGTCTCCGGCAGTCTGGACAACTGGGACGAAGCCACGCTGACCTACACTGACAGCGACAACAGCGTCAAAGTCTCTGGGGTAACGGCAGACAAGGTCACGCTCAAGTTTGGCGACGATGATTCAGCTCAGTTTGCCTCATTGACCAGCATGGGCGCGTTCTTCGATGCGACCTCGGAACGTATCTTCGAGGAATCCGGCAAGGGGATGCTCGCCAGCCTGTAACCCTCGAACCAAGAAGATCAAAGAAACCACACTCGGCCCGCTGGCTCTGCAAGGAGTCCGCGGGCTGAAGTTTGTCGATTACAGAGCAATGGGTGCCATGTGATATTTCATGGTTCCATCGCCCATGGTGTTCCTGTCAAGGCAGGCGGCCATGTCTACATCAGCGAAGGAGCCACTGTCACAGACTTCAAAGCTGCCAAGTCTTCGACGATCCTCGGTAAGCGAATCTGACAGGTTCTTACAAGGACGCCAGCCAAAAATGACACAAAGTGTCATCACCAAGGAAAGGAGGTAGTGATTCGATGCCTAACTGGTGCGATACTCGTATCGTGATAACGGGTGGCGTACCCCCTGCGCGGCTGATACGATCATGATGTGTTGACCGATGGGGGCTTTCCGTTTCTTTCCGCTTTTTATCGGACGCTATAGTATCTTCAGAATACATTCAGAGAATGACCCACCCGCGTCTGTAAGGAAGAGAAACATGACATCCGAGACCATTGCCAGAATCCGTGCCATCTTGAAGGCCGACACCAGCGTAACCGAGGAACAGGCAAAAAGCATTCTCCGTGGCTGTAAGCGGGCAAACGTCCCCCGCCATTTGATCAATGCCAGAGAAGCGATGGCGATTCTCGGCGTAACAAGGCCGACACTCCGGGCCTATGTGAAACAGGGGCGGTTGAACCAGATCAATATCTCTTCAAGGAAGGTTCGTTTCGATGCAGATGAGGTCCGGCATTTTGCCAGCAACGGAACGGTTTGAACAACACGATTGTTTTTTTCTGGTGGATGCTCGCCATCTATCCAAGCAAGAAAGCCATGTTCTATTTTCAATCAAAGACACTGTCGTTAATCCTCGTGAGTTGTCATTTTGTGTGATTTTCTTTCCGATCTTTTTCGAATGCTATTAGAAATGATAACTATTTTATACTTAAGGTATAAAAAAAGAATATGTCGTAATGGGAGTATAAATCCTAATAGACGATTCTGATACTTGTTTCAGAATTACGTTCTTTGCAAGTCTTCATTATGGCGTGATAGAATTGTTCCAAACATCAGAGCCAGACTTGCAAACCAGATGCTACCGTGCCGACACCAGCCTCGCTGACTCCATCTCAAGTCAGCACGCGAACGCCCGCGCAAAAATGTAGAAAAAAGTCGGAAGATTCCTCGTTCCGGCTTGACTTTCTCGCGGCATGGGGATAAATTGTTCCTATAGATATTGTTCGCGCGCTTTGGAATCCCTCTCTTGAGGTTCCTGGCCGGCACTACACGCTTGCACCTGGGGAGGCGTCCTTTTTTGTTTTCAGACGCACCCCATTCATCACAGCCAATCATTTGTTTTGAACAATTAAGATAACGAAAGAATCCTGACCATGGCGGAGTTCATCATCACAAACGGAGAAACACTTGCGGATACTTCATTTGGATATGGGGACAGCATCACGATCAAAAAAGGTGGAACGCTGTCGAACGTTGTCATTCCGGAGTCGGTTGAAATCATTATGCTGGAGGATGGTGCAGCCATGACTGGAATCATCAAAACGGCAAAAGAGCTTACGATTGCCGGCAACGTGAATGCTGCCCAGGCCGATCTCATCCTTGACATTTCCGACCGCAAGCCGGAAGAACCCATCATGGTCAGCGACTGGTCTCTGCTGACAGCTGATTCTCTATCTGCTGTCGTCGATCCAAACCAGGATAAAGGCACCTATCGGCTTGCGGGAAATGCGACCGGTTTTGCCGGTTCGATCACGATCAGGAATTCTTTCGACAGGACTTTGGGGGAGCTTTCGCTTACAAATAATGTGCTGGACGATGATATTACGCGCTACACCTTAAGCCTGAACGAGGCAAATGAACTATGCCTGACGTTTTCTTCCAATATCCCGGACACAAGCGATTATGTCCTGCTGTATAAAAACGGAGTTTTGGTCGACACATCAAAAAATGTGTCGGGAATCACGCTGTCATCGACATCCGACTGTGATGAAATCATACTCCTGGCAAAAGGATATGCTGACAATATCACGATCGACGAGGGCGGACGTCTGAAAATATCTCCCGGCAGCACAGCAACAAACGTGTTTCAAAATGAAGGTGGAACCCTTCAACTTGTGTATGCCGAGGGTGACACGACATCCATTTCCGGGACGAATTCAAGATTCGGCAGTTTCTCCGTAGAAAACAACCGTTTGTACAACCTGAACGCGGAGAGCATAACGGTTGACGGCAATGTGCTTCTGGAATATGATCTGTCCCCGACAGACCAAACATCCGAAACGATCCTGAACTGTAAAAACATCTCCAAAAATGCAAGTGTCGTATTAAACGTCAAATACGGCCAGCGGATCGGAAAGTATCAGATCGCCTCCGGGATCAGAAACGCCTATAACGGCTTCGCGGTCAACGTGACCGATCCAGATGATCCTTCTTCAACAATCCAGCTCGAAGGCTTAAGCGATACAGCCGCCATCGGCGGATTCGTCTATGAACTGTCTACCGACTATGAGTCCAATGGAGAAGAGAATCTCTATCTGACCATTTCCATGAGCGATGACGCTGACAAATCCTATCGGATCGTATATTGGGATTCTCAGGGGCGTTTCGGACATGCGGAAACGCTGGACGGAATAGAGATCGGGTCCGATCAATATAAAGATGTTTATGTGCGGAAAGACGGCATTCTCACGAATTCAGTTTTGTCGGCAGGCGGAACTCTAACTGTCTTTTCCGGGGGTAATGTGAGCGGATTGGACCAGAAGAACGGGGGGCTTCTTTCCTTTGATTACACAGAAGGGGATCAGACTCTTATTTCGGGAACAAATGAGATATTTGGATTGTTCAGTGCAGGAAACGATGTGCTGAAAAATATCGTCGTGAGCGACATGACCGTCGATGGAAATATCTCAATCGACAACCTCTATCTTCAGTCGGGAGATTTCACGTCCCAAAACGGAGTCCATATAACAGGCCAATACGGAATAAAGGAATATGGAAGCAAGTCGTATTTCCTTTCCGGCACGACAGCAGAAGAACTGTACTCCATGAATGGCAGCAAAGGCTATTTGCATTTTTGCACCGGTTCTCTGACAAACGATTGTACTTTCGAGGCATATCATATCAATACATGGGGCGGAACATTAAGAAACACAACTCTGCGTCCTTTAACATGTTATTTGGAGGGCGGGTACTTTGACAACGTCGTTTTCGCAACGACATTCAGAGGGGAAGACATCACACGGAATCTCCAGCTGATCGGCCCGATCACGGTAGTAACAGGATTCAATCTGTCTAGCTGGTATGGAAGCATCTCGGCTAACGGAAACAGGATCATCCTGGATTATACCGAAAAGACGCCGGAACAGATACAGATGATCGACCTCAGCAAAATATCGGAAGATGCTGTGTTCCAGATCGATTTGAGCTCGGAAGCGATTTTCGGGACCTATAATATTGCAATAGGGGAAGTCTCGTTTGTCGATCAATTTTCCATCTGTGTGGATGGCGTTGAAGCCGGAGTATTATCAGCAAGCAATCAAACGGTTCAATACAACGACAAAGAGTATTCAATCATATACAATGAAGCCTCTCAGAAGATTTATCTGTCAATAGACCCGTCACAAAACGATCCGACATATAATGTCCAATGCTGGGACTCGGATGGCAATTATTTCCATGCAGAAAGCATGGATTCCATTACGATCGATTCTTCTCACTACAGCAAAGTCATTGTCCGTAACAACGGGGTTTTGACGAATTCGAAACTGAACGGAGGAGGCATTCTGATAGTTGAATCCGGCGGGACGGTTACGAATTTGTCACAGGACAAAGGAAAACTTTCCTTCAGCTATTCGGAAGGCGATACGACAGTTATCTCGGGAACAAATACGGCATTCGGTGATTTTGAGGTAAAGAACAACTGTTTGTCGAATATTGTCATAGCTGGTGAAGTATCTTTTTCCGGAAATATAAAGGTTCATAATTTCTGTTTCGGGGATGGCATCTATACCGCAAATCATGGGGTGGTCCATTCCGGTCAGCTCATCAATACCGCATATAACCATCTCTACTTTGACTCTTCCTGCACTTTGCAGAACGTGGTTTCTTCCGATACTCTGGGGGATTTTTCATTTGATGGTACCAGTATCTGCGACTCCAGCATAAATGGATATAATGTTAACTTGAACAATACCGTCATCGAGAATTCGGTTTTTGATTCGCGAACCCTTTATCTGGGAGAAAAAGGCTCACTCGGAAATGTCAGTCTCTCGACTTGTGACCATATGGGATGGTTTGATATTCGACAAACCATTTCCCTGACAGGATCCCTTTCGATCGATGTCAGCCCTCTTCATCCGGATTATGCTACCATCTTAGGAAACGGGCATAACATAGAAATCGATTTGAGCTTGTATACTGAAAATTCATCTGTATTCCTGGACCTGGGCAGAGTTTTCAATTCGGAATTAAGTATCAGAATCAATCACGATCAGATTCTTGGGAAGTATAAACTCTGCTCCAATGCTTCCAAAATCGCAACAGGCGATCCCAAAGGTGTCTGGGACGAGGACACAAATACATGGTCCTATCAGGGATCCGTTATCGGCGACATGGACGGCATCATCGAGGTCCGCGATGAAAACGGGATCCTGCTGGCGAACTGCACGGTCAACGGCGATACGGAGTATTTCGGGCGGTACAATTACACGGTCAGTGTCGATGTCAAAGGCGACATGTACCTGGAGATCGGCTGGAACACCCGCGAGGGCCGCACGTACACCGCGGACGGATTAGACAACGACTCCTTTGTGACCGCCGTATCGCTTCCCGAAAACGGCACGAGACTGACGATCGATTCCGTCTCGGACGTGGACTGGTTCAAATTCACGCTGGATGCGACCGGCCGGAGTTCAAGTTATATCGGGATCGACTTCAAACAGTGGGCGGGCGACCTGGATCTGTACCTGTACGACGCCAACGGAAATCTGCTGGATTATGCAAAGAGCGTGACGGACAACGAGCGCATCTCCCTGAAGGGACTTGCTGCCGGGGATTACTGCGTGGAAGTGGTCGGATACGGGGAGAACGTCAACGAATACAAGCTGGCGTACAGCCTGCCGGAACCGATCGTGCTGCATGATGCCTATGAAAACGGCGACACCAAGGCGCATTCGTATCACCTGGGCAGACTCACGGAACAGATCACGCTCAATGCGGCGATTTCCCGTGCCGACGACCAGGATTACTACATGTTCCAGCTACCGAAAAAGGGTCTGACCTGCGACACGATCACGCTGACCTACGATGACGATGTCGGCGACCTGGACCTGTATCTGTACGGATCGAACGGATCGACACTGCTGGTGTCGTCAACGAACTCCGAAGGCGGGAAGGAACAGGTCTCGCTCGCGGGGATGAAGCACGGCGTTTATTATGTGGCTGTAAAGGCGAAGAACGGCGGCACGGGAAATTATCAGCTGGTATTCGACGTGAACGCCCGCGAACTGCCCCCGGACATTTACGAAAAATGCGGAAATAACAACACGCAGAAAAAAGCGACGGACCTCCACGCTCCGAACGGGGAAGGACGCATCGAAAACCTTTCTATCCACAGCGATGAGGATGTCGACTTCTACAAATTCTCGCTCCTTGAGACCGGATCGGCGGACGACTGGATCAGCATATCCTATGAAGTCTGCCGGGGTGATCTGGACATTGAGATCCTGAATTCTGACGGTGAGGTGGCCGCATGCTCCCGGACTGCGGAAAACGAAGATACGGTCAGCCTGAAGGGATTTGAGACCGGCGAGTATTACATCCGTGTGAGCGGTTACAACAACGTGGCAAATAACTACACACTGAGCTGGAACGTGACCAATTCCAGCCTGATCCCGTCGGACAGCTATGAGGGTATGGAACCGATCGCGATCCGAGAAAATCAGACGATCACCGGACTCTCCATCGCAAAGACCGTGAAAGATGATGAAACACGCGCCGACCCGTTCAAGATCGTGCTGGAATACGATGCCTGGAAACGCAGCAAGATCATCCTGACGGATTACCGGAGCGACTGGGAAGACGGCATGAAGTATGTCATCCGGGACGCGAACAACAATGTTCTGGAGGGGTATTCCGGCACAGGTTCCGAAATCAGTCTGTACGGGCTGTCTGCAGGCGATTATTACTTGACCGTGGACACTCCGAACAAGGATGAATACAGCAAGTACAGCCTTATTGCACAAGGTCTGCCGGATTCCGACAAAGCAGTCGACAACACGTGGAGCATCTTCGTCTACATGGCGGGCGACAACAACCTGGAAGGCTACGCTTTGACGGAACTCCTCTATATGCAGAATGCCATCCTGCCGGAGAATGTCGAAGTCTACGTGCTGCTGGATCGCAGCGAAGGTTGGAGCGCGGCGCAGCGCGACTGGACCGATACCCGTGTGGGCAAAATTCGCCACCGCAACGGCGATACGCTGGCCGTGGAATGGATGTATTTCGATGGCGTGAACACCAGCACATACATGAATACCGACAATCTGGAGTGTCGAAAGGAATGGGACACCGGCAATGTGAATACGCTGGAGGCCTTCCTGGACTGGGGCATGAACGCAGGACGAGCGGAAAACTATGCCCTTATCCTGTATGACCATGGCAGCAGTCTGGGATATAACTGCCAGGATGGGAAAAGCGGCTCCATCATGGCTGTTGAGGATATCGCGGAACTGCTCGACTCGAACAAGGAAAAGTACAAAGATCTGTCCGTGGTGGCGTTCGACCAGTGCCTGATGGGAAGCGACGTGGTGATTACGACATTGGAGGGTACGGTCGATTATGTGGTGGCATCGGAGGCGATCGGATGGACTCCAAACCTGTCAATCATGTACATGGTCTTGCTGAACAGCCTCGAAACGAACATGACGCCGCAACAGTTGGCGCAGAAGATGGTCCGCGCTTGCAACTGTTCCGGACTTGTGGATTTGACCATGGCTTCCTTCGATACCTCGGACCATACATTGGGTGAGGCGCTTCAGGCTTTCGGCGAAGCGTCGAAGGGATTCACGCGTCAGGACTGGGTCGCGATCTGCAAGAGTTTTGCGCTGGCGTACAACTACGGCGATGACATCTGCGCCTACAGCGACCTCGGGTTCTTCCTGAGCGCGCTGAAGGAATACTCCACGTCCATTTCCGGGACGCTGAGGGAAGCGACCGAGAATCTGTACTCCATCGTTTTCGACCGGGTAGTGGACAGTACCATGATCACGCCCGCAGTATTCGGAAGCGGCCTCGCGGTGTTCAATCCGGTGCTTTCGAGCGACATCATGCAATACTACTATTATGCCCCCGGAGCATATCTGGACTACTACGGGACCATCATCGGGCAGAGCGAATGGGGCAAATTCCTTTACACCGTCGGGCAGCTCGCGGAGGACTGTACGGAATTCTTTGTCGACAGTCGCACGAACCTGACTTTCACGGATTTCAGCTATTCGATCGAAGGCGAAGAGGTGAAGGTCATAAACAATCTGGGGCCCTTCTATGGAAACGGCGTGGAATACCGCGGGCTGTACATGGACAGGAAGGCGTCTTTCACGATCACGCTCGAAAACCCCGGAATTGTCGGGGATGAAATCCGCATTGCGGCGAGTGACCCGGATGCACATATCACGATTACTCTGATTCAGACGGAATATCCGTTGTTCGGAGACCCGATCAGGACTGTCAGACGGTCCTCGACAGATGGTTCGCTGTCTCTGGCCGGCATCGATCCGGCAAAGGACGGTGTCGACACGGAATACGATCTGATCATCACTTCGGACAGGGAAACGACGTATGATCTGTCGTTCGTGGCGAATTGGACCAGCGGAAGCGACTACTTCGACTACAGCCGGTCCGGCCTCCTCGGCGCGCAGGGCAATGGTTCGATCGAAAAGGCGACAGTCCTGGCCCCCGGAAACTACGGCGGACTCGTGACCTATACGGGCGATCCCGATTTCTACCAGCTGAAGACGGTTTATTCTGACACATTGGATGTAACTGTTTATGGCAGCGGGTTGACCGTACAGGAATATGATGCGGACGGTCTGTTGGTCCAGGGCGCAAAACAGGCCGATGGACAGTATACGATCACGGTTGCTAACGGAAACTATCTCCGGGTAGAAGGCAATGCCGCTCTTACCGAGAACGCGGTCAATTCCTACAGCCTGTTCATCAGCGACATTTCAAGCACGTATGTCGCCCCGGACGGAACTGAAGTCCAACTGCCGGGAAAACCGGAAGTCTCTGGTGAACTCAAGGATAATCAGATGGTCGTAACCGTCAACGTGGAAGAAGGCATGAAAGGATATCAGTCTGGCGATCTTCAGAATTGGACTCCGTGCGAAAACGACACTTTTGTTGTAACAGAAAACGGGCTGTACTATTTCAAAGCTGTCGATCCTGAAACTGAAATGGAAAGCAAGTACACGTCATTCCAAGTCGTGATCATTCCGGAAAAGGTGTCGGATGTCGTGCCTCAGACGCAGACCTGGGAAAAGGTCGGAGAAGCAGTGCAATATGTCGTGGAATACTCTACGGACGACGCCTTCGGACATGTCGTCCAACTCGTTGTCGATTCCACTTCGCTCGATTCCTACCAACTGCCCGGTGGCGGCTGTCATATGCGCGTCAAGCCCGTTGGTGGTGGCGAGTGGACCGAAATTGAACCTGTCGTCGCGGAGGAGATAAACGATGAGCCGAAGTTCATCAAATCCAATGCTGACGGCCATGCGGACATATTCTTCGTGAATACCGTTGGCGCTTGGGAACCCGGCTATATGGCGCAACACGTTGGTTCCACCTTTGATCTTGACGATAACAAATGGACCGGAACGAAGGAATCAGTTGCGCTCTACGGAAAGAACAAGCTCGCTGACATTATAGAAGGTTCGACTGATGCAAATATCCTGCTGATGACGGATGACTCCATTGGTGATGCTTTGTTCGTGGACGATATCTATTCTGCTTCGCCAGACGAACTCGGACTGAGCCAGTCTCGCATTGCTCAAATTGACGAAATCCGGGCTGGAGCTGGGGATGACATCGTGGACATGACCAGTCAACGTTTCGAGTACATCGGCGACGGTCTGACGGTCCGAGGAGGCGATGGCAACGATACCATCTGGGCGAACAAGGGCGACAACTTCCTGTTCGGTGACGCCGGAAACGACCGCATTATCGGCGCATCCGGCAACGACGTGATCGCGGGCGGAATCGGCAACGACCGGATGCACGGAGGCGGCGGAAACGACGTCTTCACGTTCTGCGACAACTGGGGAGAGGACAACGTGGAGCAGCTCGCTACTGGTTTGGTCACTCTGTGGTTTGCTTCTGGTAGTCTGGATAACTGGGACGAAGCCACGCTGACCTACACGGACGGAGAAAACAGCGTCAAGGTCTCCGGTGTCGCAGCAGACAAGGTCACGCTCAAGTTTGGCGATGACGGTTCTGCCCAATTCGCCTCACTGAACTCGGCAGGCGCGTTTTTCGATGTCACCTCGGAACGTATCTTCGAGGAATCTGGCAAGGGTATGTTGGCGAGCATGTGATCGTTGCAAGGAGTCTGCGGACTATTGTTCTCGCCCACAGGACAACTTACAGGAATCCACGACAAGGCGTCTGTAGGTGGTCAAAAACGGCGGGCAAATGTCAATTCCATCCTCTTTGTAGGGGTTGGTGTTGTCGTGCATCAGAACACCCTTTCTCGACGTTTGCTGATCTGCATGGTCAATCATAAGTCCTGTTTGCCTGGGTTGTTATCTGGCTTGCCTGGCTACAATTTGTTTTTTGACAGCGTTTGCTTCTCGCAACCCTCGAAAAAGTCAAACGGAATCGCAAAAAAAGAGAACCGGAGACCGCATCCTTCCCACGGGTAATAAGCGGTCCATTTGTATTTTGTTCTAATTATAAAAAATACGGATTTTTCAAGTTTCAGGGTTTGCATTTCCAGTTTCGGGATGTTATAGTTACTGATGAAAACGACTATAACCATATCCCGCACCCCGAAACGGAGAGGAGCAAACCATGTACGACACTTACTATGTACCCAATGAATCCGGCAATGTACTCAGCGGAGCGATCCTTGGTTATGACGATACCATGTTCGTCAGCAGCGGCG
>Ga0265298_10009696_pt1 | contig 11443 bp, 5 predicted proteins | sample AusTroGonzalo_MG_3_FD_193486 | JGI IMG/M metagenome (GOLD analysis project Ga0265298, IMG submission 193486) | Bovine rumen microbial communities from tropical cattle in Woodstock, Queensland, Australia - Gonzalo_01 | ecosystem: Host-associated > Mammals > Digestive system > Stomach > Rumen ...
TCAAGGTGAGCGGCGATGAGGGCGTTCACAAACAATTCAATGTGATCAAGAGTCTGATCGAGCAAGCCGACGAGGTGATTAACTGCGGTGATGCGGGTCAGGAAGGAGAGTTGATTCAACGCTGGGTGTACCAGCAAGCGGGATGCAAATGTCCCGTGAAGCGTCTGTGGGTCAGTTCCTTGACCGAAGAAGCGATTCGTGAGGGTTTTCAGAGTCTGAAGAGTCAAGATGAATACCAACACCTCTATGAAGCGGGTATGATGCGCGCGATAGGGGATTGGTTGCTGGGAATGAACGCTACGCGCGCGTATACAATAAGGTACGCGCAAGGAACGGGTAGGGACCGGCAGGTACTGTCCGTCGGACGCGTGCAGACACCTACGCTCGCGCTGGTGGTCAAACGGCAGGCAGAGATAGAGCATTTTGTACCGAAGACCTATTGGGAACTGAAGACCAATTATCGGGATACGCTCTTTAGTGCACAGTTACCGGTAGAAGAAGGTGAATATGCGATTACGAGTGAGGAGCAGGGACAGGCGTTGGTGGACAGCATCAAGGATCTGCCGCTGACCATCACGTCTGTGGAGAAGAAGAAGGGCACGGAGTACGCGCCGAAACTATATGACCTGACGTCGCTGCAGGTCGATTGCAATAAGAAATACGCTTTCTCTGCAGAACAGACGCTGCAGTTGATCCAATCGCTGTATGAGAAGCGGTTGACGACCTATCCGCGTGTAGATACGACCTATCTGAGCGATGATATATACCCCAAAGTACCGAACACTTTAGCCGGCATCAAGGATTATTTTCCGCAGGTAGCACCGCTGATCGGGGCTAAGTTACCGAAATCGAAGAAGGTATTCGATAATAAGAAAGTGACGGACCACCATGCCATCATCCCGACCGGACAACGGCCGGAAGGCTTAACGGCAGAGGAGAAGAAGGTGTATGACCTTGTGGCCCTGCATTTCATTGCGGTTTTCTATCCCGATTGCGAAGTGAGCAACACGACCGTACTGGCCAAAGCAGGCGAGATAGACTTCAAGGTGACGGGTAGGGAAGTGCTGAAGCCGGGATGGCGGGTGGTATTTGAGAATGAGCGTTCGCAGAGCGAACTCAATGATGAGAATGATGCGAATGATGAGTCCTCCAAATCGCTGCCGGCATTTGTGAAAGGCGAGAGCGGACCTCATGAACCGATACTGAAGGAGAAAACGACTACACCGCCGAAGTACTATACCGAGGCTACGCTGCTGCGGGCGATGGAAACGGCCGGTAAGACGGTCGATAACGATGAGTTGCGCGAGGCAATGAAGGAGAATGGTATAGGTCGTCCTTCTACGCGTGCGGCGATCATTGAGAAACTCTACCAGCGTAAGTATATCGTGAAGCAAGGTAAGAGTCTACGGGCCACAGAGACGGGTATCAACCTGATTCATCTGATTGTATCGCCGTTACTGAAATCCGCAGAGTTAACGGGGCTATGGGAGAAGAAGTTGCGTGAGATAGAGCGCGGCGACTATACGGCGCAGGATTTCCTGACCGAACTGAAGGAAATGACATCCGGTGTGGTCCGCGATGTGAAGACCAACAAGGCCGGTATGCTGTGTCCGGTGTGCCGACAAGGATTGATTATACGCGGCAATACACGATATGGTTGTTCGCGTTGGAAAGAAGGATGCAATTATGCAGAAGCATTTTAGATTTAAGATTTTAGATTGCAGATTTAAGAATTGTTAAATTGATTTTGCAAAAATAGGCCTATGTTCACTATTTCCGTCAAAAAATACACATTCATGTGTGTTTTTTTTTGTACCTTTGCGCCGTTATTTGAAAAATAAAACGGAAATAATATATTTAACAATTTAATATCAACACAAACAATTCTATTTATGAAACTGAATTTCAACGTGTTTCGTACCATGATTCTCTCGGCGATGCTGCTATGCGGTATGGCTGCTGAGGCGCGTGTGATCAGCGGAACAGTGAAGGACCCGACGGGAGAAACGATCATCTCGGCTTCCGTAGTGGTAAAGGGTACCACGATTGGTACGGTAACGGATTTTGACGGTAACTACAGTCTCGATGTGCCGGATGATGCAACCGTGCTGGTGTTCTCCTACATCGGTATGCAAACTCAAGAGTTAACCATCTCCGGCGATGTGATGGACGTCGTACTGAGCGAGAACAGCGAAGTGCTGGATGAGGTAGTTGTAACCGGTTATGGTACAACTAAGAAGCGCGACTTGGTAACCTCGGTGGCATCTGTTAGTGCCGAGCAACTGAAGGACGTGCCTGTAGCCAGCGCTGCAGCGGCATTGGAAGGTAAGTTGGCCGGTGTATCGGTTATGGCTGTTGATGGAGCTCCGGATGCAGAATTGAAGATTCGTGTTCGTGGTGGTACTTCGTTGACGCAATCCAGCGACCCGCTCTATATCGTGGACGGATTCCCTGTATCCAGTATAGCAGATATTGCTCCAAGTGATATTGCTTCGGTTGATGTGCTAAAAGATGCAGCTGCAACGGCTATCTACGGTGCACAAGGTGCGAACGGTGTAATCATCATTACCACCAAGGAGCCGGTTACAGACGGTGAAGACAAGATGACTTTCCATGTGGACTATACCGGTTATGCGGGTTGGAAGAAAGTTGCACATAAGTACAATATGCTTAGTACCCGTGACTTTATTATAGCGCAGCGTGAATGGCAAGCTACTAATAAGGCCGATGAAGGAGCGAGTCACACCAGTGAAAATACTTATTTCTATAGTATCTTTGATCCCGAATATACACCAGATGCTACGCAGCATATGGCCATTGCTGATATTATTGATTATTGGGAAGGAAAGGAAACGGATTGGCAAGGTTTGACTTTTGGTAATACCGGTTTTAATAGTAACCATACTATCTCTCTTACCGGAGGAAACAGTAAAAACAACTTTGCTCTTTCTTACAACCGCGTAGATGACAGGGGTGTTGTATATGGGTCGGATTATAACCGTAATAATATCTCTTTCAAAAGTAAATTCCAACCGATTAAGAATTTAACAATCAGTGTACAAGCTCGCTATACGAATACGAATGTATACGGTTCCGGTATGAACCCGTCGGATGATGCCGGTTCCAAGTCGGAGAGTCGTGTACGTAACGCTGTGGCTTATACACCGATACCGGTAAAGCCCAGTGGCGATGAAGGTGGTGATGATGAAGATCGTGTAGGTAATCTATATGACCCGATTACAACTATTAATGACAATTACAAACGCAAGAAAGATGACAAATGGTCTCTTGACGGCTATATCCAGTATAAATTCTTGAAGAACTTTACGGTTAAGGCCGATCTCGGTTATGAAAGTCGCGATGTTGCAACAGATAAATTCTATGGAAAGACGACTTTTTATAGCACGAATAGCGTTTCTGCTTATACGAGTTCCGGGTTAGGCAATGTGATATTGACAGACGATAAATCATCGCGTTTGAAACACACCGGTTCGTTCGATTGGAAACAAACGTTCGATAAGCACAGCTTTGAGATATTTGCTGCAGAGGAAATCATTTATCGTAAACAAGAATTGCGTACGGAGTATGGGTATGGTTTCGATACCAATCTGACCGGAAAAGCCGTATTTGAGCATCTCGGTCAGGGTGAGCGCTATGTGACGACGACCTATATTTATCCGAATGATAACCAATTATCATTTATCGGTCGTTTCGATTATAACTATGCGGGTCGTTACTATGCTACGTTGACATTCCGTGCCGATGCTTCATCTAAGTTTAATGCGAAGAATCGCTGGGGTTATTTCCCCTCTGCGGCGTTTGCATGGCGTATTATTGACGAGGAATGGATGGCACCGGCGCAAAGCGTGATGTCGAACTTCAAACTCCGTGCTACGTATGGTTTGGTAGGTAATAACAATGTGGATTTGGGTTATTCCCATATCGAATATAATGAGGCTACCGCCGTGAATAGCGGTTTGGGCTACGCTACTCAGTATTATATAGGAAAAGAAAAGATTGCTCCGAACGAGAACTTGAAATGGGAGACCACGACAAGCCGTAACCTCGGTTTGGACTTCGGCTTCTGGAATGAGCGTTTGAGCGGATCTGTGGATGTATATTGCAATTCAACCCGAGATCTGTTGCTGCTGTATAAATTAGCCGGTTCGCAGTATGATTATCAGTATCGCAACATTGGTGCTACGCAAAATATCGGTGTTGAGGTATCATTGACCGGTGTTATTTTGGACCACAGGGCTAAAGATTTATCTTATAAACTCGCTATATCCGCTAACTTGGCGCATAATGACAACAGAGTAAAGGATCTCGGCGGTTTGGATGAATACTTGGTTAGTACACAGTGTTTCTCGGATAAGTACGTTAACCGTGACTACGAGTTCCGTCTTGTTCCCGGTGGTCGCGTGGGCGATATATACGGTTATAAGACAGATGGTTTCTATACGATCAATGACTTCGATAAGGGAACAGTAAAAGACGGCTTTACTAAAGGCGGAAAGAGCATAGAGACTCCCCTTGGAAACGCACGTCCCGGTATGCCGAGAATTGTAGGAGAACGTCAGGTTATCGGTAATACGCAACCGATTATCAACGGTGGTTTCAACCTGGCATTTAATATCGGCGGTGAGAAATGGGGTAAGATTGATTTGAGTGCAAACTTTACCTATAGTGTAGGTAACAGTGTTTTAAATCTGTCGGCATTGGATTATTCTATCGTAACGGAGAAAACCCGTCTGCGTAATTTGAGTGCATCTACGGCGAATAGATATACCGTCCTTGATGAAGATTATAATGTGGTTAAGACACTCAATTTTAATGCATTGGTAACAAAACTAAACGAAATCAATGCCAATGCGACAGAGGCATCCGGTATCCTTTGGAATAACGAAGAGTTCGCGTTGACAGACAAGTATGTGGAGGACGGAAGTTTCTTACGTATGAGTAGTTTTAATATCGGCTATACATTGCCGGAAAAGGTGCTTAAGAAGGCATATATGACCACTTGCCGTATTTTCTTCACTGCGAGCAATCTGTTCTGCATTACCAAGTATTCGGGTGCAGATCCGGAGGTGGATACGCGTAGTAATATCAATCCTTTAGCAACGGGTGTAGACTATTCTGCTTATCCCAAGAGCCGTTCGTTCAACTTCGGTTTGACAATAGGATTCTAATAATATAAACGATAAAAATGACTGTTATGAAAAATATAGTTAAGCTTAGCGCACTTTCGTTAGTGCTTGCATTGGGAGGATGTAGTTTCTTTGATAATTCATCCCCTTCTACCTCCTCGCCGGAGATTATTTTCTCCAGTGTTCGATATACGGAGGGTTCTCTTGCCGCTGTATATGAATTATTCGGTGAAGAGCGCAGTTATCGAAATCGTTTGGCATGCGGTTTCGCCGGTCTGAATACAGATATTGAGTATAATCGTAACTCTACGAAGAACAAAAAGGAATATGCATCCTATCAAATCAAACCGTCGGATGCCGATTTGTCTGATTTTAAGGGACGTGATCCGTGGGGATATTTGAATAATATGATCGAGCGTTGTAATAATATCGTACAAGGCATCGATAAATACGGATATCCTTCCGCATCAAGCAGGAAAGACTCGGCTCAATTTGATTATTTAAAAGGAGAGGCGTTATTCCTGAGAGCATTCGCCCAATTGGAGAAAGTCAAATATTGGGGGGATGTGCCATTGTCAGTTGTTCCTTTTGATGGTTTTGATATCAGTACGTTATCCGTGACAAAGGTAGATCGCAATGAGTCATTTGAGCAAATCCGAAAGGATTTGAAGGCGGCAGCCAATCTGATGGAATGGTCAGCTGCTGCACAGATTGCTTCGGCTCAGAATGATGTTCGTCGTCCGAGTCGTGCTGCAGCTTTGGCGCTCCTTGCTCGTGCAGACTTAATGTACGCCGGTAAGGCGGTTCGTCCTACCACACTGGCACCGGGATGCAATGATACTAAGGTCGATTGGAATATCCAAGATCCGGATAAGCGCGATAGCCTATACAAAGAGGTGATGGAGTCTTGCGACAGTATCATTATGAAGGAAGGATCTTTCAAACTCAAGCTCGATTTTGAACAGGTATTTAGAGATATTTGTGCTGACAAGACGAATTATGCCGATATGGAGCATATTTGGGTGATTCCTTTCGCTAATGGCGCTCGTGGACAGGTAATGAACTATCATTCGCCTAAGTTCAATGCGGTTAGAGATAAAGGAGTTACCTATACGATGGGAATCTTGTTGCACAACAAGGAATATAGCGATGATGTTAAATCGCAGGCTGTGCTCTCGATGGTTCCGACTTTGTTGTTCGATTATGAGGTGGGAGATACGCGCCGCGATGTAACGGTTTGGCCGTTCATATGGAATGTGGATGAGGCTAGTAAGCCGAATCCGAACCTGCCTAGCGATGAGCAGAAAAAGATATGTTTGTATCCTAAGATTCAGACGGACCCCTCACAATGGCCTTGCGGTAAGTATCGTATAGAATGGATGTCTCGAGACAATACCAATGCGGACGACGGTATCGATTTTCCGATTATTCGTTATGCGGATGTGCTCCTGATGTATGCAGAGGCCTCTATCGGTAGTTTGGATAAAACTCCCGTTGCTGACTTCACTCCGCAATGTGGTCTGAGCGGACAGCAGGCGTTTGACTTGGTACGTAATCGTGCCTTCGCCGGTTCTAACCCTAATCCCAAAACGTTGTCGTTGGAGGCTATACAAGAAGAACGTAAGTTGGAATTAGCCGGAGAGTATATCCGTAAGTATGACTTGATGCGTTGGGGTATTCTCAAAGAAGCCATGGAAACTGCACACGACCGTATAGAGGAATTGGCAGAACTGCATGATAAATATAAATTATACGTTAAGTATCAATTGGATCCATCCAAATCGCTGCTGCAACCCGGAGCAAAAGATTATGCCGGCAATGAAGTAGAGAGTCTCTATCTGGTAGAAAAGTTGGAGTTCGTTCCTATGACGCCGAGTTCGGGCACCGGAACCGATTCTTCGAGAAAGACGAAAGACGGTTGGGTTAACAAAGGCTGTGAATTTGACTCCAAGTTGCCGACCGATACGTATATCTTATACAATTACGATAATCCTGAATCGCTTAATACGAGACAGTACTGGCCGATATTCTCTATTACGCTTGGTGCAAGCAACGGTTTGTTATATAATAACTACGGATACTAATCGCAATGAATAAGACTCTCCTAAAAATATTATTGTGCGCGTGTGCGGGGGTATTGCTTTTCTCATGCAATACTCCCGGCGATACAGTCCAGCCGAAACAGGATCCGGATTACCCTAATCTGGATAAGTTTCAGGAGTTGATAGATGCGTGCAATAATTGGAAGTCGGGAGGAGGCGCTGCTACTACCGGAGGACAAAATGCGTATGCCGTCTATCATGTCACTTCGCTTGAAGACAAGCGTCCTTCGGTATTAGTGCCCGGTACTTTCCGTCATGCCGTATATCAAACCGGTACCCGTATTGTCGTTTTCGACACTGTTGGAACCATCCACCTTTCCGGACCGCTGACTATCGTAAACGGCAATTTGTCTATCTTCGGACAAACAGCCCCAGGGGACGGTATTTGTATTGCGGATCATCCGGTAAAAATTGAACAAGCGAGCAATATTATCATGCAATTTATCCGTATTCGCATGGGGGATGAGAAATTGACACCTGAGCAAGCAGATGGAGCTGATGCCCTTTTTGTGGAAAACTGTAAGAATGTGCTTATAGACCATTGCTCATTCTCCTGGTCGACTGATGAGTGCGTAAGCTGTTATGGTAATGAGAACTTTACGATGCAGTATTGTTTCATCACAGAGAGTTTGCGTCGTGCAAAGAAGGATGAGGATGGCAATTATACCATTGAGCATGCTTTTGGAGGTATGTGGGGCGGAAAGAATGTGACTTTCCATCATAATCTGCTCGCTCATCACGATAACCGCTGTCCTCGTTTTGATCATGACTATGTAAACAACAAATGTTACGGTCCGATCGATTATGTGAATAATGTGGTTTATAACTGGGGTAAGAATTCTTCGTATGGAGGAGAGTCGGTTAGTAAATCACGTTGCATTAACATGGTCAATAATTACTACAAATGGGGTCCGGCATCTTCGAGCAAAGCACGATTATTGCTGATGACATCGTATTGTACCAATTGTATCCATAGCGGAATCGTAACGCCGGGTAAATATTATATAGACGGTAATTATATGGACGGTTCGGCAACCGTTACCAATGATAACTGGAAAGGTGTAACATGCGACAGTAAAAATCAAATCAATGTGACGGATTATAAGGTGAGTACACCGTTCGCTATGAACTATGAGATTACCAAGCAAACCGCAGAAGAGGCATATGCTACGGTACTTGACAAATCCGGTTGTTCGCTTAGTCGCGATGCTGTGGATACCCGCATTGTAGATGAGGTTCGAAATAGAACGGTTACCTATAATACCGGTAGTCGAGGCAGTGAGAAAGGTTTGATAGATACGCCTTCGGATGTAGGAGGATGGCCGGCACTTACCGGGGAGAAGCAAAAGGATTCAGATGAGGATGGTATGCCTGATGCATGGGAAGAAAAATATGGTCTTGATCCGTTTGATGACTCGGATTGCACGATCAAATCGCTTGTTTCCGGTTACCCGAACATTGAGGTTTATGCACAATCGCTGGTGGCCGATAAATATTGATACTATATTTTATTATAAAATATATTTAACATTTTTATTAACTAATTAATTTTTATTATTATGAAGAAAATTTTTCTCTTTGCAGCTGCTGTACTGGCAGCAACAACGATGAGCGCTACAAATGGTTGGTGGCAATCTGACGGTACTGCACCTGCTTTCGGTTCGTCTGTATCGGATCCGGCTACCATTACTATTGAGTTCTCGGGTACTTCTCAGAGCACCTATGGTGTTGAGAGTGCAGCATATGAGGATGCTGTGCCTGACGACATGAAGTCGCAGGGCAAAAAGGCTCTCAAGATGAGTGCTAATAGTCAATATCTTAAAGTGTATCCGAGTAAGGCCGGCGAGAAATTCCACACGGGTGATACGCTTTTCATATGCGGTTACAATACCTGGAAAGTAAGTAAATCTGAATCTCTTACCGGTGATATATTTTCAATAGCAACGGGTAGTGCTAAAGAACACTATAATGTTGGTTATGCTATATTTACAGAAGATGTAGAGGTTTTGTACATGAGCCGTTTAAATGCAAGCGGAACAGGTATTGCTGCTCTCAAGATTAGAGAATTCGTTGATCCGGGTACTCCGATGCTGAGCGCAGATAAGAATGCATTGGATCTTCGTATTGAGCGTTCGGGCGCGGAATCTAAAGTGGATTCCTTTATGTTGATTGGTATTCACCTGGATAACGTTACTCCACTTTCCATCACGATGCCTAATTATGCTGGTTTGAGCATTAGTTCCACCGACATCACTCCGGCTGCTGATGGTTCGGTAAACGCTAAGTATTTTGTTACCTATGCTCCTCTGACGGACGAAGAAGAATACAATGGAAATATCCTCGTTAAAGCAGGCGATATCGAGTTTGCGATTGCAGTTAACTGCAATATTAAAGTGCCTCAAGCAGAACTCGTAAAAGTAAGCGAAGATATCGCATGGGACTTTGACGGATGTATTGACAAAGATGTTAATCCCTATAGTACAGGCGATACGATAATCTTCTATAACCTTGCAGAAGGTTGGAGCGCTTCTTTCGCTAAGGATAAATTGGCAGGTTGCGGTAAATACATGCTTTCCAAGAAGTGTTTCCAAGGTAGAGCTCTTGTCTTTGACGCGGCTGTATCCGGAAAGGTAACGGTTACCTATAGCAACACAGGTAACGCTAATAATACACGTATTGTTACGATTAACGGTACCAAGATCGGAGATGGTTCTGGAGCGCAGGATGAAATAGTTACTATTACCGATTACGCAGTTCCGGCAGGTATGGTGGTTATATGTGCCGTAGAAGAGCAGGAAGAGGGTGAAGATAAACCTCAACAAGTAAACTTCTATAGTCTCTCTTTCAAGGCTGACGAGACGACTGCTATTGAGCACGCAGCGGTAGAAAATGCTAAGACTATCAAGCGTGTTGTGGATGGTCAGGTGATTATCATCAAGGCTGACGGTCGCAAATTCAACCTCCTTGGTGCAGAGATTAAATAATCATACTGATTATATTATTCAACAGGAAGGCTCGCAATCGCGGGCCTTCTTTGTATATGAAGGAACTGAAATAGGACCCGACTATGACGTCCGTAATGCTAACGAGATGGTAACGAGATGGTCTCGTAAATGACAGGTAAATGACAGGTAAATGACAGGTAAATGACAGGTAAATGACTCGTCAATGCCGGGTAAGTGTGCTTAAAATGCATTTTCTTTGCATTTTTTTGACAAAATATTTGGCTATATCTAAAATTATTTGTAATTTTGCAGCGTAATTATAGATATATCTAATATGACAGATCCTTATTTTACATCAGACAGAGCACTTCTGAAAATTATCGGACAGAAGATTAAGCAGCGTCGCGTCAGTGCTAACTTATCGCAAAAAGAGTTGGCAGAACGATGTGGTCTATCCGTATTTAGCATTAGTCAAACGGAGAATGGAAACAACACATCGATGCTCAGTTTATTGGCTATTTTGCGTGCTCTTAATGCGCTGGATATGCTATGTCAATTTTATGAGGATGAGCCAATGAGTCCGCTTGCATATGCGGAGATTATGCGTAAGAATCGCAAGCCTCAGCGCATCCGTAAACCGAATACACAACCTAAAATCGAATCAGAATGGTAACAACTGCAGATGTTTATTTGTGGGGACAAAAAGTAGGTTCTGTCCTATGGGATGATAATCGCGCATATGCTAATTTTGAGTATACGCCGGAGTTTATGCGGAGCGGATTGGAAGTGGCACCGCTCATGATGCCGCTTATGCCCAAGATCTATTCTTTTCAGAGTAGAGATAGCTATAAGACATTCTTAGGTTTGCCGGGAATGTTAGCAGAGTCGTTGCCGGACGCTTTCGGTAGAGCCTTATTGGATAAATGGCTTAGTTCGCAAGGCCGTGAAAATGCAAATCCTGTAGAAAGACTTTGTTTTCAAGGGAAACGCAGCATGGGTGCCTTGGAGTTTGTTCCGAGTAAAGAGAGATTATTAGAAACGACTAAGTCTATCGATGTAGATTCGTTAGTTGAAGTAGCAGGTGAAGCATTAGCTGACAAAGAGAATTTTGCTACTAATTTATCTAACCCGCAAGAAGCACTCTTAGATATCATCCGTGTCGGTACGTCAGCCGGAGGTCAACGTGCGAAGGCGGTGATTGCGTATAATGATGAGACGGGAGAAGTGCGTAGCGGACAATGCGAGGCGC
>Ga0265298_10009698_pt1 | contig 11443 bp, 8 predicted proteins | sample AusTroGonzalo_MG_3_FD_193486 | JGI IMG/M metagenome (GOLD analysis project Ga0265298, IMG submission 193486) | Bovine rumen microbial communities from tropical cattle in Woodstock, Queensland, Australia - Gonzalo_01 | ecosystem: Host-associated > Mammals > Digestive system > Stomach > Rumen ...
AGGGAATGACGCTCCATCATCGGCAAAACCTGTTCGTCTTCGGACAGCGGAAAATTGCCGACTTCCGGATGCTCGATGGAGCCTTCCTCCGTGATGAGGTGCATGGCGTGATATTCGGCATACATCAGTTGCTTGGAGGTCTTCATCGCCTCGGAGAGGCAGTCCTTCAGCCTTTGGTCGATTTTCAGGGGCTTGACGAGTTCAATGGCCCGCTCGCGGTGGCGGTTCATCTCCGCCTCCTCGAAATACTCTTCCATGTACACTGGATTCATGGACGTCACATAGTGACGAACCGCCTCCGTCAGAATGTCCGTGCCATGTCTAAAGGAGTCGTTGGCAGTATGGTACTGGAGGTGTGTCCTGTAGTTCACGCTTTGATTGATAAGTACAGTGTTGATTTTGGTGAAACTGTAGATTATCACGCCGGCGGAGACGGTCAGCAGCACATAGCACAGGACTGTGATTTTGTAATTCTTTTCAGGCATTGAAGTCTTGGTGAAGATGGACGGCGTGGTTGCCAGGAATTGTGGCAAATCACATGGGAAGCCGGGGGCAAATGTCGGTCAAGGGCGGACGGGCATTGGCGCGTCCCTCCCTGGAGGCTCCTCAAATGTCCTGGGCCAGGGTCTTGAGTTTGTCCACGAGGTTCTGCGATTCCGCCTTGTCTGACAGTGTGGCGGCGGTCCTCAGAGCGAGGGCCACATTGGCGATGTCATTGTCACCAGTGGCGAGGGCATTGCCTTTGACGGCGTGTGCTACGCGGTCCAGGGCTGTCCAGTCTCCGGAAGACAAACTTGCCTCTGCCTCGGTGATTTTTTCTTTGATGGACTTGACGTATTCCTCGTAGATTTCATTGACGACATCCTCGTCGCCGAATTGCTCCATGAGGAAATCTTTGCAGCATTGTTTCATTTTTTAGAACTCCTTATTTTTTGCCATTCAAGGGAATTGAATATATGGTCTCGTTGAGGTTGCCAAATCGGCTGCGCTGGATGCCGCTGCAGATGTCGCGCACGATTAGCCTGCCGCGCCCGCGTCCGCTGAAGGCACGGTTCTTCAGTTCAAATTCCACATCCAGGTCGCCGGTGGCCAGCTGGATGCTCGGCTCCTGGGTGCCGCAGTCCCAGATGGTCAGCTCCAGGCAGTCGTTTGTTTTTCTCAGTCTGAGGCAGGCCTGTTCCCTGTCCCGGTTACGGATGTCGAAGCCGTGGTCATGGAGGTTCATCAGTTTTTCCTCAAAGACCAGCCTGGTCTTGGCGCAGAGTTCGGTGTCGTATTTCTGGGCAACACACCATTGTTCGATTTCCTGGCCGATTCGATCTATGGCCTCGGCGTTGATGGGGACGGATTTTTCCAGTACGCCGTCGAGTATCAGGCGGGATCCGAAAATAAGTTCCGTCACGTCGTCTTCCAGGACGGCGTAGCCGTAGGCTTCACAGGCCAGCAGCAATTTGTACGGCGCGGCGATGATGGAGCCTTTGAGACGCGCCTCTGACAGCAGGTCGCGTTGCATCTGCATGAGCAGGTCTTCCGGCAGCTGCTCGTAACATTCCTGGTCCCTGTAGATGTCGAATACGCCGTCTGTGAACGCCACGCACAAGGCCGTTTCAGACAAGGGGGTGGTAATCACATTCTCCTCACTGTATACCGTGTCCGCAAACATGCCGATGGGAGCTTCCCCGCGTTTTTCGGGGTTGATGTCGCCCAGGTCGGGATTCATCGGGTCGATTACGTTCAGGTCGGGGGCGCCGCAGCTAATCCATTCCACGATTCTCTCCTGCGGACGGTGCTTGCAGATAAGCGCGGTCATATACGAGTAGGCGCCCAGGTTGGTAGAGAAAAACTTCTGGATGCGGTTGGCGATGTGGGCGGGGCTTGACTGGGAGAGGTTTTCGCTGAAGGGAAGTTGCTTGAGAAAACTCTGTACGGCCATCATGGTCAGCGCGGCATTTGTGCCATGTCCTTGTATGTCGCCCAGCACATACAGATTACCGCCTTCTTTCAGGGGCATCACCTCAAAGAGGTCGCCGGAAACCGCATCCTTGGGAAGCCACCAGGTCGTGTAGAAATCATCATCGGTGATCTTGATGCGCGAGGGAAGCATGTTGTGCTGCACGTGCGCGGCCAGTTCCAGGGCATCTTGGCTTTCCTTCGTTCGTGCTTTGATGAACTGGTCAATCTGCCGACTGGTGACAATGCTCTGCACGCGCATGAGCAAGGTTTCCGTCTTGATGGCCTTTGGCAGGTAGAAGCTGTAGCTGTCTTCCAGGATTCGCTTGAGGAAACCGCTGCCTTCCTCTGGATCCAGGGCCGTAATGAAGAAAATAGGCATGGTATGGTCCATGCCGCGGAGGATGTCCCGGAAAACAAAACCGTCCATGTCGCCCATCATGATGTCGGTGATGATGGCCGTGAACTGCTTGTAGCCGCCGTCGTTGAGAAGTACGACGGCCTCCTGGGTGGATGACACGCAGACTGCCTTGTAGCCGATGAGCTTCAATTTGGCACTAATGGTCATCCTGATTAGGCGTTCATCGTCGATAACCAGAATCGTAGGTGTAGGTTGGTTGGCTGCCAATACTTGGTCTTTCATGTGTAATGAGGGGAGTGATGTATGCTGGTTGTTGAATGACACATGCTTAATTTAATATGCTTTCGTCAAACTGCCAGAAATTCGATGCATTTAGCAAAGGCGTTTTGGCTTTGTTCGAAAGAAATGTGCATGATTTGTAAGATAGGCAAACTCGCCATGTCCCGTCGTCGACTTCCTTTACCTTATGGGGAAACCACCCCCGCCCTCCACCCAATAAATATAATGCCTAATTCGACAAAAAGTGCGTTGCCATAACACATGCAACATTTTTTATAACTTTCGACGACTTTGTAAATTCTTAGATACAAAAAATATATAATTGGCTTGTACGGGAGCGGGCTGTGCCTCTTTTACGGGTACAAGCGGCAGTCAGGGCTGGCGTCCTACAGGCTTTTCCCCAGGCGGCGCGCACTGAGGTGCGCCCTCCCGCAGCCTTTCTGCGCATTTTTCCACAGGCGTCGGCGGCGAAGGGTCTCGCCGCCCTACCAAACCATGACACGCCTTTTTCCACGGACGACGTCGGCGGCGAAGGGTCTCGCCGCCCTACCAAACCATGACACGCCTTTTTCCACGGGCAACGTCGGCGGCGAAGGGTCTCGCCGCCCTACCAAAACCATGACACGCCTTTTTCCACGGGCAACGTCGTCGGCGAAGGGGCTCGCTGCCCTACCGGTTGGTCGTTCTTCCCAGGCCTCAATCAGCGTCGAGCAAGTGTCGCAGGTCTTCACGGGAAAGGCGGGAGAAGGCGGTTTCGAGGGACGCATCATCGACAATGGTCTGGAATATTGCCTTCTTGCGCGCCATGAGGTCCAGCATGCGTTCCTCGATGGTATTGGCAGCGATGAGCCTGTAGGCGGTGACGGTCTTGGTCTGCCCGATGCGGTGGGTTCTGTCGATGGCCTGGTCTTCCACAGCGGGATTCCACCAAGGGTCGAAGATGAAGACATAATCGGCCTTGGTCAAGGTGAGGCCAGTGCCAGCCGCCTTGAGGCTGAGTAGGAAGATTCCTGGCTCGTCATCTTCGGTGAACTCCTGGACAAAGGCCTGGCGTTGCGGCAGTGGGGTATCTCCCGTAATGAGCCAGTGCTTCAGTTGCTTTTGCCGGAGGTTTTCGCGAATGATGTCCAGCATGGAGGTGAATTGGCTGAAGACGAGCACGGAATGGCCGGCATCCAGAAGTTCCTCAAGCCTGTCGAGCAGTGTCAGGAGTTTGCCGGAGCCCAGGTCATGCGGATGCTTCAGGAACAGCTGCGGGTCGCAGCAGATTTGGCGGAGTTTGGTCAAATCTGCGAGAATCTGCATGGTGTCGCCGCTCCTGGTGCGCTCTTTGGCCAGGTCGCACTGCTGGCTGTAGAGCCTGGCCTGTCCGGGTGCCATGTCGGTGCTCAGGACTTCCACCATGCGCGGCGGCAATTCGGCGGCGACGACAGCTTTGGTGCGGCGGAGAAGCAGGGGGCGCAATTTGTCGCGCAACAGTTCAAATTCTTCGCCGTCCTCGTATTTTTCGCGGAAAGATTTGTCATCGCCGAGGTAGCCGGGATTCAGGAAATCCATGATTGACCAGAGGTCGAGCGGACGGTTCTCCAGGGGAGTTCCCGTCAAGGCCAGGCGGTGCTGGCAATGGAGGATTTTGGCGTCCATGGTCACGCGAGCTTCGGGGTTCTTGATGTTCTGAGCTTCGTCCAGGACGACGAAAGTGAACTCCTGGCGCAGCAGATTCTCGATGTCCTGGCGCAAAAGTCCGTAGTGTGTGACAAGCACATCCGCCTGGCTGGCAAAAAGCGCCTTTTCGCGCTTGTCGGGACTTCCGTTCAGCGGCAACACCCGCAGCGACGGCAGAAATTTGCGGGCCTGCTCGCACCAGACGGAGATGACGGTGGCGGGGCAGACGACCAGGGCCCGGAATGGCTCGCCGCGCTCCTGCGTCCGTTGACGCCAGGCGGCGAGGGCGGTCAGAACCTGGAGCGTCTTGCCGAGCCCCATGTCGTCGGCGAGGATGCAGCCCAGCCCGCACAGGCAGCGGTCGAGCAGGAAATTGAATCCCTCGTGCTGATAATGGCGCAGAATGTCTTTGACGGACGCGGGGAGTTCTGGCAGTGGTTCCAACGGCTCCTGTAGGAGATTTTGGAAGGTCTGCCGACTGTCAAGGTCGGCTAGCAGCTGTTCGTCAAATTTGCCGTCATGCAGTTGCTGCTGGAACTCGCGTTTCAGGAAGACCTGTAGCTTGCCAGGCAGGAGGTCGTCTTTGGCGGCCTCCTGGAAGGCGGTTGCGGCCTGGGACGGATCCAGCGACAGCCAGTTGCCGTTGAGCAGGCGGAACGCGGGGATTCGTTGGCGGACAGCCTGGGCGACGGTATCGCTGTCCAGCCGCATGTCATCCACGTACCACTGGCGGCTGGTTTCGATGATGCCACCGTGGGCGGCGATGGCCGTCTTGAGTTCCAGTCGCGGCTGCTTGTTCGTTAGAAGCCCTTGCAATTGCTGGGATGACGACAGAGAGCAGGGCATTTGGGCTAGTTTCTGCCAGGTTTCACGCAGGCGGAGGGCGTTTTCGCGGGTTGCCTTGAGACAGGCGTTGCGTTCTTCGAGATGACCGGCAGACATGGCTAGCTTATTGATTACTTCCCGCACTTCGCGGATTTCGTCTTTGCCGCCGGAGAATTGCAGGTGGAAGATCCCACCTTCTTCCCAGAACCTTGTTTTCCCCCCAATGAGTTCCTTGGACGTCAAATTGACCGGCTGCCCGTCCAGCAGCAAGGTCAGGCGGAACTCCCCGTCTTTCTCCGCGCATGTCACCTGAATCCGGCTGGCGGCTGACAGATGGCGGCGCACGCACGGCCCTTCCTGCACGATGTCCAAGCGGTTTTCCAGCAGTTTGGGCAGAAGCCTGACTACATCCGTGCGCAGCATGCTGGGCGATTTCCGGGAGAAGTACTGTCTCATGACCTGCCAGGAAACAGGCGGGTGGAATTGGAAAAGTTCGCGCCGACTGACTTCCTGGTTGGGGTCGTCCTTCAGTTGCTGGAAAATCTCGTGGACGAGGCGACGGTAGCCGTTGGCAAACACGAACGAGGCCACTACCTTGATTCTGTCGCCCTCGGCCACCAAATCCACGATTTGCTTGACGGGCAGTGACTGCCCGGGCGTTGGCAGCGGCTTTTGGGTCAGGCGTTCCAGAAAACGGCCAGGGCAGTCTTCCCAGTTCAGACGGTGCTGCTGAAACTCCTCTTCCGTGAAGGTCAGCATTTGCCACGACCAGTTGTGGAAGGGAATTTTCAAGATGAACGGCTTGAGCCAGAACAGAAGCCGACGGTCCGCCTCTGGCCAGGCGCGATTGCCCTTGTGGGCATGGCAGTCGTTGGCGAAGCAGATGAGATTGTTGAGCGTGGCCAGCCGTCTCTCGCTGTTTTCCAGGACATAAACCCGCAGACCGACTTTGCCTGCCTCATGCCGGAAATCGACTTCCGCCTGCAACTGTACCTGTCGGACGGCGGGTGATTTCTGGTCTAGGAAAAAGTCCTGCGGCTGCGGCCTGTTGGCGACTGCCTCGTGCGGCGCCGTTGGGGCTGTGGTTGCCGACTGGCTGGGGGAATTGCCGGCCGTGGCGGCAGGAGACGCGGCTTTCCCGGCGGTGTCGAGCCAACCTTCGCGGCGGCAAACCTGCGTCAGCAGCCAGGCCGCGCCAAAGATGTGCGGACAGTTGCCGTTGGGATATCCGCAGCTGCATTGGCGTAGCCACTGCCTGTTGCGCAGGCGCCAGGACGCAAATTGGCGCCCTTGTTGCAGGGTCAGATAATCGTTGCCCCAGGTCAGCCGCAACTCCGTTTCATGGTCAAGCGCTACCAATTCGGACTGGCATTTGGGCGAATCAGGAGGAAATATCTCGTCGATGTCCGCGCTGTCAGGCCAGAGCGACAGCCAGGGCGGCGGGGTCTTGGGATAGTTGATGACAGGTAATGGCATTGGATAAGAAGGTAATTACAGTTGTATTGGCAAGGCGAAAGGCGTGTTAGTTGATTTGACAAGTGAAACTAAAATAATGTAGCCTTTTTTCTGGTTTGTGCAATATTTTTCTGGCATGGGAGGGCGCGCCTCCGTGCGCGCCGTCGTCGCCCGGGTGAAGGCGTGAATTTAACGCGCCATGTTTTTCCGCGCTTGTATAGAACAGAATTACACTTATATTAACTCTCTAACGGTTAAATCACTTGGCATCGTTCTAACAATGGTTGCATCCGTAGGTTACATTTCGCCCACGGCGGTTCAACATTGGCCCAGTTGGCTACTGTGAACATGACCAACAGAAAACCAGTCATGGCAACCATTGGCTAGAATAGAGTCCATCACTTTCACTATCCACCGAACAAGGCGTATCCATGGCGCAGATCCATTGCAAAATGTGCGGCGGCCTGGTCGAACTGCCCGAAGGCACGACTGTCGGGGAATGTCCCTATTGCGGTTCGCGGACGACATTCCCGAAGGTTGACAGCGACAAGCGCGAGCAGCTCTATGCGCGGGCGGAGCAGTTCCGCGCGGACGGGCGCTTCGACCGCGCGATTTCCGTGTACGAGGAGATCCTGCGCGACGACGCGGACGACGCGGAGGCGTACTGGGGACTCCTGCTCTCCCGCTTCGGCATCGAATACGTCGAGGACCCGCAGACGCATGAGCGGATCCCCACCTGCCACCGCGTGCAGATGGAGTCCATCCTGGCGGACGGCGACTACCGCTCCGCCCTGGAATACGCCGATTCCGGCCAGCGGGAAATTTACGAGTCGGAGGCCCGGCGCATCGCGGAAATCCAGAAGGGCATCCTGGCGATTTCGTCGCAGGAGAAGCCGTTCGACGTCTTCATCTGCTACAAGGAGACGACTGACGGCGGCACGCGGACGCGCGACTCGGTGGTCGCCCAGGACATCTACTACCAGCTGGTGAACGCGGGGTACAAGGTCTTCTTCTCGCGGATCACCCTGGAGGGCAAACTGGGCCGGCAGTACGAGCCGTACATCTTCGCGGCCCTGAACAGCGCGAAGGTCATGCTGGTCATCGGCTCGAAGCGCGAGTACTTCAGCGCCGCGTGGGTCCGCAACGAGTGGAGCCGCTACCTGTCGCTGATGAAGGCCGACCGCTCGCGCCTGCTGATTCCCTGCTACCGGGACATGGATCCCTACGACATCCCCGATGAACTGTCCATGCTCCAGAGCCAGGACATGTCAAAGATAGGCTTCGTCCAGGACCTTCTGCGCGGAGTCCAGAAGGTCGTCGACGCCTCCCGCGCCCAGCAGTCATCCGCCGGGAAGCCATCTGAGGCGAATCCAGCCGCTCCGAAGGAACACCCCTTGGGATATGTCTGCACCAAATGCGGAAAATGGTATGAGGGGGAAATCAGATTCTGCGCGGACTGCGGCGAAGCCGTCGAGAAGGAGAAGCCGAAATTGTATTTCTGCCTCGGCTGCGGCAAGTTTTACACATCTTACCAGCGCTTCTGCACGGACTGCGGCAAGCAGGTGTTTGAGGAAAAGGAGTACCAGAGGCAGAAGCAATTGGAGATGGAAAGGCTGGAGCAACAGGCCAGGGAGCATGAGCAACGGGCCAGGGAACTGGAGAAACTGGCTAGGGAGAGCGAAATTGCTCGGGAACGCGAAATTGCCCGGGAACGCGCAATCTTCGATGAGCAGATGGCTAGGTTGAACGGCGGGAACTTGTCGAACGACGATTATCTGGAAATCATCGAAACGCTGCGGGGGCTCCAGGAAATCCCCGAGGCTACAGAAGAAGCCGATAAGGCGGAAAAAATGTATTTTGACTTGCGGTATCGCCAGGCCATGGACACGTTGAACGCGCTCCAGGGAAATCACACCGTGAGTGATGATGTCGCTGGGGCCTGGAAAAAACTGGCAGATGAGTTCGCCTGCCTGTCGAACAACATTCCGGAAGCGGCCGACCACGCCGAACGCTGCCGTCAGCGCGGCCAGAAGATTGGCAGTAAGGTGGAACGACGGAGAAAACGGATTGTCTTGTACTCCATTTATGCTATAGTTGGTTTGCTATGCGTGTGCATCCTGGTTTTAAGTGTCGCCGAGAAGAAGGCGAAGGCGCGTCGCGCCGAGGAAGAAAGAATCCGGCAGGAGAAAATCGCCGAGGAGAGTAAGAGGTTGGAGCGAGAGTTGAAATCTTTCTCGGAGACAGTACAATTGCCAGGTAATGTGCCCTTGGAGATGCTTTTTGTCCCGGCAGGCAGTTTCATGATGGGCAGTCCGACGAGCGAGCCAGATCGCGGCAATGACGAGATTCAGCACCAGGTGACTATCAGCAAGCCCTTCTGCCTGGGCAAGTATGAGGTCACCCAGGCGCAGTGGCAGGCTGTCATGGGTAACAATCCCTCCGGGTTCAAGAATGGTGAAAACCACCCAGTGGAGAATGTCAGCTGGGAAGACGCCAGGCAATTCTGCGAAAGGCTGAATGGCAACTCTTCGATTCGGAAGCCAGACGGTTATCGCTTTGACCTGCCTACGGAAGCCCAGTGGGAATACGCCTGTCGGGGGGGCAACCAGAGCCGGAACTACCGCTACAGCGGAAGCAATACGCTCGGCGATGTCGCGTGGCTCAACGGGGACAATACTCATCCAGTGGGGCAGCTATCTCCGAATGAACTTGGTTTCTACGACATGTCCGGCAATGTCAATGAATGGTGTCGCGATTGGTACGGAAACTATCCATCCAATCGCGTGACCGACCCCACAGGGCCGTCATCAGGCTCGTACCGCGTGCACCGTGGTGGCTGTTGGAGCTTCATCGCCGGGCACTGCCGGTCTGCGTATCGTAGCGACTACGCCCCGTCGTGTCGCTTCATCAGCCTCGGCTTCCGCCTTGCTCTTGTCCCAGTTCAATGAAACCTTCCGGTTTATCTTGAGCTGAAGGGAAACGCGAGCGAACAATAGCGGGAGGGCGCGCCTCCGTGCGCGCCGTCGTTGTCCGTGGGAAAACATGACATGGCGCGGGAGGGCGCGCCTCCGTGCGCGCCGTCGTTGCCCGTGGGAAAACATGACATGGCGTGGGAGGGCGCGCCTCCGTGCGCGCCGTCATTACCCGTGGGAAAGGCGTGGGAGGGCGCGCCTCCGTGCGCGCCGTCGTTGTCCGTGGGAAAACATGACATGGCATGGGAGGGCGCGCCTCCGTGCGCGCCGTCATTGCCCGTGGGAAAATCCTTATTCCTCAATCATGCCACGACAACGCATTCACCACGCCTTGATATGGCCAATCGTCGGGATTGGAAACCAAGCCTTTCCGCACGGGATTGTTTCGCACATATTCCAATTTCTGAAAGTACCCGTCGCCTGTTCGCATCTGTGTATCCCAACATTGCATTTGGAACAGATGGTTTTCTCCAATCTGTTCGCGCAACGACAAAGGGAATGTACGAGAAATAACCGACTTTTCATAAGACAACCATGCGTGGAAACTGTACGGTGGAAACGTTGCTGGTGCACAGAAGAAATGAATATGGTCAGGCATGACAAGAAATCGGCCGACAAGCCAATATGATGCCTGACTAAAGGCACCGACAATACAATCGAAAGCCTCCTTGTTAGCAAGAATTGGTGCTCGCATAGTGGTGCATATCGTCACGTATAGAATGATGGAACGATTGCTCAATGGGGATGTTTTAACAGAATTTTTAGAAGGAGACTTGCGCTCTGGCAAGACGGGATTGAAATGATTATATGGCATAGTTTGAATTTTTGTGCTGGAGGGCAGATTTCATCTGCGCCAGAATGGCATTGACAGAAAGATTCACATGGGCGAGCATGGTAGACATTTTGCTTGATTATCCATGCTCGCAAAACAATACTATAACGTCATTTTGAATCTTACGTGCCTTACCAATCTTCAGGAAACATTTTTTGTAATTTTCTATGATTATTGAGTATGGGGACGTGGCGATGTTTCATTTCCATTCGGGCATGACGGTGGCGCGATGTTGCATTTCCCAACGGGCAACGACGGCGCGGACGGAGCCGCGCCCTCCCGGCCTTTCCCACGGGCATGACGGCGCGGACGGAGCCGCGCCCTCCCGCGCCTTTCCCACGGGCATGACGGTGCTCATTGAGATTATTTGAACAATCTGGCGAATATGGCGCGGAGGCTGCCGAGGGCCCGGGCGAGGAAGGCGGCGATGGCGGGCAGGGGCAGCCAGCGGGCCAGCAGGCTTTTCTCCAGGGAAATCGCCTTGACAGGGCAGAACTCATGGCAACAATAGCAACGGATGCACAGGGAATCGTCGACTGCGCCTGTCAGCGGGTCGATGGCCGCTGGCTTGACGGGGCAGCCGTTGGCGCAGCGGCGGCATTTCAGGCAGAGTGCGGAGTCAATGCGGGGCCGAGGCGCGTACTGTCGGCGCAGCCAGCGCAGGGCGGCCTGGGGCAGGGGCAGGATGCGCATGATGTTGGCGGGAGCCTTGACGAGGACGAAATCCGGGCAGTGGAGCGATTCCAGGCTTTCGCCGACGATTTCAATGTCCTCCAGCCGTGTCGTGCCCCAGTTGGCTCGCCTGGCCGCTAGGTTGAGCGGGTTGGCGTCGGGATTCAGGCCGATGAGGTTGCAGGCGACGACATCGACGGCGGGGATATCCTCACCGGCGATGACGGCTCCCAGGAAGCGCGGGTCGCCGCCGCTGGGGCCGTTGCCCTCCATGGCCACGACGGCATCCATGATGGCGAGGCGCGTGCGGGCCGTGCGGTTGATGTCAATCATCAGGGAGGCCAGATGGTCGCGGTTCTGGAAGCGGAAATGGAACTGTCCCTTCGCGGCTCCGGGGATTAGTCCGAACTGATTCTTGACCGCCCCGGTGAA
>Ga0265298_10009700_pt1 | contig 11441 bp, 6 predicted proteins | sample AusTroGonzalo_MG_3_FD_193486 | JGI IMG/M metagenome (GOLD analysis project Ga0265298, IMG submission 193486) | Bovine rumen microbial communities from tropical cattle in Woodstock, Queensland, Australia - Gonzalo_01 | ecosystem: Host-associated > Mammals > Digestive system > Stomach > Rumen ...
CGATGTGCTCTTCAAGTATGCGCTCCTTGCCAATCTTCTCGAAATATTGTTGCAGGGCTAATATGGTGAGCTCGGCTTCGACCTTGTTGATGCGACCGAATGACTCGCCGACAAACTCTTCTTTAAACGATATTCCACTGTCTTCTGGAAAGTCGAACTGCGATGTGTCAATCCATGTCATGGGAACGTCAAGGTCGAGTATGCTACGGAATTTGACGTCTGGCGAACTCTCCATCTGATTGTTGTAGAACCAGTCGCTCGAGAATCGCATAATCTCCTCATTCATACGATATTGCATCTTGAGCAGAGTTACCACTTCGGGCTTGTTCTCTACGATACGTTCCATCAGCGTCTTACCAAGTCCTGCTTTCAGGGCTTCATAGCTCTTAACGGTTGGTGGTAGCTGACAGTGGTCGCCGGCCAGAATGACTCTTGATACCCTTCGGATAGGAATCCAACAGGCAGCTTCGAGTGCTTGTGCCGCCTCGTCGATAAACAGGGTGCTATACTTCTGTCCGTCAAGCAGTTTGTTGGCTGATCCAACAAGGGTGCAGGCTATGACTCGAGCCTCGCCGAACAGTTCGTTTTTGATACGCATTTCTAATTCAGTGGCACGTTCTTTCAGTCGTTCTACCTTTTGGTGGAATTTCTGGTCGCCTCTTTTGCGGTTGGCTCTTACCTCACGGATGGCTTTTCTCAAAGCCCAAAGCATCTCGTAGTCGGGATGGGCCTCGAAGCGTCGCTCATAAGTAAACGACAGCATCTTATCGTTTACACGTGTGGGGTTGCCTATTCTTAATACGTTGACACCGCGGTCTACTAACTTTTCTGATATCCAGTCGACAGCCATATTACTCTGCGCACATACCAGGACCTGACTTTCGCGTCGTAGCGTTTCATAGATGGCTTCAACCAATGTCGTCGTCTTACCTGTTCCTGGGGGACCGTGAACGATGGCCACATCCTTGGCTCTCAATACCTTGTTAACCGCATCTTCTTGGGTGGCGTTAAGGTAGGGAAAATGGAGCGGGCTGAAACTAAAGGTCTCTGCCTTCACCCTGTTATAGAATAAGTCGCGCAGATAGCCCAGGCGTCCTTTGGCATTGATTACTTTGTCGAGGGCGCTGAACATCATCTTGTAACTGGTCTCATCGAAAAATAGCTGTACACCGACATGTTGTGCCGACTGTACGTCTACAAGACCGTTGTCAGGTACGCTCACAACCATTCTGTTGCCATCTACATAGCTAACGCTGGCTGTCATCTTGAAATAGTTGATTTTATTGCCGTCAACACTGAAGAAGACAACGGATTTGCCATATTCGAAGTTGTGTTCTATATCTTCATCAGTCTCGCGGAATACCTCAATCACTCTTTGGTTCAACGAGTTATAATAGCTTTTGCCTATGGTGAGCGGAAACCATACATCACCACGCTTCACCTTTCGTTGCAGTCCCATATTTTCTGTCTGCTGTCGAAAGGATTCCTTTTCGGTTTCGTACTCAAGCTGGAGCAGCTGCCGCTGTTTTTGTAGCGCCAATATTGGCGAATCATGAAGTTTTTCCATAAACAGCGGCAAAATTATAAAAAAACTTCGAAACTCTTATCACCTTATATAAAAAAGTAGTAACTTTGCAGCCGAAATGAAACAGATATTGTTAATTAACGACATTGCAGGTTATGGAAAAGTAGGCATGGGAGCCATGCTGCCTATCCTGTCGTACTTGGGCATCCCTACATATAGTCTGCCCACAGCACTTGTGTCTAATACCTTAGACTATGGTAAGTTTAACATCCAGGACACCACTGATTACATCCGTGGAACCCTGCCGGTATGGAAAGAATTGGGCTTTGGTTTTGATGCTATCTGTACTGGATTGATGTTCAGCGAGGAACAAGCCAAGCTTGTGGCCGGCTACTGCAAGGAACAGGGTGGACAGGGAACTACAGTCTTTGTTGATCCGATCCTTGGCGATGGTGGACGTTTGTATAACGGTATGACCGAACACCAGGTGGAGCTGATGCGCGAGATGGTGTCGGTTGCACATCTTACTTTCCCTAATTATACTGAGGCTTGCTATCTTACCAAAACACCGATAAAGATGCAGGGTATCAGTTGGGAGGAGGCTGGAGACCTGTTGGATGAATTACGAAAGATTGGAACAAAGTCAGCGCTTATTACCAGCTGTAAGGTTGATGGTCGAAATGCCGTTGTGGGTTATAACCACTATGACGATAGCTATTTTCACCTGGAGTATCATGAGATTCCAGGACTGTTTCATGGTACTGGCGATATCTTCTCGGCAGTATTGATTGGTCATCTGTTGAATGGCGAGAGTTTAAAGATTAGTACTCGTACTGCCATGGATACCGTGTTCCGCATGATTGAGCGCTACAAGGATACTGATGATAAGAATCGTGGTATCCCAGTAGAGAAATGCCTCGACCTGCTATGAGGCTTCACCCGCTACATACCGACATAGCTAAACCAGAACGGTTTACTTGGCCTTTCTGTTACGAACCTCATCCTCTTTGTCTACTGGCATGTGATGAGGTGAAACAGGAGATAGCAAGGATAAATCCTGCTGAAGGAAAAATGTTTGGTGTGCTGGTGGTTGAAACATCTGATGATGGGTTGGGATTCCTGGCTGCCTATTCTGGATTGCTTGAAGGTAGGAACGATTGGGAGTTTTTTGTTCCACCTGTGTTTGATGCCCAACAGCCCGATGGCTATTTCAAGAAGAGAGAACGAGAGATTATGGCCTCTCCGCAACACAAGGAGATGTCGCAGGAACTGCAAATGTGGCTGTTCCGACAGTATCGGATGTTGAATGCTAATGGTGAGGATAGAGACCTTGTTGAAATCTGGCACGACTATCATCAGAATCCCAAAATACAAAAGAAATTCCCGTTACCCCCAGGCGGCACAGGCGATTGTTGTGCTCCGAAATTGTTGCAGTATGCCTATCTGAACCGCTTGAAGCCTGTATGTATGGCTGAGTTCTGGTGGGGACCATCGCCACAGAGTGAGATTCGTCATCATGGCGAGTTCTATCCTGCATGCAGGGGGAAATGCAAGCCTGTACTTACTTGGATGATGCAAGGTCTGGACGTCGATCCTGATCCTGAATCTTCTGGCTTTTTGCATCAGGGAATTGAGATTATCTATGAAGACGAGGCAATAGCTGCAGTATATAAACCTGCAGGTATGTTGAGTGTTCCTGGGAAAACAGACGATTTCTCGGTTGCCTCTTGGGCAAAGGGGAAATGGGCCGACTCTATGCTTCCTCATCGCTTAGATCTGCTTACATCCGGCATCATGCTTGTGGCAAAGAATCCAGAGGCTTATCATCATTTGCAGGACCAGTTTGCTGATCGTACGATTAAGAAGAAATATCTGGCTGTGGTTGAAGGACGTGTGCTGCAGGAACATGGTGTGATTGACCTGCCACTTAATAGTGACCCGCTTAACCGTCCGCGTCAGATTGTTGATCTGGAGAATGGTAAACGAGCTATTACCGAATATAGAGTGCAGGAAACAGCAGAGTGGGAGGGAAGAGTCGTCACTCTGTTGGCGCTCTATCCGCATACTGGTCGCACCCACCAGCTTAGGATGCATTGTGCTCATCAGCAGGGATTAGGATGCCCGATTGTGGGCGATGAATTATATGGGCATAAGGCTGATAGATTATATCTTCAAGCTGAATCGATTGTTTTTGTACATCCGACAACTGGTAAGCGAATGCATCTTTTTTGTCCCCCCGACAAAAAAATATGGCGTTTTTGATGGCTGTTTGCAGATAATTATCTATTTTTGCAAGCAGAAATTAAAAAGTGTAAGAAGAATGAGGATAATTAAGAGTGTATTAGTTTTGACATTATGCCTGTTGGCGCTTAGTGTTAATGCACAGTCGGATAACCGTAGAGGTAATATCAGTGGTATTCTATATCAATTGACATTTAATATTCCAGAAAACCCATCTGAAAAGGTTTCTGGCAAGGCAATCATAACCTTTGACATAAGAAATAAGCAGGATGTAGTGCTTGATTTCCAGGGGACTCCCGGGGATGTTGTCGTTTATAAGGCCAATAAGGGTAAGGGAAAGAAGACTATCGTAAAAGTACAGAATGGTCAGATCATTATTCCTGGTAAGTTGTTTAAGTCAGGAACAAACAAGGTGGCTATTGATTTTACCAGTCAGGATAAGGCCTTGAAGCGTAGTGGAAACGTTGTTTACACCCAGGTTCAGGCCGATGAGGGACGTGCATTGTTCCCTTGTTTCGATGACAATGAGATGCGTGCTCAATATCAGACAACACTTAATGTCCCTTCTGGCTGGAAGTCGGTGACTGTTGATATGTCAAATAAGATGGCGCCTGTAAACTATAGCTTTGTTACAGGAAAGTTCTTCGAGAAAACATCAAATGCCGATGGCCGCAATTTGCGTGTGTTCTATTCGGAGACCGATCCTGCTAAAGTGGCTCAGATAGATCAGGTGTTCAATGAGGTAGCTAAGTCGATGAAGTGGATGGAAAGCTACACTGGAATAGCCAATCCGTATGAGAAAGAATGCGTAATCTATATTCTGCCAAGTCTTGATCTTGGTGGATTGGAGCGTCGCGGCTCAATAGGTTTGAGTGATAAGTTTGTTTTCCTTGGAAAGAAACCTTCAAAAGAGGATTTGCTGAAGCGTACTGAACTTATTGCTCATGAGACATCGCATATCTGGTTTGGTAATATCACCGCTATTGATGAGCCTTGGGCTAAGGAGGTACTGGCCAACTTCATGGCATCAAAGATTACCCGTAGTCAGTATAAGAAGGATGAGTTCGAGATTAACTTTATGAATACCTATATGAGGCATTCTATGGATCTGGATCGTACAGAGGCAAGTCACCCAATAGCTTGGGATGTAAAAGATCCTCATGACCCAATCCTTTTTTATGATCATATCTACTATGATAAGGCACCGGTTATGATGCGTATGATGGAAGACGAAATGGGGGCAGAAGCCATGCAGCAGGGATTGCAACAGTGTTTGCGCAATCATTATATGGGGCATATCAGTTGGAATCAGATTGTTGATATCCTTGATCAGCAGGCCCCTGCGGCAGGTGTCCGTCAGTTCAGCGATGTATGGGTAAAGCAGAAAGGTATGCCTGTCATCAGATGTTCGTATAAGGATGGACAGGTTGTTGTGTCACAGACAGATCCTTACGGCCGTGGCCTCTGTTGGCGTCAGAAATTTGAGTTGAAGCTTATTAATAACATGGGCGTAGCCCATACCATCAAGGTGGATATGCAGCAGCCCACAATGTCGTTTAAGCCAAAGGGTGGTACTCCTGCATTTATTATCCCTAATCAGGATGGTCGTGGCTATGGCCGTTTCACGCTCGATGATAATTATGTGAAGGTTCTGCCTACCAAGCTGATAACTACTCGTAATGATATCAATCGCTACACATTGCTGAATTTGATTCATGATAACTATCTGCAGGGCAAGTTGGCTCCATCGCATTTCGGCGAACTGTTCCGTTTCCTGGGACGTGAGAAGAATCCTCTGATTATGGAGACTGCTATCAACCAGATGCATAAGATTGCCTCTGATCTTACTATGCAGCAGAGATATACTCTTGAGCTTGTTATTATGGACCTTCTTGGCGAAAACAAGACAAAGGATTGTCGTCAACTGGTTCTGCGCAAGCTCGGAACAAGTGCCATCTCACCTGAAGTATTGAATAAACTGCAGACCATACTCGAGCGTCATAACGAGCAGGTACTTGATGAGCACGACTATATGGAGATTGCCTATCGCCTGGCTATCACTCGCCCTGACCGTCGCCAGCAGATTCTCGATAAGGAGCGTAGTTATCTTGCAGGTAAGGATGAGCTGCTTCAAGAGTTTGACTTTGTAAGCAAAGCTACCAATCCGAATGCCAGTGCGCGTGAAGAGGTGTTCAAGAGTCTGTTGAAGCCCGAGAATCGCGTTAACGAGGCATGGGCTCTTAATGCTCTGCGCCTGCTGAACTCTGATGTATTCGAACCACAGAGCAATATCTATATAGCAGATGGACTGAAGGTTCTGCCAGAAATCCAGAAGAACAACAGTCTTGCTTTCCCGAGTCGCTGGGTAAAGACTCTGATTGCTCCGCACAAGAGTGCCGAGGCTAAGACCGAAGTGAAGAAGTTCCTGGATGCTAATGCTGATTTCCCAACAAATCTGAAGAACTATATCTATGAGTCGTCTTGGGTTCTGATGAATCAGATTCCATATGTTGATAAGACTTTGAAGCCAGCAGCTACTACTGCAAAGAAAACTACTTCTAAGAAAAAGAAGTAGTTTCATTTGTAGTTTCAGAAAAAAGTAGTACCTTTGCACGCAAAATTGAAAATATATAAATAAATAAGGTATGATTCGTTTCTTTCAGACCCCACAAAAATCGGTGATTGCCACGGAGGTTGATCACGCACTTAGTGAACAAGAAATCAATGAGTTAAGCTGGCTTTATGGCGGCGCTACACTGCTTGACGCCCAGACGTTAGACGGATTCTATGTAGGCCCCCGTCGTGAAATGGTGACCCCTTGGTCAACAAATGCCGTTGAGATTACTCAGAACATGGGACTCAGCGGCATTTTGCGTATAGAAGAGTATTTCCCCGCTGCCAGCAAGGATGCTGAGCACGACGAGATGCTGCAGCGCATGTACGAAGGATTGAATCAGGATATTTTTACCATTAATATCAAGCCAGAACCCATTAAGTATGTGGACAATCTGGAGGAATATAACGAAAAGGAGGGACTTGCTCTGAGTCCTGAGGAGATTGAATATCTTCATGGACTGGAGAAGAAGAATGGTCGCCCCTTGACCGACTCTGAGATTTTTGGTTTTGCCCAGATTAACTCTGAGCACTGCCGTCATAAGATCTTTGGTGGTACATTTATCATCGATGGCAAGGAGATGGAGAGTTCGCTCTTTGCTATGATTAAGAAGACCACACAGGAGAACCAGAACAAGATCCTCTCTGCCTATAAGGATAATGTTGCCTTTGCAGAGGGCCCTGTTGTTGAGCAGTTCGCTCCAAAGGATCAAAGCACAAGCGATTATTTCCAGATTAAGGATATCGAGAGTGTTATCTCGCTGAAGGCTGAGACCCACAACTTCCCTACCACTGTAGAGCCATTCAATGGTGCTGCTACTGGTACAGGTGGTGAGATCCGCGACCGTATGGGTGGTGGTGTCGGTTCATGGCCTATCGCAGGTACAGCTGTTTATATGACTGCTTATCCACGTCTGACTGACGATGATAAGCTGACTCGTGATTGGGAGGATATCCTGCCCGTTCGTCAGTGGCTGTATCAGACACCAGAGCAGATCCTGATCAAGGCTTCTAATGGTGCATCTGACTTCGGAAACAAGTTCGGTCAGCCACTGATCTGTGGTTCCGTACTGACTTTCGAGCATCAGGAGCCTAACGATACTAAGTACGCTTACGATAAGGTTATCATGCTGGCAGGTGGTGTTGGTTACGGTACCAAACGTGACTGTCTGAAGAAGGAGCCTCAGAAGGGTAATAAGGTGGTTGTTGTAGGTGGTGATAACTACCGCATTGGCCTTGGTGGTGGTTCTGTATCATCAGTTGATACTGGTCGCTACTCTAACGGCATCGAGCTGAATGCTGTACAGCGTGCCAACCCTGAGATGCAGAAGCGTGCATACAACCTGGTGCGTGCTCTTTGTGAGGAGGATGTAAATCCTGTTGTCTCTATCCATGACCACGGTTCTGCTGGTCACCTGAACTGTCTGTCAGAGCTTGTTGAGGAGTGTGGCGGTGAGATTGATATGACCAAGCTGCCTATCGGTGATAAGACCCTCTCTTCAAAGGAGATTATTGCTAACGAGAGTCAGGAGCGTATGGGTCTGCTCATCGACGAGAAGCACATCGAGCATGTACGTAAGATTGCTGAGCGTGAGCGTGCTCCACTGTATGTGGTTGGTGAGACTACTGGTGATGCTCACTTCTCATTCAAGCAGGGCGACGGCGTTAAACCTTTCGATTTGGATGTTGCCCAGATGTTCGGTCATTCTCCAAAGACCATCATGAAGGATAATACTGTGGAGCGTCACTATCAGGATGTTACCTACAGTCAAGATAAGATTAATGAATACCTCGAGCGCGTGCTCCAGTTGGAGGCTGTGGCTTGTAAGGACTGGTTGACCAATAAGGTAGACCGCTCTGTAACAGGTAAGATCGCTCGTCAGCAGTGCCAGGGTGAGATTCAGTTGCCATTGAGTGACTGTGGTGTTGTTGCCCTCGACTATCGTGGCAAGAAGGGTATCGCTACTGCTCTCGGACATGCTCCTCAGGCAGGTCTGGCTGATCCCGCTGCAGGTTCTGTACTCTCAGTAGCCGAGGCTCTTACAAATATTGTCTGGGCTCCTCTGGCCGATGGTATGGACTCACTGAGTCTCTCAGCTAACTGGATGTGGCCTTGTCGCTCGCAGGAGGGTGAGGATGCCCGTCTGTATGCAGGTGTGAAGGCGCTCTCAGACTTCTGCTGTGACCTCCATATCAACGTGCCTACTGGTAAGGACTCTCTGTCACTCTCTCAGCAGTACCCTAACGGTGAGAAGATTATCTCTCCAGGAACTGTGATTGTCTCTGCTGGCGGTGAGGTTTCTGATATCAAGAAGGTTGTATCGCCTGTATTGGTTAACGATAAGAATGCATCACTCTATCATATCGACTTCTCATTCGATGAGCAGCACCTCGGTGGTTCTGCCTTCGCCCAGAGCTTAGGCAAGGTGGGTGATGATGTTCCAACAGTTAAGAATGCTGAGTACTTTGCCGATGCCTTTATGGCTGTTCAGCAGATGATTGAGAAGGGCTGGATAATGGCTGGTCATGATATCTCTGCCGGTGGTCTTATCACCACTCTGTTGGAGATGTGCTTTGCCAACCAGAATGGCGGTATGCACATCAATCTGCACGATATTTGTGCTGATGGTGATGTTGTTAAGACTCTCTTCGCTGAGAACCCAGGTGTTGTCATCGAGGTAAGCGATGAGTACAAGCAGGAATTCAAGGACTTCATGGAGGAGCAGGGTGTTGGCTTTGCCAAGATCGGCTATCCTGTAGAAGACAGTCGTAGCATCGTAGTAAAGGCTGGCGATGATGAAATGAGTTTCGATATTGATGCCCTGCGCGATGTCTGGTATAAGACTTCTTATCTGCTCGACCGCAAGCAGAGCTTCAACGGTAAGGCTAAGGAGCGTTTCGAGAACTATAAGAAGCAGCCTCTGGAGATGAAGTTCAACAAGGACTTCACTGGTAAGCTCGCACAGTATGGTATTTCTGCTGATCGTCGCGAGGCTTCTGGTATCAAGGCTGCCATCATCCGTGAGAAGGGTACTAATGGTGAGCGTGAGATGGCTTACTGCCTCTACCTTGCTGGCTTCGACGTGAAGGATGTGATGATGACCGACCTGATTTCTGGTCGTGAAACCCTCGAAGACATCAATATGATAGTATTCTGCGGTGGCTTCTCTAACTCTGATGTACTGGGTTCTGCTAAGGGATGGGCTGGTGCCTTCCTCTTCAATCCTAAGGCCAAGGAAGCACTCGATAAGTTCTATGCCCGTAAGGATACTCTGTCACTGGGTATCTGTAACGGTTGTCAGCTGATGGTGGAACTTGGTCTTACTGGTGCTAAGGGAGCTAAGATGCTGCATAACGACTCTCATAAGTTCGAGAGTGAGTTCATTTCACTGAGCATTCCTCAGAACAATAGTGTGATGTTCGGCTCACTGAGCGGTAACAAGCTCGGCTTGTGGGTAGCTCACGGAGAGGGTAAGTTCTCACTGCCTGAGGCTGAGAGCGAGTACAACGTGATTGCTAAGTACAACTACGCTGGTTATCCCGCTAATCCTAACGGATCCGACTATAACGTAGCTGGTATCTGCTCTGCTGATGGTCGTCATCTCTGTATGATGCCACACTTGGAGCGTGCCGTATTCCCTTGGCAGAATGCGTGGTATCCTGCCGACCATCGTCAGGATGAGGTAACTCCTTGGATTGAGGCATTTGTAAATGCACGTAAGTGGGTAGAGACTCAGAAGTAATGAATATATACTGGGAATCATTCAAGACATTCTTTAAGATTGGCATATTCACCCTTGGTGGTGGATATGCCATGATACCTTTGATAGAGGAAGAGGTGGTGAACAGGAAACAATGGGTGACAAAGGACGAGATGCTCGACCTGATTGCCATTGCCCAGAGTTGTCCTGGCGTGTTCGCCATCAACATCGCTACCTTTATCGGCTATAAGCTGCGCAAGACGCGTGGGGCCATCTGCACCACGCTGGGCACTGCCTTGCCATCGTTCTTGATTATCCTTGCCATCGCTATCTTCTTTAGTCAATTTAAGGAAAATAAAATTGTTGCTGCCATCTTCCGTGGTATTCGTCCTGCGGTAGTGGCTTTGATTGCTGTACCAACATTCCGTTTAGGTCAACGTGCCAAACTCAACTGGTACACAGTTTGGATCCCCGTCGTTTGTGCCTTAGCTATATGGGCCCTCGGCGTCTCACCTATTTATATTATATTGGTTGCAGGTCTCGCAGGCTATCTGTATGGTATGTATATTAAACCCACAAAGTCATGATATTCCTGAGTCTGTTTATTACATTCTTTGAGATAGGCCTTTTTGGTTTTGGAGGAGGCTACGGCATGCTGTCACTGATTCAGCATGAGACGGTTGAGGCACATCATTGGCTTTCTACTTCTGAGTTTACCGACATTGTCGCTATCTCACAGATGACTCCCGGACCAATTGGTATCAATTCTGCCACCTACTGCGGTTATACCGCTATCCATAATGCTGGTTATGGACATCTGATAGCTGTCCTCGGATCAGCAACAGCTACCTTTGCTCTGGTATTGCCGTCACTCATACTGATGATACTTATCAGCAGGATGTTTATGAAGTACATGAACACCCCGTTGGTAAAATCTATATTTACTGGTCTGCGTCCAGCAGTCGTTGGACTTCTCGCAGCTGCCACTCTACTACTCTGTAACAAGGAGAATTTCTCTACTCCTTTCGAGAACCCTTGGCAGTTTGGTGTCAGCTGTGCCCTCCTCATTGCTACCGCTTTTGGTACTGGCTATCTGAAGATTAATCCCATCCGTATGATTTGCTACGCTGGTTTTGCTGGCTTGGTGTTGCTTTATTGATCAATTATGCGATTTACTGTAAACCTTCTCTTGTTAATAACCATCCTTACTATTTCTGCTTGTAGTAGTGATAATCATTCTGATAAAGCAGTGGTATCAACAGCGCGAGCCGATTTAAAGCGAGGTTTAGATTATGATTTCTCGAATCAGAAGCGTCTGGGTGAACTCTATTACAAGAAATCCTACGAGGCACTCAAGACTG
>Ga0265298_10009701_pt1 | contig 11441 bp, 6 predicted proteins | sample AusTroGonzalo_MG_3_FD_193486 | JGI IMG/M metagenome (GOLD analysis project Ga0265298, IMG submission 193486) | Bovine rumen microbial communities from tropical cattle in Woodstock, Queensland, Australia - Gonzalo_01 | ecosystem: Host-associated > Mammals > Digestive system > Stomach > Rumen ...
GGCGTTGACCTCGCTACCATCCAGCGTCGCGTAGAAAGCCTCGCCGAGAACAACCCGATGCTCGGTCATCGTGGCTGCCGTCTGGGCATCACATTCCCCGAAATCACAGCCATGCAGACACGCGCCATCCTCAGCGCCGCTTGCGAGCTGAAGAAGGAAGGCTTCGACCCGAAGCCCGAAATCATGGTGCCCCTCATTGGTATCCTCTACGAGCTGAAGCAGCAGAAGGCCATCATCCAGAAGGTTGCAGAAGAGGTATTCGAGGAGTATGGCGTGAAGGTTGAGTTCGAGATTGGCACGATGATTGAGATTCCTCGTGCTGCCCTCACAGCAGACCGCATCGCAACAGAAGCCGAGTACTTCAGCTTCGGTACCAACGACTTGACACAGATGACCTTCGGCTACAGCCGCGACGACATCGCATCGTTCCTGCCTGCATACCTCGAGAAGAAGATTCTGAAGGTTGACCCCTTCCAGGTTCTCGACCAGAACGGTGTGGGCAAGCTCGTGAAGTACGCTGTCGAGAAGGGTCGCGAGGTTCGTCCGACACTCCGTTGCGGTATCTGCGGCGAACACGGCGGCGAGCCCAGCTCTGTGAAGTTCTGCGCCAAGATTGGCCTTAACTACGCATCTTGCTCACCCTTCCGTGTGCCCATCGCACGCCTCGCAGCCGCCCAAGGCGCACTGGAAGATTAAGCTAAGAGACAAAACATTCCAAGCAAAGAATGCGGTCGGACTTGAAATCCGACCGCATTCTGTATATTAAGTAACCACGCAAAATTATCTTACACAATGTTTTCTCGCACAGAAAGCACTGAAATAAAACTCTTACTTATTTGCTTGGCCTAGTATTGAGGAGGCGGTCAATCTCCACGAACTCATCACCGAGGTTGAGATTGAGATAAATGCGATAAAGAGGCGAAGCCCAGCGGTCCTGTTTCTCTGGCTGTAGGCGGCGAACCATTTCCATACAAGGACGCGCCTTTCTGTAAAGCTCTTGTGTCTTTTGCTTGTCTATGGCATATTGAGGACTCTTGACATCCTTTTCGCTCAATTCGTGTGAAATGACTGCCATGTTGAGATAGGCAATACCCTTGTTGTAGTATGCGTCCGCAAAATCCTCTTGAAGCGCAATTGTGCTGTCTGCACAAGCAATGCACGCTTCGTACTTTTCCTCCGAGAGATAGCATTTTGATTTCGCATAATAGTGGATAGCCTTGCCGCCAGTAATGGCAATGAGCGTGTCAGCCAGACGTTCTTCCTCTGCGAAGTTACGCTGCCCATGATACCAGTCTGCCAGTTGGACAAAGAAGTAGTCGTGCTCGGGATAATCCAGAACGCCTTGTTTAAGAGAAGCGACCCATGCGCTGTCGTTATTCAGCTTGGCAAAGGAACGCACCTTGTACTCCTGCAAAATGGCGGCAGTGGCTGAATCTGCATAAAAGATAGCTGCATCTGCATGTTTGATGGTGCCAGGGAAATTGTCAACCTCAAAGGCGGAAAGCGTTGCCCATAGCGCGGAATGCGGGAAGAACTCGTCTGCCTCTTCTTTTCCCTTGTTCTTCGTCCTCTTCCCCTTGTAGGTGCAATAGAGGTCGAAGTAGGTATATGCCGTGGCATAGTCCTTCTTGGCAAGATAAAACTTGCCGCCACCGTATATGTTACGGCGATGCTTCAATCTCAGGTCTTGTGTCTTCTGCTGAAAACGGGCATGTACCCGTCCTTTTGCGTCGGGCACCAGGTCGGTGCTGTCGCACAATCTCAGCTGTCCGAACATGTCGCATAGCTTGTTGAAGAACTTGGCTGTGTCGTAAGGCTGCTTCAGGTAGGCCTTTTGATTCTCGACACTGTTGAGCGACTCATCAAGCAAGGCAGCAGTAAAATAGATTTCTGCTTTCTGCTTTGTCTTGAGGTCAGGACGGTTTAATGCATCAAGCAAGGCTTTCCGGGCCGCATCCTGGTCTTTTTGTTCTTTGATTGCAGTCTTTGCATTCTTTAGAAGTGTGGAGAGCTTTTCCAGCTTCGGCTTCTTCTCTTTCTTTTCCTTGGCAAATGTGGGGTAAGAGACAAGAAGCAGACATAGTAGAACAAGTCCCTTCCCCACTCCACTTAGGGGAAGGGACTTGTTTGTGATATTATGAATTGTGAACCTATTCATTTTTTGAATTGCCCCTGTTCTTTCGTAGGGAAGGAAGGGTCAAAGCAGCTTGTCCATCTCTGCGGCCTTTTCCTTCTGGTCAGTTGCGTTGTAGCACTGGCGCAGCTCATAAGCCCATTTCTGAGGTTCGTCGGGAGCGCACTCGCGTGCCTTCTCAAAGAAGGGAATCGCCTCGGCCATAAGACCTTTTGTCTTTTCGAGTGCCTTCTTGGCTTCCACCTGGTTCTTGATTGTGCTGACAGTTGCATTCAGGGCTAATGCCTTGCGGAACTTGCAAAGGCCGCACTGGTACCAAGCGTCATAGTAGTCGCTTTTAATCTCTGTGCATTTGAGGTAGGCATCGAATGCCTCGTCGTACTTTTCGCTCTCGAAGAACTTATACGCCTTGCCGTATTGCGCCATCAGGATGTTGGGGTCGTTGGCGGTAATCTCTTCGACGTATGGCAAAACAAGGTTTGCGTCGCCTCCAGCTTCCTTTTCTTTCTTGATGTAATAGCCAATGAGCATTTGAATGTAGCTCTCGTTCGACTTGGGATCCTTGACGGTCAGCTGGCGAACGTAGTTTGCCCATGCAACGGTGTCGCCGCGTTCGCGGTAGGATTCAATCATCACATTCTTTGTGGCTTCTGCATTGTCGGTGAACAGCATGGCCTGGTCGAAGAGGGCTTCCATCTTGTCGTACATCTTGCCCTCGTGAGCGGTGTGGAAAGCGAAATAGGGAATCTGCACTTCGGGAATCTGGAACTTCACGAGGTCGGCAACTTCGGGATAGATTTTGGTGTAGTTCATGGCAGTCTCGAATGCATCGAGAGCCTTGTCGTACTTTCCACAATCGCTGCAGAGCTGAGCTGCATAGAGGTAGAAGTTGGCACTGAGAGCCAGATTTGACTTCTTGCTTTTGAGGTAGTTCTCATTGCCTGTTTCACCTTTGGTGACTTTTGTGTATTTAAGTTCACCCTGCAAAGCATTGGTCAGTGCCTTGAGGTTGGTAAAGAAAAACAGCGTGTCAAAGGCTTGCTTGTTCTGTGAATAGGCCAGCAAGGTGTTGTTGGGGAATTGTGCCAGGTCTGCATAGGTTTTATAGGCTTCGCCAAGCTTGTTGTCGTCGATTACACCACTCTTGATAGCCTTGCGGATGAGAGCCTGTCCCTTTTTGCATTCGGACAGGATTTCTTCATCTGTAGCTGTCTTAGCATTTATCTTTTCGGTGATGGCTGCATCTATCTTCTTTGCCTCTTCCATCTGTGCCTTTGCTTCTTTCTGGGCAGCTTTGAGTGCTGCTTTGTCCACTTGTCCCATGATGGTGCCCACACTCAGGAGCAGTGCCATCGAAATAATAATCTTTTTCATAGTGTTGTTATACATTATATATAATGTGTTAATTATTCTTCTGTTTCATTCTCTGCGGCAGCTTCCGGCACTTCGTCGGCACGGGGAACGACGCTCAGGTGGCTGATGACATCGTTGCGCTTTTTGACTTCGATGACCTTCGTGCCCTGGGTGACGCGGTTCTTTGTTTCCTTGATGACGTCGGCATGCAGGCGGATGGTCGTGCCGCTCTTGTTGATAATCATCAGGTCATCGTCGTCCTTCACAACCGTGATTGCAACGAGATAGCCCGTCTTCTCTGTGACGGCAAGTGTCTTGACACCTTTGGCGTGGCGGCTTGTCTTGCGGTACTCTTCTACGTCAGTACGCTTGCCGAAGCCGTTTTCGCTGAGCACCATGATGCTCTCCGTTGCGGCATCGTTGATGATGCACATGCCTACAACTTCATCGCGCGGGTCATCGTCGAGGATTATGCTCTGCACACCTGTTGCTGTGCGACCCATCGGGCGAACCTGTTCCTCGTCGAAGCGGACGGCACGGCCTTCCGCATTGGCAATGATGATTTCGTTCTTGCCATTGGTCAGCTCTACGCCGATAACCTGGTCGTCTTCGCGGATAGTGATGGCATTGACGCCATTGGCGCGAACGCGGCTGTACTCTGTCAGGCAAGTCTTCTTGATGATGCCGTTCTTGGTGCAGAAGACAACAAAGTGGCTCTGGCAGAATTCCGGGTCGCCCAGCTTGCGGATGCAGAGGCAGGCGCGAACAGCATCGCCCGGTTCGATGTTGAGCATGTTCTGGATAGCACGCCCCTTGCCCTGCTTGTTTCCGTCGGGGATGTCATAAACCTTGAGCCAGTAGCAGCGTCCACGGTCGGTGAAGAAGAGCATCGTGTTGTGCATCGTGGCGGAATATATCTTCTCGATGAAGTCGTTGTCGCGCGTTGAGCTTGCTTTTACGCCGATGCCGCCGCGACCTTGTGCCTTGAACTCTGCCAGAGGGATGCGCTTGATGTAGCCCATGTGACTCATGGTGATGACCACCTCGTCATCGGCATAGAAGTCCTCGGCATTGAACTCTTCCGCGCTGGGAAGAATCTCTGTGCGACGCTCGTCGCCATATTGCTCTTTGATTTCCAACAGCTCGTCCTTCATCACCTTTCGGCAAAGCTGGTCGTCGGTGAGGATTTGATTGTAGTACTTAATCTTCTCCATCAGTTCGTCGAACTCGGCATGAAGCTTTTCCTGGTTGAGACCCGTGAGCTGGCCGAGACGCATCTCGACAATAGCCTTGCTCTGCAGTTCATCAAGGCCGAAGCGAGCCTCCAATGCGCGCTGGGCATCGGCTGGTGTCTTGCTCTTCTTGATAATCTGCACCACCTCGTCGATGTTGTCGCTGGCGATGATGAGACCTTTCAGGATGTGCGCCCGCTCTTCTGCCTTGCGGAGGTCGTACTTCGTGCGGCGGATGGTGACATCGTGACGATGGGCGATGAAGTTGCTGATGAAGTCCTTCAGGGTGAGGAGCTGCGGACGGCCCTTGACCAGGGCAATGCTGTTCACGCTGAAGCTTGTCTGGAGCGGTGTCATCTTGAAGAGCTTGTTCAGGACGACACGGGCGTTGGCGTCGCGCTTCAGGTCAACCACGATGCGCATACCTTCGCTGTCGCTCTCGTCGTTGACGTTGCTGATGCCGTCTATCTTCTTGTCGCCAACCAGCTGGGCAATGTACTCGATGAGTTGCTGCTTGTTGACGCCGTAGGGTATCTCGCTGACAACAATTTTGTCGTGTGTGTCGCCGCTCTCAATCTCAGCCTTGGCGCGGATGACGATGCGTCCCCTACCCGTCTCATAGGCATCGCGGATGCCCTGCATACCCATGATGTAGGCACCCGTTGGGAAGTCAGGACCCTTAACGTATTGCATCAAGTCACTGATGGTAAGTTCCTCGTTATCAACGTATGCCACGCAGGCATCGATGACCTCGCTAAGGTTGTGGGTAGGTATGTTTGTTGCCATACCGACGGCAATGCCGGTGGCTCCGTTGACGAGCAGGTTGGGGATGCGCGTCGGCATCACGGTGGGCTCGAACAGGGTGTCGTCGAAGTTTGTGGTCATATCGACCGTTTCCTTCTCCAGGTCGTCCATCATCGACTCTCCCATGAGGCTGAGTCGTGCCTCCGTGTAACGCATGGCGGCAGGGCTGTCCCCGTCGATGGAGCCGAAGTTACCCTGCTTATCGACCAGCGTGTAGCGCATTGCCCATTCCTGAGCCATGCGGACGAGGGCCATATATACTGAGCTGTCTCCGTGCGGGTGGTACTTACCGAGCACCTCACCCACGATACGGGCGCACTTCTTGTAGGGGCTGTTGTGGAAATTGCGCAGTTCGCGCATACCATAGAGAATACGGCGGTGGACGGGTTTGAAGCCGTCCCTCACATCAGGCAAGGCGCGAGCCACGATGACAGACATCGAGTAGTCGATGTAGCTCTTCTTCATCTCCTGCTGAATGTCAACTTTGATTATTCTTTCTTGATCTTCCATTGAATTATAGTTTGCAATATGCTAAACCTGTTGTTTGTTTAATTTCGCGTGCAAAGTTACGAAAATTTTATGAGAGCCGCAAATCCTTATTGTGAAATGATGTAAATAAGGGGATTCAACAGAGAAAAATAAAACATATTGTTTTGTTGTTCGCAGAAAAATATGTAATTTTGCGGTGCAAATCATAATTAACCTAATTTAATTATAACATCTATGAAGATTTCACGCATTGAGCACCTGGGCATTGCAGTGCAGAGTATCGACGCAGTGCTGCCCTTCTTCCAGGACGTTCTCGGTCTGGAGGTTTACAAGACAGAAGTTGTAGAAGACCAGAAAGTAAAAACCGCCTTTTTGAAAGTCGGCGAGGTGAAGTTGGAGCTGTTGGAGCCCACTTGTCCCGAAAGCACCGTACAGAAATTCCTCGACAACGGCGGCAAGGGCATCCACCATGTTGCTTTCAAGGTTGAGGATGGTGTGAGCGAAGCTCTCGCCATGTGCGACGAGAAAGGCATCCGCCTCATCGACAAGGCTCCACGCGGTGGTGCCGACGGTCTGCACATCGCATTCCTCCATCCGAAGAGCACTTGCGGCATCCTGACCGAACTTTGCGAAGAATAAAGCCCCAAGGGACTGTATCAAAAACATATTATTATAAAAACAACGGATTTCACGGATTAAACGGATTGAAGCGGTATTGATAACCAGCTAATAAGATAATCCGTAATCCGTGAAATCCGTTTTTTTTAATTATAACACGCCATCCTTTTTTACTCTTCACCATGTTAGGAAACAAAAGCATTCGTATCGTTTTCATGGGTACGCCCGACTTCGCTGTGCAGTCGCTTCGACGGCTCATCGAGGAGGGCTTTAATGTGGTGGGCGTAGTCACGATGCCCGACAAACCTATCGGCCGTCATCACGATGTCTTGCAGTCAAGTCCTGTCAAGAAGTTTGCCATAGAGAAAGGCATCCCCGTTCTGCAACCAGAAAAGCTGCGCGACGAGGCATTTCTCTCCGAGCTCAAAGCCCTAAAGCCCGACTTGCAGATTGTCGTTGCTTTCCGCATGTTGCCGCAAGTTGTGTGGGCTTTGCCGCCTCTCGGCACCTTTAACCTCCACGCCGCCCTGCTGCCTCAGTATCGTGGTGCCGCCCCTATCAACTGGGCCATCATCAATGGAGACAAAGAGACAGGCATCACGACCTTCTTCCTCGACGAGCAGATAGATACAGGCCGCATCATCCTACAAGAGCGCACCCCTATCGCTTCCGACGATTGTGCAGAGGATGTTCACGACAAGCTCATGGTGCAAGGTGCGGAGCTGGTCGTCAAGACGGTACGCCTCATTGAAAGCGGAGAGGCAAAGGCAACCGACCAAAGCCAGTTTATGACCGACGAGCCTCTGCGTCCCGCTCCAAAGATATTCAAAGACACCTGCCAAATCCATTGGCAGGAGCATACGCTCGAGAGTGCCTACAATTTCATCCGGGGCCTAAGCCCATATCCTGCTGCATGGACGCCCGTTGTTGCCAACGGGAAAGAGACGGAGATGAAGATATTTAAGGCCTCCCCCTTCCCCTCCAAAGGAGGGGGGAACGGCGAGGCGGCGGGGTCTGGGGTGAGGCTATTTCTGCCTGGCGGTTATCTGTCTTTGGATGAAGTGCAGCTTGCTGGCAAGAAACGTATGCCAATAGCCGACCTGCTGCGTGGCACAAAGATTGAAATAATTCAAAGTTAAATTCAAAATTCAAATTTAAGACGAAGATGAAACACCGACTCGCCTTCCTGTTGTTTACCATTTTTCACTTTTCACTATTCACTATCCACTCTCTTGCCCAAGTCCCCGTTTATCTCGACCAGACGAAGGACATTGAGGCCCGTGTGGAAGATGCCCTCTCGCGCATGACGCTTGCAGAGAAAATAGATGTGATTCACGCCCAAAGCAAGTTTTCAAGTGCCGGTGTGAAGCGACTTGGCTTGCCCGACTTTTGGACAGACGACGGACCTCACGGTGTGCGTCCCGATGTGCTTTGGGACGAATGGGAACAGGCCGGCCAGACCAACGACTCGTGCGTGGCTTTTCCTGCCCTGACGTGTCTGGCAGCTACATGGAATCCGATGCTCTCTGCCGAATACGGCCATGCCCTGGGCGAAGAGGCGCTCTATCGTGGCAAGAGCATGATTCTGGGGCCTGGCATCAACATCTACCGCACCCCACTCGGAGGCCGTAACTTCGAGTACATGGGCGAAGACCCCTACCTCACCTCGCGCATGGTGGTGCCATACGTACAGGGCTTGCAGAGCGTGGGTGTGGCAAGCTGTGTGAAGCACTATTGTCTGAACAACGAAGAGGAATACCGCCATAAGGTGAATGTCATCGTGAGCGACCGTGCCCTTCACGAAATCTATCTGCCTGGTTTCGAGGCTGCCGTCAAGGAAGGCAAGGCATGGGGCGTGATGGGTGCCTACAACCTCTACAAAGACGAGCACAACTGCCACAACCAATACACCCTCAACAAGATACTGAAGCAGGACTGGGGATTCGATGGCGTGGTGGTCAGCGACTGGGGCGGTGCGCACGACCTCGACCAGGCAGTCAAGAATGGTCTCGACATGGAGTTTGGCACTTGGACAAACGGCCTTTCAGAAGGCGCATCGAATGCTTACGACATGTACTACCTCTCCAAGCAGTACCAGAAGGCCATCCTCGAAGGCAAATACACGACCAAGGAACTTGACGAGAAGGTGCGCCGCGTGTTGCGGACATTCTTCCGCACCACGATGAACAAGCAGAAGCCTTACGGTTTCCTCTGTAGCGAAGAGCACTATCAGACAGCACGTCTGGTGGCCCAGCAGGGCATCGTGCTCTTGCAGAACGAGCGCAACGTGCTGCCCATCCAAGCCCAGGGCAAGAAGATTCTTGTCGTGGGCGAGAATGCCATCAAGATGATGACTGTTGGCGGCGGCTCCAGCTCCCTCAAGGTGCAGCACGAAATCAGTCCCCTGCAAGGTCTGCAGGAACGTCTGAAGAATACGGATTGTCAGATTGAATATGCACGCGGTTATGTGGGCGACACAAGCGGCAACTACAATGGCGTGACGACAGGACAGAACCTGAAGGATGACCGCTCTCCAGAAGAACTTATCGCCGAGGCCGTCGAGAAAGCCAAGACTGCCGACTACGTCATCATTTTCGGGGGACTGAACAAGAGCAATTATCAGGACAGTGAAGGCCACGACCGCAAGACGATGGATCTTCCTTACGGGCAGGACAACCTCATCAAAGCTCTGGCTACCGCCAACAAAAACACTATCTACGTCAACATCAGCGGCAATGCCGTCTCCATGCCTTGGAAGAAGCAAGTTCCCGCCATCGTGCAGGGTTGGTTCCTCGGCAGCGAAGCAGGCACAGCACTGGCTGCCATACTGACGGGGGATGCCAATCCATGTGGCAAGCTGCCATTCACTTGGCATGAGAGCCTGGAGCAGGTAGGTGCTCACTCCTTCGGCGAAGCAGCTTTCCCCGGCATCTGGCGCGAAGGCAAGAAGATTATCGACGAGGAGTATAAGGAAGGCATCTTCGTTGGCTATCGCTGGACGGACAAGCAGAAGCTGAAACCCACCTTTGCCTTTGGTCACGGACTGAGTTACACTACCTTCAAGGTGAGCAACCTCAGGTCTGCATTTGATGAAACCACCGACGGCAACATGACTTTCAAGGTAGATGTCACCAACACAGGCAGCCGCCCAGGGTGTGATGTCGTGCAGCTCTACATCACAGACGTAAAGTGCAGCGTGGAGCGTCCCGTCAAGGAGTTGAAAGCCTTCCAGAAAGTCACCCTAAAGCCCGGCGAGACGCAGACCGTCACGCTGACAACCGACAAGCGTGCGCTCTCCTTCTGGGACGAGCAGACCGATAACTGGAAAGCAGAGCCTGGCGAGTTCATTGCTTGGGTAGGCGATGCCAGCGACCGCCTCACCTGCAAAGTGAAGTTCAAATTGCAATAATTCATAATTACAGAAGACAAAGGATGTGTCAAGACAGGCACATCCTTTTTTTGTCTTCGTCCTGCAAGAGTTTAGACGCAACAAATGACATAAATCAATAAAACGAAGCATAATTATAACATTTTGTCTTATAATTATTGCGTATGATGACAAAATGCATTAACTTTGCCGTGCAATTCAAGATGCATGTAAATAGTAAATCGTCAAATAGCAAATGTCATCATGTGTGGTATAGTATCAATCTTCAACATCAAGCAGCAGACGCATGAGTTGCGTGAAAAGGCACTGCGTATGAGTCATAAAATTCGTCATCGCGGACCGGACTGGAGCGGAATCTATTGTGGCGGTTCAGCCATCCTCGCCCACGAAAGGCTTTCCATCGTTGACCCCGAGAGCGGCGGACAGCCGTTGTATTCGCCCGACAGAAAGCAGGTGCTGGCCGTTAATGGCGAGATATATAACCATCAGGAGATTCGCCGCCGCTATGCCGGGCAGTACGAGTTCCAGACGGGAAGCGACTGCGAGGTGATTCTGGCACTCTATCGCGACAAAGGCATTGACTTCTTGGAAGACCTCAGCGGCATCTTCGCCTTTGCGCTCTATGACGAAGAGCGGGATGCGTTCCTCATTGCCCGCGACCCCATCGGTGTTATACCTTTATATATAGGTTACGACAGCGACGGCACGGTCTATGTGGCTTCGGAGCTGAAGGCACTCGAAGGGCAATGCGAACGCTACGAGCCTTTCCTTCCCGGCCATTATTATTGGAGCAAGGAGCCCGGCATGAAGCGCTACTACAAGCGCGACTGGTTCGACTATGATGCTGTGAAGAACAATCCGGCTTCGGTTTCGGAGATACATGATGCTCTGACGGCGGCTGTGAAGCAACAGCTGATGAGCGATGTGCCTTACGGCGTGCTGCTCTCGGGCGGATTGGACTCCTCTGTCATCTCTGCCATTGCCGAGAAGTTCAGCGAGCACCGCATAGAAGACGACTCGCAGACACGTGCCTACTGGCCGCGCTTGCACAGCTTCGCGGTGGGCTTGAAGGGCGCTCCCGACTTGGCAAAGGCAAAGCTTGTGGCTGACCACATCGGCACTGTTCATCACGAAATCAACTACACCATACAGGAAGGACTTGATGCTATTCGCGACGTGATTTATTTCATTGAAACGTACGATGTGACCACCGTCCGTGCCTCTACGCCGATGTATCTTTTGGCACGTGTCATCAAATCGATGGGCATTAAGATGGTGCTCAGTGGCGAAGGTGCGGACGAGATATTTGGCGGCTACCTCTACTTCCACAAAGCACCCAACGCAAGGGCTTTCCACGAAGAGACCGTTCGCAAGCTCTCGAAGCTGCACTACTACGACTGCCTTCGCGCCAACAAGAGCCTCT
>Ga0265298_10009702_pt1 | contig 11440 bp, 10 predicted proteins | sample AusTroGonzalo_MG_3_FD_193486 | JGI IMG/M metagenome (GOLD analysis project Ga0265298, IMG submission 193486) | Bovine rumen microbial communities from tropical cattle in Woodstock, Queensland, Australia - Gonzalo_01 | ecosystem: Host-associated > Mammals > Digestive system > Stomach > Rumen ...
GATAGGCGTTTGTCAGATTAATGTCAGACAAATGTCAGACATTATTTTTGGTGACAAATGATAGTCTTCATACCTTTGCCGGAAAAAAGGCAAACGTATGATGAATCAAACATCTTTTTCGAAAATTAACACTTGCATGGCGTGGCTTGTCTTTGCCATTGCCGCTATTGTCTATGGACTGACTGTAGAGCCAACGGCCAGTCTGTGGGATTGTCCCGAATTCATTGCGTGTGGCTATAAGTTAGAGATTGGTCACCCGCCTGGCGCACCAGTCTTTATGTTAGCCGCCAACCTGTTCTCACAGCTGGCCAGTGATCCGTCGCAAGTGGCGCTGATGGTTAATCTTCTGTCGGCACTGCTGAGTGCGGGCTGCATATTCTTCCTGTTTCTCACCATTACGCATTTAAGTGAAAAGTTAATAGTGAAAAGTGAAGAATTTGCTACCGCCACTCCGTCCCTTTCCAATGTCATCACTATTGAGGCATGCGGCATGGTTGGCGCATTGGCCTACACCTTCAGCGACACGTTCTGGTTCTCGGCAGTCGAGGCAGAAGTCTATGCCTTCTCCAGTTTCCTGACCGCCTTGATGTTCTGGCTGATTCTGAAATGGGAGAGCGAGATGGATAAGCCCGGCAGTACTCGATGGATTGTCCTGATTGCCTATATCACAGGATTGTCCATCGGTGTCCATCTGCTTTGTCTGCTCTGTCTGCCCGCCATGTCGTTTGTGGTCTATTTCCGTCGGACGAAACAGGTCACGTGGATGGGGATGCTGAAGGCACTCATCGCAGGTGGGTTGTTGATAGCCGTTATCCTCTTTTGTCTTATTCCTGGCGTGGTGAAACTTGGCGGATTGTTTGAACTGCTGTTTACCAATGTGCTGGGATGCCCTTATAACACTGGCCTCATTTGCTACATCTTGCTGCTGACAGTAACAATCGTCATTGCCTATTATAAAGTAAAGAGAAGGACGGTCAGATTATCGTTAGCCTGCCTGCTGATGATGCTTATCGGCTACAGTAGCTATGGTGTCATTATTATTAGGGCCAATGCCCAGACGCCGATGTGTGAGAATGCGCCTGACAACATCTTCTCTTTGGGCAGCTATCTGAACCGCGAGCAATATGGCAAGACGCCGTTGTTCTATGGTCCTGCGTATTGCAGTGAAATAGACTGCGTGGCAAAAGGAGAGTACCTGGTGCCGAGACAGAAGGAAGGTCAAGCCGTCTATCGCCCTGTGGCCGATTCCACGAAGCAGGAATACGAAGTGGTGCGCCATGATATTGATTATGTGTACAAGAATAATATGTACCTCCCCCGGATGCACTCCTCACGACATGCCAAGGCCTACGAGGACTGGCTCGGAAACGTCGAGAAAAAGGACGGCGTACCCACTGCTGCAGAGAATCTGCGCTTCTTCCTTTCCTATCAGGTGAACTTCATGTACTGGCGTTATTTCCTGTGGAACTTCGTAGGGCGGCAGAACAACATTCAGGGGCACGGAGAAGTGGAGCATGGCAACTGGATTACAGGTTTCCGATGGATAGACGACTGGCTGTTAGGTTGCGACACGTCGAAACTGCCGTCCGACCTGAAAGAGAACAAAGGGCGCAACGTGTTCTATGGATTACCGCTGCTGCTCGGACTGGTGGGAATGTTATGGCAATGGCGCAAGGGACGTGAAGGTAAGCAACAGCTTCTGGTTGTCATGCTATTGTTTGTGATGACGGGACTTGCCATCGTGGTCTATCTGAACCAGACGCCGCTCCAACCGCGTGAACGCGACTATGCCTACGCAGGTTCGTTCTATGCCTTTGCCATTTGGATAGGTATGGGAGTCGGAATGATAAGTGAAAAAGTAAGAGCGAAAAGTAAAAAACATGCTTCCCTTATGGCTGTTTTTTCCGCTATCGCATGCCTGCTGGTTCCCCTCCAGATGGCAAGCCAGACGTGGGATGACCATGACCGCTCAGGCCGTTATACCTGTCGTGACTTCGGTGCCAACTACCTTAACAGTATGCAGCGAGATGGACATCCCATCATCCTGACCAACGGCGATAACGACACTTTCCCGCTTTGGTATAACCATGAGGTGGAAGGAGTGCGCACCGATACACGCGTCGTTAATATGGAATACATGCAGACCGACTGGTATATTGACCAGATGAAACGCCAGGCATATGACTCGCCGCCCCTGCCCATCAGTCTGAGCCACGAAGACTACAAGGAGGGAAGGATGGAGTATGTACCCATTGATACTGATAGCATCGTCATCGGCCCAGCGACCATCTCGCTGAAGGGCAAGAAGGGTCTCTTCAAGAACGAGCTGATGGTGCTCGATATGCTGTTGCAAGCCAATTGGGAACGCCCCGTCTACATGTCCATCAGCATGGGTTCCGACATTCTGCCCTTCCTGCGCGACCATTTGGTACTCGAAGGACTTGCCTATCGTATTTCTCCAACGGCTACCACTCAGAGGATAGATGTGGAGAGGCTTTATGACAACATCATGCACCGCTTCCGCTATGGTGGTCTGAGCACAAAGGGAATCTATGTGGATGAGGATGTCAAGCGTATGGCCAATACTCATCAACTCATTATGGGTGTGCTTATCGACTCTCTTCTCCAGCGAGGTGACATCAAGCGAGCCCTAAACGTATGTCATAAATGGCAGAAGGAAATGCCGCAGGAGAACATTCCCTATTCAGAATACGCATTGTCGATGGCCCGTTGCTATTATATGGCACGCCAGCCGGAACAGGGTGACGAGATTGTCAGCAACCTGCTGCGCCGTTCTGACGAATGGCTCTCTTGGATAAACACCATCAAATTCTCGCGTCGTGCCGGATCTCTTTATAACCGCTACACATGGATGCAGACCATGGAACAGGCACTTGTTGTAGCAGAACAATTTGAAAGAACCGAATTTATTCATCAATACATCAAGCAATATGAACACTACAACAAACAATATCAATAAAGCCAAACAGTTGATACTCGCTGGCTTAAACGGAAAACGAATCATCATCATTGCATGCGTCCTGATACTCATAGGCTATATCCTAATGTCTGGTTCAAGTAGTAACGAACAATCTTTCAACCCTGCCATCTTCTCAACCCGCAGGATTGTCATCGCTCCGGTACTATGCCTCGCGGGCTATCTGCTGATTATACTTGGGATTCTTAGGAAACGATGGTAAGTACGAGTCGCTCTAATAGTGATCTGAATAAACAGTTTTACCATCTAAATAGTTCATTTTCTGTCGAAAAAGAATAGAACCACTAAAAATAGTTTTAGATTTTCACCCTCGGCACCGATTTCTGGACAATGCTGAGGGCTTTTTCGTGTCGTTTTTGTAACTTCGCAACAAAAAACAAAGAAATGAATATGAAGCAAACCATCATCACCATCCTACTCGCCCTCGTCGCAATGACGGGACAGGCTCAAATAACCCTCAAAGGATCTATTGTCAATGAACGAGGTGAGAAGATTGAATACGTTAGTATAGGTCTTGAAAAGGATAGCATCGGAACTATATCGGATGCCAATGGTAACTTCACGATAGAGATACCAGCCAATCGAAAGAACGACTTGGTGTTTACCCATGTGTCATTCCAGAAGGCTATTGTCCCCTACGAAACATACGCCAATGGGCAGCAACTGACAGTCACGATGAAGGACAAAGTAGTCGAACTGGCTGAAGTCGTAGTAGGCAAGAAAAGCAAACTACAGAAAATCGCAGGCAAGGACGTCAGTGGCCCGATGGCATCATTCCGTGGAAAGGGCAAGGTTGACGGCACAGAATGGGGCCCCGTATTCAAAAGCAAGAAAGATTACGTCATCAGCGACATTCTGCTGACCATCAAAGGCACCTCATACCAATGGTGCGTGCTTAGTTTCAATATCTATGAGATACAGGGTGACAAGTTTGTAAACATACTCAATAAGCCCATCTATCAGCGGATAGAGAAGAGCAACGGCAAACAGAGACTCGACATCCGACCTGAAGAAACCATCGTGCTGAAAGGAAAGAAGAAATACTACATCAGCGTAATGGTAGTAGATAGCGACCGCTATGGCATCCTTGATATGCAGTCACAATTCAAAACCAGTTATGCCCGTAATATCACCAAAGGTAAGAAACGGAAATTGCCCATCGGACCAGCAATTCAGGTGAAAGGGTATGAGATAGAGCAACAACCAAAATAGGATAACTTTATTGTATTGATTTGAAAAAACAGGCTCTTTTGCTTTACACTTTCCCGCTCTGAACTGTATTATATATGTATGACAAAGCGAGAAATTGAAAATCTCTTCAAGACGCACTACACGCGGATGTACCGTCTGGCGGCTTCCATCCTCTACGACGAGGACGAGAGCAAGGACGTGGTGAGCGAGGTCTTTGCGCGGCTGATGGACAGTGACGTTACGCTGCGCCCTGACACTGCCGAAGCCTATCTTCTGATGGGTGTACGCAACCAGTGCCGCAATGTGATGGAGCGGAAACAGGTGCGCGAGCGGTTTCTGCGACTACTGTCTGAAGAGGCTACGGAACCGACGATTACCAACAGTGAGCAGCTACGCATGACGGAACTGATGCAGTACGTGGAAGAGCATCTGCCACCATTGAGCCAACAGATTTTCCGTCTGCGCTACCTGCGGGAGATGACCTGTCAGGAAGTGGCCGACGCGCTGGGCATCAGTCGCATGACCGTCCACAGCCACCTGAAGGAATCGTTGGAACAAATCAGAGTCTATTTCAAATCAATACAATAAGCAATATGAAGACAGATCGACAGCTAATAGAACGGCTTTTGGAATTGCAGGAGCATCCAGAGCAAGTGACCGACGAGCAATTGCAGCAAGCTCTCGACGACCCGCAGATGCGCGAACTGGTGGAGCAGATGGCATTCGCCAAACGAACCTTCAAGAACGAGGGATTACAGGCCGAAGAACTTGACGTGGAAGGGGAATGGGAGAAATTCGCAGCAGACCATTATGGTGAAGATAATAGTAGGAAAACAAATTTTACACTCTTCTCTCTTCACTCTTCACTTCAAAAAATTGCTGCTTTGTTCATCGGCGTACTCCTTGTGTCGGGCATGGCGTTTGCGGCTATCCACATCGTGCGGATGGTCAACAGCCATAAGGCCGAGACTGTTCAGACCGAACAGCCCGCGTCATATAAGCCATCTACTGCATTACCTGCCGACACCGTTAAGACAGACACGGCGACTACCGTGCAACCCGTCGTATTTGACAACGTGCCATTGGAAAATATGCTGACGGAAATCGCAGCCTACTACCATGTCGAGGTCTCGTTCATAAACGATGACGCGCGCCAGTTGCGCTTCCACTTCGTATGGAAACGCGAGGACGGTCTCAGACATGCCATTGATAAGTTGAACCGTTTCGAAAGTCTGAGCGTAAGGCTTGACGAGAACAAAATCATCGTTGAGTAGGCCATGAGAAACGTTATATCAATACTGCTGTTCCTGTGCGCCGTCACGACATCAACAGCACAAAGGCGACGGGTAGGCGACGGTACGTCGGGAATGCGCATCACGCGTGAATATAATAATGTGTCGCTCAGCGATGCTCTGCGCCAACTGAATGCCGAGGCCACAGACTACGAAATCAACTTTCTCTACAACGAACTGGAGGACTTCCGCATCACTACCACCATTCGTCGCAAGACCGTGCCCGATGCCATCCGTCAGATGATAGGCTTCTATCCCATCCGCATGAGCATCGACAGCACAGAAATCACCGTCGAATGTCCGCAGAAAACCGCCAACCGCTACAAGGGCACCATCATCGACGAGCAAGGCCAGTCCGTAGCCTACGCCAACATCGCCCTGCTTTCACCCCAGGACTCCACATTGATTACTGGTGGAGTTTCGAATGAAAGCGGCCTCTTCGTCATTCCATGCGAGCAACATCCCGTTCTCGCCCGCATCTCCTTCGTGGGTTACAAAACCATATATAAAAGGTGTGAGACCTCAGACATCGGAACCATTCGGATGCAGCCCGACACATATACCTTGGGGAATGTGACAGTAAAGGGAGAGATTCCTCAATACAAGATGACCACGGGCGGCATGACCGTGGATATTCAAAACTCGATGCTGAAAGATGTCGGAACGGCAGACGATGTTCTCTCCATGCTGCCCGGCGTGCAGGGTAGCGAAGGCAATTTCACCGTCTTTGCCAAAGGCACGCCCGAAATCTACATCAACAACAAAAAAGTGCAGAGTGCTAAGGAACTGAAACAGCTGAAGTCTGACAACATCAAGAGTGTGGACATCATCACCTCGCCTGGTGCCAAGTACAATGCCGAGGTGAATGCCGTTATCCGCATCAAGACCATTCTTCCGCAGGGTGACGGCTTTAGCATAGAGGCATTCAGCCAAGTGGCCAACAATAGGAAGTGGACGACTTACGACGATTTGGAAATGAAATACCGTCAAGGTGGCCTGGAGCTGTTCGGCACCATGACATTCTACAATAACCACCATTCAGAGGACAACAGAGTCGGCTGGGAATCAAATATCAATGGTGACCGCATTGCTCTCGACCAGACTTGCCCAAACACTTTCTGGTTTACAGACCTCAGTGGCGAGATTGGTATGAGCTACGACATCAATGCCGACAACTCGATAGGTTTCAAATATAGTCTCGACGGCTCACTCTATATGGGAGGCGAGGCAAACTGCGTACAGACTATTACCAGAAATGACGAACTGGAGGGAATCGTCGACCAGTGGATGGGAACGACGGAGACTGACGGTCCCATTCATGAGGCCAATGCCTATTACGTCGGCAAGATAGGTAAACTGGGTATCGACTTCAACGGCTCCTGGCTTTGGAACAAGAAAGTCAGAAGTGACGTTGAGACGGAGCGCAGCCTGCAAATCGAAGACCGTGACATCCATCTGCGAAATGAAGACCACCGTAACATGTTGGCAGGCAAGCTGGTGCTGTCCTATCCCGTATGGACGGGCGAGCTGAGTATCGGCTCCGAGGTGACCCGCACCCACAGCTATGGCACCAACGAGAACGAGGAGCATTACGTCAAGTCATCAGACGATGACATCAGGGAGAGCAACATTGCTGGCTTTGCCGAATACGCCCTGCATTTGGGCGACTGGAGCTTTGACGGAGGCTTGCGTTATGAGCGGGTGTCTACCGACTATCGCTCTTTCGGTGTATATCAGGAAGAACCCAGCCGTAAGTATGGCGACCTGTTCCCGAATCTCTCCGTCGGATGGAAGAAAGGCAAGTGGGGAGCAGAGTTTAGTTACAACAAACGTATCAAGCGCCCCTCCTACTATATGCTCAGCTCCTACGTCCAATACGACAACCGCTACGAGGTGGAGGGCGGAAATCCGTTGCTCAGACCCACCAATCGGCAGGATATAGACCTGCGACTTAACTATTCATGGCTGAGTCTGTCAGCGGGTTACACGCTGAACAAAGACATCTTCTTCTCGTATGGCAGTCCATACGAGCAAGGCAGTGACATGACGATATGGACACGACGGAACTTCGACCGTCAGGAGGCATGGCATGCGTCGCTTGTCGCCTCCCCGAAACTCAGATTCTATCAGCCTACGCTGACGTTGAGTTACTGGCAGCAGCATTTCCCGACGAAGTACTCCGGCGTAACAATCGGTCTCGACAAGCCTGAATGGACCTTCAGCCTGCGCAACTGGTTCATCATTGACGAGACCGCAAAGGCCATGCTCTATCTCCGTTATGTCACCAGCAACGACTACGGTTTTACACGCGACAGCCACAAGTTCAACATCGACCTCCGCCTGCAGAAGTCGTTCTTCAGCGAAAGGCTTACAGCCATCTTCTTTGCCAACGATGTATTCAAGACGCTGCGTGAAAAGTGGCAGGCCACCTATCCCGTGGCATTAATGACTAAGGATGCATACGTCTATACGCAGAAGTTCGGCATTTCCCTGACGTATAAATTCAATTCGACCCGAAGCAAATATAAGGGTACAGGCGCAGGAAACGATGAAAAGAACAGATTATAAACTCTCTCTCGTTGATAGCGGGCAGCCGTCGGCCTCAGTGCCGACACTGCCCACTTCAAAGAATAGAATATCGATTAAGAACATTTAACGCCCTACGATGCAGGATTTCCCGCTTCACGGCGTTTATATAGAAACATTATCAACAAACAATATCGAAATGAAAACAATGAAACTCTGGAGAATCGCATTTGTGATGCTTGCTGCTTTCTCCCTCACCTCTTGCAGCAACGATGATGAAGATTTCGATGCCAACAACCTTGTCGGGACTTGGCAGAAGGTCTATGATAAAGGTGTTGTCAGTGAGGGCAATGTAGAATACACCTTTTCTGCCAATGGCGATTGCGACATCTATGTTTATGATGTGTTTGCTGGTGATACGATTATACATCGGGGGTATATGCTTAAGGATAATCGACAACTTATCATCTACGAACCCATGTACGGCGGCACGCCAGAGTCTCAGACATGGAACATCAGGAAATTGGGCAATAGCACCATGTCATGGGAAATGGCAGACCGTCCTGACATCATCTACAATTTCGAGCGTACTGCACATCAGAGGTAAAGAAGATGAGAGTAGAGATTATTTGGAGATGTTCCCTGGTAATGACAGTTGCCATGTTCTTCCTCGCCTCTTGTTGCAGCGATGACAATGTGGAGAGGCGGCTAACGAACACACAAAAGGAAACATACGGGCAGAATATATCCAGCGAATATCCTGGTGAGTATATCATTATATATAAGGACAAAGATTGTACGGATATGACGGACGAGAAGGGGCGACACATAATAACAAAAGCCCATGAAGCAACATTTGGTGACGTGCAACTTGAAGTGTCCGACTATAAGATGCAGCATGTATTCTTTCAAGACTTCCCCATATCGCTGATTTCAAAGGTCGTAGATGCAGACAAGGAGTTGAGCGATGCGCTTGCAGAAGCAGCTCCACAAGCCATCACTGCCCGTTACGACCTCGGCTACGACACGGACTATGAGCAAATCAAATGGGCTTTTACGCCAAATGTCATGTCGCTATATCTGATCTATGGCGGAGCCGACCATCATATCCGCATAGAGTTCAATAGCAACTATAATTATATCTGCGCAGCGGATGAACTGACACAGCCAAACTCTTTCCTATCACTGGCAAAGAGTGGCGTTGCCCTGCAACTGAAAGCCATCTACGACGGCTCTAATCTTATCCAGCGTTTCGGAGCAGAAGAGGGAAACTATATGCATATTATCTTCAAGGCATCCCCATCATGAAAAAGGTAATATTCATCCTGTTTGCTCTTGCTTTGGTTTCGTGCCGCCCCTCATCAAACCAGTCGGCCTCGGAATCATCTGCAAGTGATTCTGTAGAATTAAAGAAGCAGGATGCATGGGAATCGGCACACAGGCTTGACAGTGCTGAAGCCCTACTGGCGGAGGAAGGGAATGAGCATGATGCTGAGGCATCCGCTTCCAACAAACCTGCGAGGCAATACAGTGAGCATGAGCTGAATGCCATCATGGACACGATTGGACAGCGACTTGGCAAATGCAAAGAGCTGGCGGGTTGTATCAGCAGTTATTGTGCGGTGACTAACGGCATAGAGGTGAACTTCATCTATAACACCGCAGAACGCCGTCGCCTGTTCCGCCAGAAAGTCTATGATGCACCCATTCTGAAATTTGTAGGGCCCGAATCTCCAATACGAATGTCAAAGACTGGTGTAAGCGATACGCTGGGCATCAGTATTCGTCCCACCAAAGATGTTTTCCCTCTTACAGCCGAAGACGTAACCTTCATCTTGAGGAACAACAGCAACAATGAACTGACTTGTGGCGAACATTGCGAGATAGCATTTCTTGATTCGGAAGGAGTCTGGCGCAAACTGCCCCGAAACGAGATGTTCAATGACATTGGCTATGAGGTGCGGCCTTACGGGAGCAGAACAGTCATCGGCAAACTTAGTCCCAAGGCATTCCCCACGCCAGCCACCCGCTACCGATTCTTCCATCCCATCATACATAACGGGAAGAACATCACCCTTATGGCAGAATATGAAATGAGATGATATGGGAGATCAGGGCTTAGTAATATTAGAAATGACATTGATGAAACACTGGGGAACGATATTAAATTTTGTACTCTTTGCATTTATCTGTTTGATTATATGCATAGCAGTATGGATGTTGAGTGGTGACATTCAGGATTGGATGAAACTTGTCATTTATACCATCACATTTGCAATACTTTTCCCTCTTATCCGTTACATAAAAAAGAACAAGAGTGAAAAGACGTGAGGCGTTATTCTTAGTGCTCATGGTCTGTGCATTACAAGCCAATGCGCAGACAGAGCAGGACGGCAAGGGAATCTTGTCGGGGGATGATGCTGCCCTACGGACTATTGAATTTGGCAACCGCCTGATGATGGACTCGACGAAGTATGCCATTGATGCAATGAAACCGAACTTACTGCCGACGCCTACGGAAAGTTCAGGGTTATCTTACCTGAATACCTATAAAGACAAAGCGAGGCATGGCATAGGGCTTACAGGACAATATGCGCCAATGGGTGCAAAGTCCTTTAACCTATGGCATGGAGGACATCTTGACATCAACGGTGCAACAAACCAGATGCCAGGGCTGATGGATTATCAGACTGGTTCATTCACGCTTCATCAGGATTTCGGACGGTTGCAACTGTCAGCCTCGGCTACGGCCAACAAATACTGGATGCCCATGCAAAGCACACTATACGCCCAATATGGCTTTGGCGCTTCTGCTGCTTACACCATCAGCGAGGCTGTTACGCTCCATGCCTATGGCCAATACTACGCGAACAATCCCATTGTAGGCCCTGCCTTCAGCCCATACGTCAGCACCACGACATACGGAGGCTATGCCGACATTCGCTTCAGCGACCGCTTTGGCTCGAATATTGGTGTACGCCGCTACATCAATCCCATGTCGGGCCAGTGGACTACCTCACCCATTGTCACCCCATACTTCCGTGTGGGTAAGCGCAACAAGGTGGAAATCGGTCTGCCGCTTGGTGAACTGCTCAAAGCCGCGGTTTGGGGCGATCGTGACAATCCCATGCGCTTCAGACCGCAACCACAGCCACAACAACACCCGAAAAAGAAATAATAACGAAATCAATATCAAAAGAAATGAAAACTATGAAACTCTGGAGAATCGCCTTTGCGATGCTTGCTGCTTTCTCCCTCGTCTCTTGCAGCAGCGACGATGACAACGATGTCTACGAAGCAACAGAGCTTGGTGGCACATGGCAAAAGGTGTATGACGAAGGCGTGGCCGATGCTGGCATGGTACAATACACATTCCATCCGCAGTCTGCCAATAACGGCACCGTTGATATATTCACCTCCGACTGGGCAGCAG
>Ga0265298_10009703_pt1 | contig 11440 bp, 8 predicted proteins | sample AusTroGonzalo_MG_3_FD_193486 | JGI IMG/M metagenome (GOLD analysis project Ga0265298, IMG submission 193486) | Bovine rumen microbial communities from tropical cattle in Woodstock, Queensland, Australia - Gonzalo_01 | ecosystem: Host-associated > Mammals > Digestive system > Stomach > Rumen ...
GAATTACGAATCCAACATTTACGTCTATGGCAATCGCACCCTGCTGAACGACCCGTCGAAGTATGTCACGCATACTATCAACTTCGACAGTCCCGTCAGCGCACCCATCACTTTCACCCCTGGCGGCAATCAGACGTGCCTTATCATCACCCTGACGGTAAGCAATACCTCCACAGCTATTAACGATGTAAGAGGTAATATGGGTAATGTAAGAGGTGAGATGTATAACCTCAATGGACAGCGCGTCGGTCCTGGCCACAAGGGTATCGTTATTATGAACGGTAGAAAGATCTTGGCGAAATAATTCGTCGGGAACACACCGATTTTCCGCCACGACACTTATTTTCCACCTATTATGACAGAAAGCGCTCCGTCCTGTTGGAGCGCTTTCTTTAATTTTGCGACCAGAAATCTATAAATAATCTATAAATACAATCTACAAAATAAATCAATTATGACGAAAAAGTTCTACTTTCTGACAGCGCTCCTGCTCACTGTAGCAGTAGCCTTGTCCGTCGCCGCAGAGACTGTTACCATTCCTACGGCTGACGGTACGTTTATTGACTGGCGCAAATGCGACTTGCAGAATGCCCAAGTGGAAAACAATGGCGAGAACATCGGCAGTACGCATGGTAACACCGTTGCCACGTTTACCATCCAGAACGACACGCAGCAGGATTTTATCCTGACCTTTAAGACTGCTGCCAACAACCTGACGGGCGAGATTGACGTGACGCTGACCAACAGCAGCGACAGCAAAGTTTTTGAGAAGGTTGCCCAGATAAAGAATACCGGCAGCTGGTATTTCAATGGTAGTGAGACTGTTCACACCTATCTTATCAGCCAACTGCCTGCGGACACCTACACCCTGAAGTTTGCCACCAAGAGCACCACCAGCAGCTATGCCGGCAACTGGGGCTATTTGCAGCTGCTGGCTACCGACAGTTACAACAAGGCTCCTGGCACCATCGGCATTGCCACTGGTACCTACAACGGTCCGAAGTTGGAGAACAATAACACCAACGTCGGCTATGTGTCGAACGACGGCACAGCCAGCTATAGCTTTATCTGCTCAGAGGGCGGTGTATATAAGATGACCACGCCTATGAGGAAATACGGCGACGGCACTATCCACGTCACCGTCACCAACGACGAGACGGGCAACGTAGAGGCCGACGGCACATGGACGGTTGATGCCAACACCAGCGACTATGCTGATGTAGATATCCCCATTGACGGTGAACTGACCACCGGTCTGAAGATCCTGCAATTGTCGTTTGCCACCGAGAATAGTTTTCTGTGCAACTACAAGGACATCACCATGACGCGCATTGCCAACCACTATGCCAAGATTGCCGGAGTGACGGTGACTGGTCAGGAGACCACAAGCGCCGAAGGTTGCGACTGGTTCATCCAGCTGCCCGCCAGCTACAACGCCACCACCACGTTCAGCGTGGATGCCAAGTATGGTACAGTGGCTGCCAGCAGCGAGGGGGTTGAGATTACCGACAATGAAAACGGCACCTTTACCCTCGCCACCCCCACACCAGGCACTACCATCTCGGTTACCCTGACGCTGACGCCTGCTGACGGAACAATTTCTGGCAAGACCATTTATACACTGAAGCTGTTCCGCATAGGCGAGATATCCATTGTCGATGCCACCGTTGACGGCGTGGCCATCGGCGAGGAGCTGCTTGCAACGCTCAACGACAAGCTCGCTGCCGAATATCAGAACGTTTACACCACCATGCCCGCTGTCAAGATGCAGTGCGTTGATGGCACGTGGTTTGAACCTGTGGCTGCTACGGAGGAGAAGCCGAACCCAGTCATTGATGGCGCTAAGGCCACCTACACCTTCCACATTACCATGGCCGACAAGGAGAAGGACTACACCCTGACCATCGACGGCGTCCATATATATAATAAGGAGGAAGGCGACGAGACCGTTGACATCAAGGCCAACGGCGGAACCATAGAGAACAACACCTGGAGCAACGGCATCTATACACTGACCACAAACAGTCTGGATTCCTACAACGAGTTCTTCAAGATGAACGGCAGCAGCTATACCCTTAGCCTGCCGGCCGGCGTCGTTGTCAAACAGCTCATCATGAAGGATTGCTCCAACAACTATGCCAACAACGATGCCCGTCTGACGGCAGTGACCTCCGAGGGTGCCACCGCCTATATTCCTGCAGACAACAAATACTATCACTCTTCGGAGGGTCCCAAGCACGACATCATCGTGAACATCGACCATCACACCGCCGGTGCGGACATCGTGCTGACACAGCCCAAGCTGGGACAACCCATGGCTTGGATACAGCTTACCATTGAGAAGCAGAACCCCGGCACAGCACCCAAGAAGACCGGCGAGAGCGTCACCGTCAACGGCAATCATGCCGTGGTGGCTGTCAGCTTCGACCGCGAAATAGCCGGCGATGTCACAGCCAGCGTGCTCAACGGTTCTGCCGTTGAAAGCACGGTAACCGCCGAGGGTGGCGCTGCCACACTCTACTTCGCCGTATGGAATCTCGACTACAACCAGCAATACACACTGACCATTGCCCCAGGAGCCGTCAAGGATGCCTTCGGCAATGCCAACACCGAGGCCGTTGAGGTGGTCGTCAAGACTGATGCCAAGACCGTTGTGGCACAGGCTGCCTACGACTTTGTCATCGGCACCGTGGACGAATTGAAGGCTGCCTTCACCGCCGTGAACGAGTCGAACACGAAGGCCGATGCTGACCGCAAGGTCATCTTTATCAAGAACGGCGACTACAATCTTGGCGACTTCGTAGGACAAGGTAAGTCGTGTGCCCAGCTGAAGTGCTACAACGTCAGCCTTATCGGTGAGAGCCGCGAGGGTGTCATCATTCATGGCGATGCCGACGGCATCAGCAATCCTGTGCTGAACCTGCGCGACCGTAGCGGCTTCTATCTGCAAGACCTCACCGTGCGCAACGACCGTGACTTCGGCAACGGTCTGTTCAATGGCGGCGTAGCAGTAGCCATCTATGGCGGCGACAAGACCGTCATGAAGAATGTCTGCATGCAGTCCAACCAAGACACACAGGTGACAGGTCATCGCGGCTACTTCGAAGACTGTAAGATTCACGGCACCGTGGACTTCATCTGTGGTGGCGGCGACAACTTCTACAGCAATACCGACCTCATTCTAGAGAACCGTGAAGGCGACGTGATATCAGCGCCCTCTACCAGCAGCGCCCACAAGTGGGGCTACGTCTTCGACCACTGCACCATCATGCCTGCTGAGGGTGCCACTGTTGTCACTGACGGCAGCTGGAATCTCGGTCGTCCTTGGCAGAACGAGCCTCGCACCTACTATCTGTACACCAAGATGGACGTGCTGCCAAGTGCTGGCGGCTGGGCATCAATGGGAGCGCTCGTCACACATTTCTATGAATACGCCTCCATCGATAAGGACGGCAATGTAGTTGACCTCTCCGTTCGTAAGAACTCACCCACCAGTACCAACACCTACGTCCCCGTACTGACCGACGAGGAGGCTCAGAAGTACACCCTGGAGAATGTGCTGGGTGGTACCGACTCGTGGCTGCCTACCGAGGAGTGTGCAGAGACAGCTGCCCCTGTGGTCAGCGTTAATGACGAGAAGGTGCTCTCCTGGCAGGCTGTCGAGGATGCCCGCTGCTATGTCATTCTGAAGGACGGCAATTATGTTGCCAACGTTGCCACTACCAGCTGGCAGGCTCCTGAGAACGGCATCTATACCGTACGTTCAGCCAACAAGAACGGCGGACTCTTCGGCACATCGGCAGAAGTAGAGGTGAAGGATGCCACGGGCATTATAGAAGCAAGAAGCAAGAGAGAAGAGGCAAGCTGCGAGATATACAACCTTAACGGCCAGCGCGTGGCTAATGGTCAATTGAAGAAGGGCCTGTATATCGTAAATGGTAAAAAAAACGCAATTAAGTAAGCGAAGAACAATGCAAGAAAAAACAAGAATTTAATCATGAAGTATTAATTATGAATAACATTCCTAAAATCAAAATCGGTATCGTCGCCGTATCGCGCGACTGCTTCCCCGAGTCTCTTGCCGTCAACCGCCGAAAGGCTCTTATTGCCAAGTATGTAGAGAAGTTCGGAAAGGATGACATCTACGAGTGTCCTATCACGATCGTAGAGAGCGAGATTCATGCTCAGCAGGCACTGGCCGATGTTCAGAAGGCCGGTTGTAATGCCCTGTGTGTCTATCTCGGCAACTTCGGTCCTGAGATTTCAGAGACCATGATAGCCGACTGGTTCCAGGGTCCCACGATGTTCTGCGCTGCTGCCGAGGAGACTCAGAACGACCTGATTGACGGTCGTGGTGATGCTTACTGCGGTATGCTGAATGCCAGCCAGGCTCTGTCGCTGCGCAAGACCCGCGCCTACATCCCCGAGGAGCCTGTGGGTGACGCTACTGAGTGTGCCGAAATGATTCACGAGTTCGTGCCCATCGCACGCGCTATCGTCGGTCTGCAGAACCTGAAGATTATCAGCTTCGGTCCCCGTCCCAACAACTTCCTGGCTTGTAACGCTCCTATCCGTGCACTTTATGACCTCGACGTTGAAATTGAAGAGAACTCAGAGCTCGACCTGCTGGAGGCTTTCCAGAAGCATGCCAACGACCCACGTATCGATGACGTCGTTAAGGATATGGTGAAAGAGCTGGGTGGCGGCAACAAGATTCCTCAGGTTCTGCCGAAGCTCGCCCAGTATGAGCTCACGCTGACCGACTGGATCGAGGGCCACAAGGGTAGCCGTCAGTTTGTGACTGTTGCCGCCAAGTGCTGGCCTGCCTTCCAGACTATGTTCGGCTTCGTACCCTGCTACGTCAACAGCCGTCTGGCCAGCCGCGGTATCCCCGTAGCCTGCGAGGTGGACATCTATGGCGCCCTGTCAGAGTTCATCGGTACCTGCATCACCCAGGATGCCGTTACGCTGCTCGATATCAACAACTCCGTACCTAAGGACATGTACGAGGAGAGCATCAAGGGCAAGAAGTTCCTGTGCGACGAATATACCGACAAGGAAATCTTCATGGGCTTCCACTGCGGTAACACTGCTTCTTCTAAAGTCTGCAACTGTCAGATGTGCTTCCAGCGCATTATGGCTCGCGCTCTGCCTATCGAGGTAACCAACGGTACACTGGAGGGTGACCTGAAGCCCGGCAAGGCTACCGTCTATCGCCTGCAGTCAACCGCCGACACCAAGTTGCGCGCTTACATGGCACAGGGTGAGATACTGCCTGTTGCCACCCGTTCGTTCGGTAGCATTGGTACCTTCGGTATCAAGAATATGAGCCGTTTCTATCGTCACGTGCTCATCGAGAAGCACTATCCTCACCACGCTGCCGTGATGTTCGACCACGCTGCCAAGTATCTGTGGGAGGTGCTGAAGTACATGGGTATCCCCGTTGAGGAGATTGACTACAACTTCCCCAAGGGTAACTACTATCCCACAGAGAATCCCTTCGCATAAATGATACTGCACAAAAAAGAACTGGGGTGCTGTCAAGAGATGGCACCCCAGTTAATGTTTGTCTTCCGTAACTCCTTAAGCCTGCGCCACAGGACGGCATAGCGCTCGGAGGTGCAAGTGGGGTCGTCTTCAATTATGGCACTGGCCTCATCACGAGCCATCTGCACCAACTGACCGTCACGGGCAATATCGGCAATCTTCAAATCGAAGGCCATACCACTCTGCTGTGTACCTTCGAGGTCGCCTGGACCACGTAGCTTCAAGTCGGCTTCAGCAATACGGAAGCCGTCGTTGGTTTCGCACATGATATCGATACGCTTGCGTGTTTCCGTTGCCAACTGGAAGCCTGTCACCAGAATACAGTAGCTTTGATCGGCACCTCGTCCCACACGACCTCTGAGCTGGTGCAGCTGCGAGAGGCCAAAACGCTGGGCTTCGAGTATGACCATCACGGAGGCATTGGGCACATTAACACCTACCTCTATAACCGTTGTGGCAACGAGAATCTGCGTCTCACCACTGACGAACTTCTGCATCTCTGCCTCCTTGTCGGCAGGCTTCATCTTGCCGTGCACCTTGCTGAGACGGAACTCAGGGAAGACCTGCGTGAGCACCTGGAAGCCGTCTTCCAGGTTCTTGAGGTCAATCTTCTCGCTTTCCTCGATAAGTGGGAAAACGATATATACCTGTCGGCCTTGGTGTATCTGGTTGCGGATGCTATCGTATAACGACGGCAACGAACGGTCGAAGACATGCTGCGTAACGATGGGCTTACGACCTGGTGGCAACTCGTCTATGACACTCACGTCCAAGTCGCCATAGAGCGTCATAGCCAAAGTACGCGGTATGGGTGTTGCCGTCATCACGAGCACGTGGGGTGGATTGGTGCTCTTGTTCCATAGTTTGGCCCTTTGTGCCACGCCAAAGCGATGCTGCTCGTCAACTACCACCATACCCAGACGGGCAAACTGCACGGTATCCTCTATGACGGCATGTGTGCCGATAAGTATCTGAACGGTGCCGTCCAAAAGTCCGTCGAGAATCTCCTGACGCTTCTTGCCTTTGACAATACCCGTCAGCAAGGCCACACGGATATCCATACCACGAAGGAAATCCATGATGGTTTGCAGGTGCTGTTCTGCCAATATCTCCGTAGGCGCCATGATACAAGCCTGGTAGCCATTATCGAGTGCGATGAGCATCGACATGAGGGCTACCAGCGTCTTACCGCTGCCTACGTCACCCTGCAGCAGACGGTTCATCTGACGACCGCTGCCCATATCCTTTCGGATTTCGCGGATGACACGTTTCTGGGCATTGGTCAGTTCGAAGGGCAGGTTGTCGCGATAGAATCCGTTGAAGTAATCACCGACTTTCGAAAACACATAGCCGCGATATTTGCGGCGCTGGTCGCTCGCGTACCTTAATATATTAAGCTGGACGTAGAACAATTCCTCGAACTTCAGTCGAACCCGTGCCTGTTCCAGTTCCCTGGCATTCTGCGGATAGTGGATTTTTCGCAAGGCATCGTCACGCGACATCAGGTGAAGCTTCTCAGTAATGAAGGGCGGCAGGGTTTCAGGCAACGGTGTCTTCAGCACGTCGAGCAGCGTTTTGGTAAGACGTTCCACTGAACGACTGTTGAGCCCCGACTTCTTCATTTTCTCGCTGGTGTTGTAGTAGGGTTGCATACCCATTGTTGACAGTTCTCTGACCGGTTGGTCAGAGTGTGGCACGCAATCCAGCTTTTCGGCGGCATCCATATCGGGATGAGTGACATTGATGCGGCCATTATATACATTGGGACGTCCGAAGACGATGTATTCCTTGCCGATGGTATAGTTTTGCTTGGCATACTTGCCACCATTGAACCAAGTAAGATCCATCACCTTACCGCTACCATCGGTAAAATGCGCCACAACACGCTCCTTGCGGGCACTCATCTTAAAGGTCTCGAAGCTGAGAATGTGCCCTTTCACCTGCACGAAAGGCATATCACCCGTCAGTTCAGAAATGCTATAGAGACGGCTGCGGTCAACATGCTTATAGGGATAATACTGCAACAAGTCACCATAGCAACTAATGCCCAACTCTTCGTTGAGCATCTTCTTCCTCGAGGGGCCTACCCCAGGCAGGTATTGTATGTCTTGTTGCAGAATGTCGGTCATATATTATAGCTTAGAGGTGAGAAGGGCCTCAGCAACGGCGATGTCGTAGGGAGTAGTTATCTTGATGTTCTCACGATTGCCTTCTACGAGGGAGATGTCGTAACCGAAGGCTTCGACGACACTGGCATCGTCCGTAAAGCCGTCATTATAAGGCTGTCGGTTTGCCGCCTTCAGCAGTTGAATATCGAAACACTGCGGTGTCTGTACCAAACGGTAGTCACCGCGGGGCTTTGTTCCTTCCGTGATGTGGCGCAGGGTTTCAACAACAGGTACAACAGGAATGACCGCCTTCTTCTCTCGTGCTGCTTTATAGCAGTTACGAATAACCTCTATACTGGGGAAAGGCCGTACACCATCATGTACTCCCACCACACCTTCTGCGTCGTCAGGAACAAGTGTCAACCCGTTCTGTACAGAATGGAAGCGGGTCTCACCGCCATCGGCCAGCAGATACTCCACGTTGAAATTATACTCTTTGCAAAGTTGCTGCCAATAGTCCTGCTGTGCCTTGGGCAGCACGAGGATCATCTGCAAGTCTGCAGAATATTCGCGGAACCGCTCCAGCGTCCGCATCAATACTGGTTTGCCGCCAATAGGCAGGAACTGTTTAGGAATATCGCTTCCCATACGCAGTCCCTTCCCGCCAGCCACTATGATGACATATTCTTTACTTTTCACTTCTCCATCAGGTGTTTGAAGCGCATGCCTTCGGCGATTTGGTCGGAGGTCTGTTTGCCTGCCAGCTGCGTCAGCAACTCATAGGCGAAGGGGAATGCTGCAGCAGGACCTTCACCCGTGGTGACATTACCGTCGACGGTGAAGAGGTCTCCCGTATAGGTAGCATCAACGAGGGCCTGTTCGAAACCGGGATAACAGGTTGCACGCTTACCGTCAAGGATTCCCAAAGGAGCCAAGACGACCGCCGGAGAGGCACAGATGGCGGCAACCTTCTTGCCAGCAGCAAACTGGTCGACGACAGCTTTGCAGACACCTTTGTGCTCGAAGAGGTTCGAGGCACCCGGCATACCGCCAGGCAGGAACAGCAGGTCTGCATCCGAGAAGTCGCCTTGCTCGAACATGATGTCAGCCTCAACATTCACACCGTGAGCCGACTGCACCAGCGGGAAGTCACCAATGCTCACTGTAGTTACATCAACACCACCACGACGCAGTACGTCAATGGGAATGAGAGCCTCGACATCCTCGAAGCCGTCAGCTAAGAATACATATACCTTTTTCATTTACAATTTGACTATTTACGATTTACTATTTATTTTAATGCCTGTAAATATCGCTTGACTGTTTCCTCCAATCCCAGGTAAAGGGCGTCGCAGATGAGGGCGTGACCTATAGACACCTCATCAGTCCAAGGAATCAGCTGGTGATAGAACGAGAGGTTCTCCAATGACAGGTCATGGCCGGCATTAAGTCCCAAACCAACTTCCTTGGCAACCTTTGCCGCTGCAGAGAACGGAGCAATGGCTGCATCACGATTGGCAGCGTAGCCGGAGGCATAGGGTTCCGTATAAAGTTCTATCCTATCGGCACCACATGCCTTCGCACCCTCCACCATCTTCGGATCGGCATCCACAAAGATGCTGGTGCGGATGCCGGCAGTTTTGAACGTCTTGCAGATATCCGTCAGGAAGGCTTTGTTCTCAATAGTGTCCCAGCCGTGATTGCTGGTCAACTGGTCGTGTCCGTCAGGCACCAGCGTCACCTGTGTAGGAACAACCTCCAGTACCAGTTCTGTAAACGAGTCGATAGGATTGCCCTCGATGTTAAACTCTGTCGTGACAAGAGGACGCAGGTCGCGCACATCCTGATAGCGAATATGTCGCTCGTCAGGACGCGGATGAACGGTTACACCCTGAGCACCAAAGCGTTCCACATCACGTGCTACTTGCAGCACATCAGGATTGTTGCCGCCCCGCGCATTACGCAAGGTTGCCACTTTGTTGATATTCACACTTAGTCTTGTCATAGTCGAAAAATGATTAGTTTTGGTGCAAAGATACGAAATAATTGATAATTCATGGTGCATAATTCATAATTATTTTATAATTTTGCAGCAAAATAGCAAAATATGATGGTGTCACGTAAACTCCGATTCGCCATTTTCGGCAATACCTATCAAGCCAAGAAGTCGGCTTCCGTGCAGAAAATGCTGGCCTGTCTTGAACAGCGTCACGCCGAGGTTGCCATGGAACGAAAGTTTTATAACTTCCTGACGGCTGGTGAGCATCTGGATATTGGTCCGTTGGAGGTGTTTGACGACAGTGACTTCGAGGCAGACTTCGCCATCTCCCTGGGCGGTGACGGTACCTTCTTGAAAGCAGCCAGCAAGGTTGGCAGCAAGCAGATACCCATTATAGGTATCAATATGGGACGCTTGGGATTCCTTGCTGACATCCATGCACAAGATGTAGAGCGGACTATTGATGCCCTGTATGAAGGCGACTATGCTGTAGAGACGCGTTCGGTCATCAGCGTAGAGACCGATGGCATGCCCCTTGATGGATACACCTGCGCCTTGAATGATGTTGCCATTCTCAAGCGCGACAACGCCTCGATGATTACCATTCACTGTACCATCAACGGCGACTATGTAGCTACCTACCAGGCCGACGGTCTGGTGCTGAGTACTCCCACTGGTTCTACGGCCTACTCACTATCTAATGGCGGCCCGATTATTGTTCCGGGTACTCATGTTTTCTCCCTGACAGCCGTGGCACCCCACTCCCTGAATGTGCGCCCCATCGTTATTTCGGAAGACTCGGAGATTCAGCTGACGGTAGAAAGTCGCTCCCACCAATACCTTGTAGCATTAGACGGTCGTTCCGAGGCACTTGCCGACACCACACGTCTGACGCTTCGCAAGGCGCCCTATCGGGTCAAGGTCATCAAACGGGCAGGCACCAAGTATTTCCACACCCTGCGCGAAAAGATGATGTGGGGGGCTGACCAAAGAGGATGAGAAGTAAAAGCAGGCTCGATGTGAAACATCAAAAATAACAAGTAAAATATGAGTAAAGAATCCGATTTCGAAGACATTCTTGTCAATGGTATCTCTTTTGGACGTGGCGGAGGTCCGCGTCAGGAGGAAAACAAGGTGAAGACCAAGGCCAAGAAAAAGAAGTACATCACTGGTGCTCACGGTTCTGGTTCTGCCCGTCAGAAGGCGAAGTATCGGGAGCAACGCGCCAACAGACATAAGTAAAAAGGGATTAGGTCACCACGACCTAACCCCTTTTTTCTCCTCCTGTTTTTTTATTTAATGATGGAATAGTCTTACTCCCGTGAAGGCCATTGCGATGTTGTATTTGTCGCACGTCATGATAACATGGTCGTCACGAACGCTGCCGCCGGCCTGGGCGATATATTCCACACCACTCTTGTGAGCACGCTCAATGTTGTCGCCAAAGGGGAAGAAGGCATCAGAACCCAAAGCCACCTTGGTATTCTTGGCAATCCACTCTTTCTTCTCAGCCAGTGTCAGCACCTCAGGCTTCTCAGTGAAGAACTGCTGCCAGGCACCGTCGCGCAGCACGTCATCATGCTCGTCTTCAGAAATATACACGTCAATGGTGTTGTCGCGGTCGGCACGACGAATACCCTCCTTGAAGGGAAGGTTCATGACCTTCGGATGTTGGCGCAACCACCAGATATCTGCCTTGTTACCAGCCAGACGGGTACAGTGGATGCGGCTCTGCTGACCGGCACCAATACCGATAGCCTGACCGTCCTTCACATAACATACGCTG
>Ga0265298_10009704_pt1 | contig 11440 bp, 10 predicted proteins | sample AusTroGonzalo_MG_3_FD_193486 | JGI IMG/M metagenome (GOLD analysis project Ga0265298, IMG submission 193486) | Bovine rumen microbial communities from tropical cattle in Woodstock, Queensland, Australia - Gonzalo_01 | ecosystem: Host-associated > Mammals > Digestive system > Stomach > Rumen ...
GGCTCCTCGCCACAGGACAAATTCCGAAAGATATGGTTGAAGAAAAGGATTTTGAGGATGACGAGTTGAAATCATTATATATGGCGTTGATAGCCGGAGCGTCTCCCGCATCGATTCCGGATACGGTGCCGGACGATGAAAGCCGTTCCCGCTATACGCGAATTCTCATGACCCCCGCGGCGGAGAACACGGATCAGATGATTTCCATGGCAGGCCAGTGTCTCGGCAGGATTCGGAAAGCATCCTGTCAGAAGCAGTACGATGAACTGATGCAGAAGATAAAAACAATGGACCCGAAGGATCCCGCTATTCCCGAAATGCTCCGGGAAGCCCAGGAACTTCGGAAAAAAATGGACAAGCTGACCTGACCGAATACAAGAACCGACCGATAATAAAGGAGAGGATTCCCTTGTCTACCCTTTCACCCGAAAACAGGCAGAAGCGTCTGGACGAACTCTACGAATACGGCAAGTCGAAAGGAACGCTGACTTATAAGGAAATCATGGACCGGCTGATGGAGCTGCAAATGGATTCCGACCAGCTTGACCGCGTGCTGGAGACATTGGACGCCTACGGGGTTTCCGTCGTCAACGATTCCGCGGAAGATTCCGTTACGATTTCTGATGACCAGGCGGCCGATGTCGCGGCAGCCACCGCGGCGGCAGACGAATCCGCCAACGATCCGATCGATCTTTCCATTCCGGAAGGAATCAGTATTGACGACCCTGTCCGCATGTATCTCAAGGAAATCGGAAAAGTTCCGCTCCTCACGGCGGAAGAGGAAATCGAGATCGCCAAGCGGCTGGAAGCCGGAGACGAATCCGCCAAGCAGAAGCTGGCGGAAGCCAATCTGCGCCTTGTTGTCTCCATCGCCAAGCGGTATGTGGGCCGCGGCATGCTCTTCCTCGATCTGATTCAGGAAGGGAATCTCGGCCTGATCAAAGCTGTTGAAAAGTTCGACTATCGCAAGGGATTCAAGTTTTCAACCTATGCCACCTGGTGGATCCGCCAGGCCATCACCCGCGCTATCGCGGATCAGGCGCGCACCATCCGGATTCCCGTGCATATGGTTGAAACGATTAACAAGCTGATCCGTGTTTCCCGCCAGCTGCTTCAGCAATACGGACGTGAGCCCACGCCGGAGGAAATCGCCGCCGAAATGGGTATTTCCGAGGCTAAAGTGCGTGAAATCATCAAGATTGCCCAGGAACCTGTATCTCTCGAGACTCCCATCGGCGAAGAAGAAGATTCCCATCTCGGAGACTTTATTCCCGATGACGATGCCCCCGCCCCGGCCGAAGCCGCCTCTTTCACCCTCATGAAGGAACAGCTGATGGATGTCCTTGATACGCTGACGCCGAGGGAGGAGAAAGTGCTCCGTCTCCGTTTCGGACTGGACGATGGCCATCAGCGCACCCTCGAGGAAGTCGGAAAGGAATTCAACGTTACCCGCGAGCGCATCCGCCAGATTGAAGCCAAGGCCCTGCGCAAGCTTCGCCATCCCTCCCGCAGCAAAAAGCTCCGGGATTATCTGGACTGATTCATATGCAACAAAAAATGCTTGACGCCCGCCTTTCCCTCGCTTTTGATCTTTACGATCCGTGCGAAATGGCGGCTGACATCGGAACCGATCACGCCCATCTCCCGGCCGCGCTCCTGCAGCGCGGCCGCTGTCGGCATATGATCCTTACGGACATCAGCAAAAGCGCCCTGGAAAACGCGCGTATGGAGATAATCCGCCTTTGCCTTACGGACCGGGTTTCACTTCGCCTCGGGGACGGGCTGGAGCCAGTTTCGGAAAAATGCGGCATGATCTCCGTCATGGGCATGGGCGGCCGAACCATACGTGACATCCTTCTGAACGGAAAAGACCGGCTGCAGGGCGCCTCACTGATCCTTTCCGCCCACACGGATTGGCACCTGATCCGCGCCGCGGTTCGGCAGATCGGATATCACCTTGACCGAGAGGAACCCTGCTTTGCCGCCGGAAGGTATTATCTCGTGCTTCGCGCCCGGCCGGGAGAAAAGCTCATAACGGATCGGGAAATCCGGCTCGGAGGTCCCCTTTTTCGGTCTGAATCTGATGTTCTTATTCCCTTTGTTCGGCGTCGGAAGGAAGTTCTCGGGGAACGGCTGAAAGGGCTTTCATCATCCACTTTTCCGGACGAATCCGAAATGAACATCCTGAAATCCGATCTGGAATTCTATGAAGATTTTCTCTCCCGTCACCCCCTGGATCTTTATGAATGATAAACGATGCCAATCATATCATCCTGAACCGTCCCAACTGCTGATTTTTACTATTCCCGAAACCCAACTTTTTACCGGAGGTGTTTTATGAACGTTCAAACCGTGTATGACGTAATCAACAGCGTTGCCCCCTTCGATACCCAGATGGAAGGCGATAATTCCGGCCTGTTGGTCGGTTCTCCCTGTCAGAAGGTCACCAGGATTCTTTTTGCCCTGGACGTGACGGCACCGGTCATTGATGAAGCAGTAGCTCTTGGTGCGGAACTGATTGTTTCACATCATCCGCTGATGTACTCCGCTGTTCGTTCCCTTACTGACCGGAACTATGAAGGCCGCCTCGTTCGTCGTCTCGTCCGTGAAAACATCAGTCTGATCGCCGCCCATACCAATCTGGACCAGGCGCCCGGCGGAATCAACGATACACTGGCCGCGCTGTGCGGATTGACGGAAGTCTCCGGGGAAGGCTTTTTCCGATCCGGGATGCTTCCCAGCGAGATGACAGCCCGGTATTTTGCGGATCTTCTGTCGGAAAGCCTGAAAACCACTGTTCGGATTCTGGCGCCCGAAGACCGGATTGTCCGCAGGGTTGGCCTTTGTTCAGGCAGTGGCAGTGAAGAATGGACACTGGCGCTGGCAGACGGATGCGATGCATTTGTTTCCGGAGAAATCCGTCATCACCATGCCCTCGCCATGGCAGATGCTGGGATCGCAGGCTTTGAATGCGGTCATTTTGCAACAGAGGAGCCCGGTATTGCGGCACTTGCCGAAGCTTTACAAAATTCGTTCAATCATGTAGAATGTAATGTGCGGGTTTTTGTGTCCACAATTCCTGCGTATACAATTCCCTGCGCGCCGTGACAGGCGGTTCTTTCCCTGTCAGAAGGAGGTTCCTGCAATGGAAAACTTTGAATCCCTTTGGGCATATCAGACGGAAGACATGAAGGCCGACGCCATCGCCAACGCGATCCGCCGTTCTCCCGTTCGCCAGAAGCTTGAAAAAACCCGCGACCTGATTTTGGATCGCCAGAAACAGTACAAGCAGATCGAGGTTGAAATCACCGCCATGTCGGACAGAAAGGACGTCATCGCCGAAGCGGTTGAGCATTCCGAGGCCCAGCTTCAGGCGCTGAAAGCTCGCTTTGAAGCCAATCCGCCCCAATCCGCGGAAGAAGTAAAAGCCCTGATGTCCGAGGTCAGCCATTGCCGGGACACGATCCGCCAGTATGAAGCGGAAATTGCCCGAATTGTAAAGGAATCCACCGCCCATGAAAAACTTCAGAAGGTGGTCCGGATGGAAGCGGCCAACGCAAAAAAGGCTTTTGATCAGCTGAAGGCCGAATATGAAACGGAATCACAGAGCAAAAAGGCTGAGCTCGACGAACAGCGCGCCCGTGCAAAAGCGTTGGTCGACGCCGTGGATCCGGCGCTTCTTGAAGAATATCACACCATCAAGAAGCGTATTTCTCCCCCGGTGGCCCGGCTGACATACGGGCAGTGCTCCGGTTGTAACACATCGCTTCCATCAGCCGTCCTTTCAAAAATCAGGAACGGGAGCCTGGTTGAATGCGAAACCTGTGGCCGGATGATTATTCAGTAAACATACGCCTTAAAATGGGTTGTCTCTGATGGAGACAACCCATTTTTATTTGGTTTTTCCATGATCAGATGCCTTCCGCCGCATATCGTTCTACAGTTACCAGCGGACACTGTTCAAAGGCATCCTCGGCGATTTCGGTTCCCTCTGGCACCCGAACCTTTTCGAGATTGACACAGGCCGTGAACGCCTGAGAACCGATGGACTTCAGGTTCTTGCCAAAGGAGACCTCCTTAAGCTTCACACATCCGATAAACACCATTTCATCGACATATTCAAGGCTTTCCGGGAATTCGAGACTTTCGAGTTCACTGCAGCCGCCAAAGGAGCAGCGCCCGACTGCTTTCAGTCCTTCCTTCATTTCGACGGATTTCAGGCTCGTGCATTTCCAGAAAGCCATATTGTCAATGATTTCTATCGTTTCCGGCAAAACAATCGTTTCGACAAGCGTGCAATCAGAAAAGGTCTGGTAAAGCATTTTTACACTCAGGTTCTTCAGCTTTTCCGGAACGGATACATCCTCGTCAAAGCCGGTGTAGCGAACAGCCTGACATGTTTCGCCGTCTTCAAAGGGTTCATATTTAAAATCGCCCTCTTCCAGCACGTTGAGATCGTGATATCCGGATGCGGCGTTCATGGCATCTTTTGCGTTGTTGACATCCTCTTCCGAAGCGTCTCCGAGATCGTCAAACTCCATTTCATCCCCAAAATCGTCGTATTCGCCAAAGGCTTCGAAATCGTCGAAATCTTCAAAATCTTCTGCAACAGAGGCCGGTGCAACAATCAGGAATACAATCGCAAAAAGAAATGCAGCAATCCGCTTCATCCTGTCCGGCACCTCCTCTTATTCCAAAATCTTTTTTATTATAGAAGAACGGACAAAAAAAATCAACAGTTTCCTTCATAAAGAACAGTATTGACGCATGGACTGACATATGATATTCTTTTACTGAAAACGTTACCGATATCGTTTCCGGTATTATCCTGAAAGGATGCCTGCCCCGTGAAAGTTGTTACCATCAAGGACATCGCAAGGCTTGCCAATGTTTCGGTTACAACCGTCAGCCGTGTTTTGAATCACCGCCCCGACGTCAATCCCGAAACGCGGGAAAAAGTCGAAAAAATCATTGAGGAAAACAGTTTTGTCGGAAACCAGAATGCCCGCGGTCTGAAACAGACCAGTGAAGCGGTTGGTCTCATCATCCGAGGTCGATCCAATCCCTTTCTTAACGCCCTGGCAGAGGCCATTCTTGATTGCGCTGCTTCCCTGCCTGACTTTTTCGTTACTGAATATATCGATGAGAAAGCGGACGAGTTTGAAACGGCCCTGCGGATGACAAAACAAAACCGAATCAAGGGGATGGTTTTCGTCGGGAGTCTGATTGACGACCGCGTACAGGCAATCCGTAACCTTGAAATTCCCGTTGTCTTCACAACGGTAAACGCAACAGCCGCGTCCATGAAAAACGCCTCCTCCGTCGCTGTCGATGACCGGAGCATGGGACGCCTTGTCGCGGAAGAGTTGCTTTCCCTCGGACATCGGAAAATCGCCGTTTTCGGCTCCAATCCTGTTGCTGGGGATTCCCTTGCAATGCGGTTTCTCGGTTTCTGCGACGCATACACGGATCAGGGACTGACCTTTGACCCCGGGGATTACAGGGAATGCCGTTTTTCGATGGAAGCTGGCTATGCCGCGGCCCGCGAATACTTTGCAGATCATCCTTCCACCACGGCCCTTTTTGCAATGAGTGACGCGGTTGCCGTCGGGGCCGTCCGGGCTCTGAAAGATCTCGGAAAAGCCGTGCCGGAAGACGTTTCGGTTGTCGGATTTGACGGCATTGATCTTTGCCGCTTCACGATTCCGCGGCTGAACACCGTCGAACAGCCGGTGGACGAGATTGCCAGTCGCAGTGTAAACCTTCTGCTTGACATGATGGAAAAGGGCTCAGCGCCGCGGCATATTCTGGTGAAAGCGTTCTATCGAAACCGGGATTCAGTTGCGGCGCCCCGTATTCTATCCTGACATAATAACGAAAGGAGTTCAACCATGCGTGCCAGCGGTGTTTTAATGCATATTTCCTCGCTTCCTTCTCCGGGCGGAATTGGCTGTCTCGGAAGCGAAGCCTTTGCCTTCGCTGATTTTCTTCAGGCCTCCGGCTTCAGAATCTGGCAGGTTCTTCCCGTCGGGCCGACCGGATACGGCGAAAGCCCTTATCAATCCAGCTCGGTTTTCGCTGGAAACCCTCTGTTCATCTCCTGCCGGACACTTCGGGAGGAAGGACTGCTGACCTATGAGGATGAGGAAGAGTTTGTTCCTGACGATCCGGAAAAAGTCGACTATGAAGCCGTCCGGAAAAACAAAATGATGCTCCTGCGCCGCTGCTTTGCGGAATCCGCAGACAACATGAAAAATCAGCTGGATTTCTTCCGGGCGGATCATCCCTGGGTCACGGATTTCGCACTGTTCACTGCCGTCAAGGAACACTTCGGCGGAGTCATGTTTTCCGCCTGGCCGGATCCGGAGATTGTCCGCCGCACTCCCGCGGCTGTGGCGAAATACTCAGAACTGCTGAAAGACGAAATCCAGTTCCACATTTTTTGTCAATACCTCTTCCGCCGCCAGTGGTTTGCTCTCAAGGAATACTGCAACGCGCGGGATATCCTGATCTTCGGCGATATGCCGATCTACGTGGCGGAAGACTCTGCTGATACCTGGACCCATCCGGAAATCTTCCAGCTGGATCGGGGCAGGATTCCAAAGCGGGTTGCCGGCGTTCCGCCGGACTATTTTTCCGAGAAGGGTCAGCTTTGGGGAAATCCGCTTTATCGCTGGACTTATCTTCGCCTGCATCATTTTGACTGGTGGGTTGCTCGGATGAAGGGGATGGCGGAGATGTATGATATGATCCGGATTGATCACTTTGTCGGATTTGCGAACTATTATTCCGTCCGGCACGGCGCGCCCGATGCAATCAAAGGCAAATGGGTCATCGGTCCGGGGAAAAGCCTCTTTAAAATGCTGAAAGAGGAAGTTCCCGGCATACAGATCATTGCGGAAGATCTCGGTTGCGTCAATAAACGGGTGAAAAAGCTTCTTGACTCCTGCGGCTATCCTGGTATGAAAGTACTTTCCTTCGGCTTCGACAGTGACGAGAGCAATCCGCATCATCCGGTAAATTATGGCAGGAACGCCGTTGCATATACGGGAACGCATGACAACGACACCGTACTTGGATGGGCAAAAAGCGCTTCTCCGAAAACACTGGAGTTTGCGGGAAAGCTGCTCGGTTTCAGTACACCGGAAGAGGCTCCTGAAGCTTTCATCCGGGCGCTTTTCAACTCTCCCTGTGATATCGCCGTCGTTCCGATGCAGGATATGCTCGGTCTCGGCACCGAGGCCCGCATGAACTATCCCGGTACGATCGGTGGAAACTGGCTCTGGCGGATGAAACCTGGCGCTCTCACCGTTGAACTTTCCGTGAAATACTCTACGCTGAATAAAGAAACAAACAGGAGGTAATTCCCATGATGAATGCAAAACTGTTGATTGCAAATGCCGAACAGCACCTGATGACTGAAAATCATAAAACCCTGAAAGAAGCTTCCCCGACCGAGCTTCACAACGCCATTTCCGGCGCAGTTATGAACGCGATAGCTCCCGTCTGGAAGAAGAAAGAGGACGAACGCTTTCCCCACCGCAAGGCCGCTTATCTTTCTATGGAATATCTGGTTGGCCGATTGGTCTACAACAATCTGTACTGCATGGGTCTCCTGGAAGACACGGGAAAACTCCTGGCCGACAAAGGCGTGGATCTTGCTGTTCTCGAAGATATTGAGGACGACGCCTTCGGCAACGGCGGTCTGGGCAGGCTGGCAGCCTGCTTTCTGGACAGCGCCGTCACCTGTAATATCCCGCTGACCGGCTACGGTCTCCGTTTCCGCTACGGTCTCTTTAAACAATCTTTTGTCGGCGGCCGCCAGCATGAAGAGCCGGATGACTGGGCCCGTTATGGCGATCCCTGGTCCATCCGACGTGACGATGAAGCCGTTGTGGTTCCGATGAAAACAGGCGATGTGTTGGCCGTTCCCTATGATATGCCCGTCATCGGTTACGGTGCGAAAAATATCGGAACGCTGCGCCTCTGGCAGACGGAGAGTCTTCATGAAATTGACTTTGATCTTTTCAATCGCCAGGAATACTCAAAAGCCGCTGCCAATAAAAACAAGGCCGAAGATATCACCAAATTCCTTTATCCCAATGACAGTAAAAAAGAAGGCAAACAGCTCCGCGTGAAACAGCAGTATGTTCTTGTTTCCGCAACCATGCAGGATCTGCTCCGCGCTTACCGGAAGCGCCACGGCAGCGATTATTCCTTCTTCGCAAAGGAAAACGCTGCTCAGCTGAACGACACCCATCCTTCCATGGCGATTCCCGAGCTGATCCGCCTTCTCGGCGAGGACGGCGTACCTTTTGAAGCCGCTTTCCTGATCGCCCGCGACACCTTCGCCTACACCAATCACACCGTTATGCAGGAAGCTCTGGAAAAGTGGGATCTTTCTCTGCTCTCCTCCGTCTGTCCCCAGATCGTCGGTATCATCCGGAAAATTGATGCCCGCTTCCGCCGCGAAATGAAGAAAGCAGGAAAGGACATTTCACCGTCTCTGTGCATTATTCTCGACGGGCGCGTACACATGGCCGAACTTGCCACCTATGTTTCCCATGCCATCAATGGTGTCGCCGCGCTGCACACCGAGATCCTGAAAAACGACGTCTTTGCCGAATGGTACAGGCTGTATCCCGAGAAATTCCAGAATAAGACCAATGGCATCACCCAACGCCGCTGGCTGGGGCTTTGCAATCCGGAGCTGTGTAAGCTCATTGAGAGTAAAATCGGCCCGGGCTTCATCACGAATCTGGACCGACTGAAAAATCTCGATCCCTGTATTGACGCTGCCCTTTGTAAAAAGTTCCATACGGTCAAAAAAGAAAAGAAAAAGCAGCTCTGCGCCGAAATCGCAAAGCGTGAAAACATTGACCTCAGTCCGGACATGGTCTTCGATGTCCAGGTCAAGCGTCTGCATGAATACAAGCGCCAGTTTATGAACGCACTGAGCATTCTTGCAATCTATGACCTGTTGCAGAAAGGCCAGCTGCAGGATTTGCCGCCCGTTGCCTTCATCTTCGGTGCCAAGGCTGCTCCTGGCTATGATCGGGCCAAAGCCGTAATCCACTGGATCAATATGATTGCTGACAGGGTCAACAGCGATCCGAAAACAAAAGACCGCCTGAAGGTCGTTTTCGTTCAGAATTATAATTGTTCCTGGGCTGAAAAGATCATTCCCGCTGCCGATATTTCCGAGCAGATTTCTCCTGCGGGGACGGAAGCTTCCGGAACCGGCAACATGAAACTGATGCTTAACGGTGCCGTAACCCTCGGTACCTTTGATGGCGCCAATGTCGAAATCGTCGAGGAGGCCGGTCGCGAGAACAACTACATCTTCGGTGCCACCGTAGAAGAACTGGAAAAGATCAAAGCAACCTACAACCCGAAAGAGATTTATAAAAAGAACGCCCTGCTCCGCCGCGCACTGGACACCCTCGTCGATGGAACCTTCCCGGACGAAGACGGTGCTCTGAAGGAGCTTCATGATGCGATTCTTGTAGGAGCTTCCTGGCATAAGCCGGATCACTACTTTGTCATGAAGGATTTTGAAAGTTATTATGAAACGAAGCTGAAGGCGATCCGGGATGCCGGTGCAGCCGATATTGCCTTTGAGAAAAAATGCTTGAAAAACATTGCTCACGCCGGAAAATTTTCCTCCGACCGCACGATCCGCCAGTATGCAAAGGAAATCTGGAACGTTTAAAGGATATCTTTAAAGGGATACCTCCGAAGGTATCCCTTATCTTTCGTTCTTTCTTCCCTTATTATTTTTCGGAAGGATCGCCATCAAAAGCTTCCCTTTTTCCCCGGCCTTATTCTTCTCCGAACATTTTTTTCAGAAAGATCGCCGCCTGCTTGACGGCGTTCTTTTTTTCACCTTTGGCGATGAGCACTTCCTGCGCCTCCCACAGCGTTTTTCCCTGCTTCATTTCCTCGATCAACTTTGCCTCCATGGAAGGCTCTGTTTCCTGCTTTTCATTTTCAGGGAATCTGACGCCGTGCAGATCCAGCACCACGCAGTACTCCCCTTTTTCTGTCTTCTCGTTTGCCTTAAGTTTTGCAAGTACTTCTGCCGGCATTCCGCGAATCGTTTTCTCGTGAAGTTTCGTCAGGTCGCAGCATACGGTCATTCCTGCCTCCGGAATCGTCTCCGCGATGGCTTCCGTCAGTTCGATGATTCGGAAGGGCGATTCATGCAAAACGGCCACCGGAACGCCACGGACGATCTCAAGGAGCTTTTCCCGAAGATCTTTTTTCTCCCGCGGCAGGAATCCGTAAAAAGCAAATTCCCGTGCGTCAAAACCGCTTACGGACAGTGCGGCAATCCCCGCGCAGCACCCCGGAATCGGCATCACCGAAATATTTAAGGCAGTGCATTCCCTAACCACCTCGTTCCCAGGATCGGAAATGCATGGCGTTCCCGCGTCCGTTACCAGCACAGCGGTCAGATCCTCTGCAAGGATTTTTGCGGCCAGCATCCCGGCTTTACTTCCCTCGTTATGGCGGTGGCAACTGACCAGCGGTGCGTGAAAGCCAAACACCTGGCAGAGTTTCATCGTCACGCGGGTGTCTTCTGCAATGATCAGTCCGGCGTTTTTCATAATTTCAACGGCGCGTGGCGAAAAATCCTGAAGGTTACCGATCGGTGTTGCAACCACGTAAAGCACTGCCATTTTTCAGTCCTCCGCGATTTTTTCACCCACCCGCAGCTTGGCACTCCGGGCCCGCGGGTTTTTTTCGATCTCTTCTTTGGAGGGGGCGATAGCGCCGCCTCCGAGAACTTTCAGCGTTGGCTTCCGTCCGCAGGTGCAGATGGGAGCCTTTGGCGGACAGATGCAGGGATGTTCCATGTTCCGAAAGGTGTTTTTGACGATCCGATCCTCAAGGGAATGGAAAGTAATCACACAAATCCGTCCCCGGGGCTTCAGGCAGGAAACAAAGTCCTTCAGCGCCTGCTCGAGCGGAGCGAGTTCATCGTTGACGGCAATGCGAATCGCCTGAAAGGTTCTTCGGGCCGGATGTCCGTCGTCCTTTCGGCGAACAGCTTTCGGAATCGCGGCATCCACCGCTTCCACCAGATCAAAGGTGGTTTTTATCGGTTTTTTATCCCGGTGCTCACAGATGATTTTGGCAATCCGGGCGGCCCATTTTTCCTCACCGTATTCCCGGATTACCCGTGCGATTTCCTTCTCTTCCGCCTCGTTCAGGAAATCCGCCGCGGTCATGCCTCCGCTCCGGTCCATCCGCATATCCAGCGGTGCCTCTGCATGATAGCTGAATCCCCTTTCCGCGGTATCCAGCTGAGGACTGGAAACGCCTAAATCCAGCAGCACTCCGTCCAGTTTTCCCGCGCCTTCTGCCTCCAGCAAAGCCTTTCCGTCATGGAAATTTCCCCGGATAGCCCGAAAGCCCGGATACTGCCGCAGACGTT
>Ga0265298_10009705_pt1 | contig 11440 bp, 8 predicted proteins | sample AusTroGonzalo_MG_3_FD_193486 | JGI IMG/M metagenome (GOLD analysis project Ga0265298, IMG submission 193486) | Bovine rumen microbial communities from tropical cattle in Woodstock, Queensland, Australia - Gonzalo_01 | ecosystem: Host-associated > Mammals > Digestive system > Stomach > Rumen ...
CGAGTTCTCCACATCGCCTTCGAGGTGAACATGCCGGAAGTGACAGTTTCAAAATCTTGGGTAAAAAAGAAACTTTCGTCGCTGTAAGTTACTGAAGGTGTGAATAATATGTAGGAATTATCAGGGAAATAAGATTTCAAGCTACGCACCAAACTACGGCTATAATTGCCAAGTCCCGTTCCGTTGTGAAATAATCGTTTTGCGTCGAATCCTATTCTGTACATATTAGAAATGAGAAAGAATGTTTACAATGTGAATTGGCTTGAGCGAGATATTATTTCGGTCAATATATGCTTTGATATTCATCAAACAAGAATATTCCGTTCCTGTAATATACTCAGCACCAGTTTCTTGTGCAAAGCGAACTTTTTGTTCGACCATTGCCGATGAAATTTCTTTTTGTTTCAACGAAAATGTGCCACCAAAACCGCAACACGTGGTGCTTTCTTCCATTTCTACGATTTCAAGTCCTTTTACGTGTTGCAAAAGTGTACGAGGTTCCGTTGTCATTCCGTATTCGCGAAGTGCCGAACAAGAATCGTGAACGGTTACCTTTGCATTGAATGTTGCTCCCAAATCTTCAATTTTCAATACGTTTACAAGAAAATCGCAAATGTCGAAGAGTCTATTTGAGAGTTGTTCTGCCGCTTTTTTGTCTTTTTCGTTTTCAAAAAGCGATGCATATCTCCGCTTGATAAATCCTGTGCAAGAACCTCCGGGACTTACAATGTAGCGTTCGCCTGCAAAATCATTCAGGAACTTTTGCGCAAGTTCCCGTGATTCCTTCATATAGCCACTATTGAACTGTGGTTGACCGCAACACGTCTGTTGTGGGTTGTAATGCACCTTGCAACCGACATGCTCCAGTATCTTCACCAGATTTTTCCCAATCTCAGGTTCCAACTGGTCAACAAAACAGGGTATAAATACATCTACGTCCATAGAAAATTCTTTATAAGCAAAAGTAATAATTGTTTGTGTAATTATTAATACAATTTATTACGTTTTACGAGATAGTTTGTTAAAATTTGTTCAAACCCTTTGTTAATATCGGCTGTCACGAAGTCAATTTTGTATTTTTCGCACGTGGTGTGAAGTTGGTTGATGACGGCTGCAAGTCGTGATTTATATGCTTCTCTCACGGCGTTGGGATTGATTTTTACGACTTCTCCTGTTTCCATATCGGTAAGTTCCGTCGGGCGGTTTTCAAATGCAAAATTCGTTTCAAACTGTTCGTCAACGACGTGAAAAAGAATCACTTCGTTTTGATTGTATTTCAAATGTTGCAACGCCTTAAACAAATTTTCATTGTCGTCCTGTTGCAAAAAGTCGCTAAAAATAATGATAAGCGAGCGTTTGTGAATTGCTTTCGCAAGTTGGTCCAATGTTTCCGACAATTGCGTGTGCTGATTGAACGAAGTAGTATTGTATGCATTTGTCAGGCATTTGTTCAGTTCGCTGTACAACATTTGTGCGTGCGATTCCGAAAGTTTTGCCGGCGTGTGCAACGTGATTTTGTCGGAAAGGAACGAAAGCCCCACGGCATCGCGTTGTTTGCGCAACAGATGAATCAATGCGGCAGCCGAATACAAAGAGAAAGCGAGTTTGTTGTGTACGGATTTTGACTGAAACGGAAACAACATCGACGACGAAGTGTCTATGACAATCTGACAACGCAGGTTTGTTTCTTCCTCGAATTGTTTTACAAATAATTTGTCGGTTCGGGCAAAAAGTTTCCAATCAATGTTTTTCGTCGATTCGCCAGGATTGTATTGTCTGTGTTCGGCGAACTCGACGGAAAAACCATGAAAGGGACTCCGATGAAGTCCTGTTAAGAATCCTTCGACAATCTGCCGAGCCAGCAACTCAAAATTGTCGAATGACTGTAACGACTCAATTGTTTGTAAATCAATTCTTTCCATATACCTATAAAGATATATGTAGGGACGATGTGCACATCGTCTCTACGCACATCGTCTCTACAAACATCATCGTCGAACGAGGGGAATTAGTTGTTTGCCTCGATGCGTTCTCTGATTTTTTCCACAGGAACTGCACCAACTAATTTGTCAACAACTTCCTTGTTACGAATGAAAAGAAGTGTAGGAATGTTTCTTACTGCAAATTTCGAAGTGATTTCCGTATTTTCCTCAACATCGCATTTGCCAATAACGATTTTTCCTTCGAATTCCTTTGCCAAGTCTTCAATGACAGGAGCAATTCTTTTGCAAGGACCGCACCATTCAGCCCAAAAGTCAATGATAACCAATTTGTCTGTGTCAACTACTTGTTCGTAGTTCGCTTCTGTAATTTGTAATGCCATAGTATTTTAATTTAATGATACATCTATATGATAATTTTGCATTTCCTGAAAGAACGAATCATCAGGTTGAACTTTGTATGTCTTCGAGAACAATTCCGTAATCATCTTGTTCTTAACCACTCGGAACGTGAGATTGATTCCTGTATCTGTCTTGCAAATCCAGTTGCTCAACAATGTTATCACGTCTTGTGTCAAGTCGTCAAGTTGCATAGTCAAAGTTATATTTTTTATTTGATTACGCATCTCGGCAGCGGTAAGAACGTCTTTTATATAAAGTCTGATTTCCTCTTGGTTTGTTTCTTTATTTTTGCGTTTTTTCACATCTAAGATAACGACAAGAATCTCTTTTTCCTTGATTTTGTCTTTGAAGGAATCAAAATTGTTTTCCCGTTTATACGGATTGTATCTTTCGGGTTCGTCGGGATTCTTGGGAGCGTCGCCGAATGCTGCAAATTCGTATTTGCCATTGTAATCGCTGAGCGTGAATCGAACCATTGGGCTGCCTTTTTTGGTAACCGAGAATTTGGTTGATTCCACTATGCCGAGCATACGAATTTCCTTGTCAACAAGATTAGGATGTTCCTCAATGTGTTCCAAATCGCTGAGGGACAGTTTACCAAAACCTCTCATAAGGTATTTGAACTTGTCGAGCGGATGGAACGAGAGATAGAGGCCAATCAGTTCACTTTCTTTTTGTAAAAGGAAAATCGGGTCGAGATGGCGAGGATTTGGAATAGGCGGATGTCCCATGTCGATTTCTTCATCGCCAAAAAGCGACATCATTGAAGGTTCCTGTTTTTTATGACGTGCAGCCGAGAAATTTGCCAATGTTTCAATAAACTGTTTCTCGCCGTCGTCGAAACCAATGTAAATGTCACGCGGTAGCCCGAAGCAGTCCAACCCTCCGCTGAACGTCAGCAGTTCCAAGTTTTTGCTGGTAAGTTGAACACGTTCTACAAGGTCGAAAATGTCCTTGTATTTTCCGTTTTTCTCACGTTCTTCGATGATTGCCAATGACGTATTTTCGCCAAATCCTTTGATTGCCTTCAAACCAAAGTGAATGTCGCCTTGTTCGTTTACGCTGAATGTCAAGTCACTATCATTTACACTCGGACATAAAACTTTGACCCCCATTGTTTTACACTCAGCCATAAACTTTGACACATCTGACGGGTTGTCCATAGAATTAGTGAGTAGACTTGCCATAAATTCAGCTGGATAGTGTGCCTTCAAATATGCGGTCTGGTACGAAACCCATGCATAGCAAGCAGCGTGTGATTTGTTGAACGCGTACGAAGCAAATTTTTTCCATTCGTTCCATATAAATATCAAAATTTCGGTAACTTTTTCTTCCGAAAGATTGGGGTTTTCTTTGCATTGTTTGGCAACGCCTTGTTTGAGGAATTTGCCAAACAATTCTTCCATTTTAGCCAACTGTTTCTTTCCCATAGCTTTACGAAGCGTGTCGGACTCGCCACGGGTGAAGTCGGCAATCAAACGTGACAGAAGCATCACCTGCTCTTGATATACGGTAATTCCGTATGTATCATTCAAATACGTTTCCATACAAGGAAGCGGATATTCAATTTCCTCGTAGGTGTTTTTGTATTTTTCCTTGTTTTTCTCAAATTCATCACGGGTTATTTTTCCTTTCTTGATGTCTTCAATCAACGCTTTTCGCTTGATGAACGACGGAATGTTGTCCATCGGCCCCGGACGATAGAGGGCGTTCATTGCAATCAAGTCACCAATCACGTTAGGTTGCAGTTCTTTCAGATATTTCTGCATTCCCGGCGATTCAAACTGGAACACACCTACCGTTTTTCCTTGACAATATAATTTATAGGTAAGCTCGTCGTCAATCGGAATCGCGTCAATATCAACATCTTTGCCCGTGTGGTGTTTGATGTTTTTTATCGCTTCCTTGATGATGGAAAGGGTTTTTAGACCGAGAAAGTCCATCTTTATCAATCCAACCGATTCCACCACGTGACCGTCGTATTGCGTTACTACAATGTCCTCGCCCGAATCTTTGTCCTTGATGGTGCATACGGGTGCGAACTTTGTCAAGTCATCGGCTCCGATAATGACACCACAAGCGTGTATGCCGATTTGGCGGTTCGTGTCTTCCAACTCGCTCGCATACTGTAGCATTGTGGAAATGTTTTCATCGCTACCGTTTACGTAGGTTTGCAATTCAGGGACTATCTCATAGCAATTTTTCAGTTTAACTTTTGGTGATTTAAGATCCTCACCAAAGGTTTTTCCCGTTTTTGGGTCTTTATAACCATTGAAATCTTTGTCGGGAATTAATTTCTTAATATCATTTACCATTGATAAAGAAATCTTCTGCACGCGTCCCACATCGGCGATTGACGATTTCGACGCCATTGTGCCGTAGGTAATGATGTGAGCAACTTTTTCCTTTCCATATTTTTGAGTAACCCAATCCAGCACTTTCCCTCGTCCATCATCGTCAAAATCAACGTCAATATCGGGGAGCGAGATACGGTCGGGGTTTAGAAAACGCTCAAACAGTAAGTCATATTTCAAAGGGTCAAGGTCGGTAATTCGTAAGCAATACGCTACAACGGAACCTGCCGCCGAACCACGTCCAGGACCAACGGAAACTCCAAGTTCCTCGCGGGCTCCACGAATATAATCTTGCACAATGAGGAAATAGCCAGGGAAACCCATCGTTTTCATAATGTGCAACTCAAACGTGATACGTTCCTTCTGTTCCTCGGTGAGCACGTCGCCATAGCGTTTCTTCGCACCTTCCCAGGCAAGTTTTGCCAAATAGTCGGCTTCGAGTTTTATACGATAGAGTTTTTCGTAGCCACCAAGTTTTTTGATTTTCTTTTCTGCATCCTCCTGACTCAGAACAACTTCGCCTTTCTCATTACGGGTAAATTCGTTAAATAAATCTTCCTCGGTGAATTTCTTTTTGTATTCCTCAACCGTTCCAAAATCTTTTGGAATGTCGAACATTGGCATAATCGGTCCTGAATCAATGGAATAAACCTCAATTTTGTCGGCTATTTCCTGCGTGTTTTCCAGTGCTTCGGGCAAATCGCTAAAAATCGCTTCCATTTCTTCGGGCGTTTTCAGCCATTCTTGTTTTGTGTAATGCATTCGATTTTGATCGTCGAAATCCTTGCCCGTACTAAGACAGATGAGGCGATCGTGAGCTTCGCCGTGTTCTTCCTCAACGAAGTGCACGTCGTTGGTCGCCACAATCTTTGTGTTGGTTTTTCTCGCAAGTTCAATCAATATAGGATTGACTTGTTGCTGTTTTTCGTACGTGTCGGTTGAGGCATTGGGTTTGTCGGTCTTGTGACGTTGCAACTCAATGTAATAATCGTCGCCAAATACCTCCTTGAACCAGAGAATAGATTTTTCCGCTTCGTCAATTTTGCCTGCCATAATCAGTTGCGGCAATTCGCCACCAAGACAGGCGGAGCAAACAATCAGACCTTCGTGGTATTGCTTCAGTATATTCTTGTCGATACGGGGACGGTCGTAGTAGCCGTCGGTGAAGGCGATTGACGACAATTTGCAGAGACTTTGGTAGCCCTGCTTGTTTTTTGCCAACAAAATCAAGTGCCAGCCACTGCGGTCAACAATAATTTCTTTACCACGCTCTTGTGAGAAAATTTTAAAATCTTTGTCTTTGTCGTAAAGTGTACGTCTTGCACAATAGGTCTCAATGCCTATGATTGGTTTGAACGGTACGAAGTTCTTCGCTTTCTCCTGCAATTTTGGAAGTTCCTCTTCAAGCTTCGCAAGTTGTTCACGGGCTTTTGCCTTGTCTGCTTCCGATTTTTCGTCGGATGCGATGACGGTCTTTTCCTTTGCGATGTTTTCTTCGCATTCGGCTACTTTTTTCTTCGGTTTGCCGTTGAAACTGTTTGCCGAATCAACCAAGTCCTTGATACCGAACATATTACCATGGTCGGTGAGCGCCATTGAAGTCATGCCGTTTCGCATACATTTTTCAATCAAATCGGGAACTTTCGACATTCCGTCAAGAATCGAATAGTGCGAGTGGACGTGTAAATGAGTAAATTTCATTTTAATTTTTAGATTTTTAAGTTTTGAAAATTAGATTTTATGGGAATCTGAATCCTTCAAGACGCATTCACAAATAAAAATAAAAATCGCTTTGAAAATACGCGTGTTGATAATAAGTGAAAAAATACGTTTCTTGAATCTTCCTGGATTACCATATTGATTTGTGTGCAAAATTGAGGGTGGGGTGTGCTAAAACAAAGCAGAGGTATCTTTTTTTTCGATAAATGAATCATAAAAAGCAATTCAATAGGGTAGCATTTGTGTGTCATTTAAAAACACTTTCTATATTTGCACAAAATAAAAAAGAGATTGTTTCGTTTTGCGAGTATGCAGAAAAGATTAGTTCGTATAATTATATTGATTTTCGGTGTCCTTGTTGGCTACTCGTGTGCTTCGCAAAAGAAGATGGCAAAAAAAGCCGAATTGGCATTTTCCAATGGCGAATATTTCAAGGCCGTTGATTTATATCTTCAATTGGCTGAGGACGAACAATCTAAGTATATCAAATCTTCATACGAAAGTTGCATTGCCGAATGTTATCGGCATTTGAACGAATCGAAAAAAGCCGAGGTTGCATATAAAAAAGTTGAGAAAAATAAATCTACCAAGGACAAGACTGCTCGTTATTGGTACGGCTATTTTTTGTTGAAAAACGAGAAATATGAAGAGGCAGAAAAGATTTTCAAGGCATATAAAAAAGCTAATCCGAAAGATCCCCGAGGAGCTGCCGGCATAGAGTCCTGTTCGTTGGCGGTGGCGTACAAGGAACATCCTACGCGCTACATTGTTGAAAATGTGAAAGCGTTGAATACAAAATTCAATGACTTTTCACCGATGTATTCCGACAACACGTTTGATGTGGTCTATTTTACCTCGTCGCGTGTGGAGGAAGGTGTGAAACCTCAGATAAACCAAGTGTCGGGAATGAATTACACAAGCGTGTATGAAGCCCGTTACGACAGAAAAGGGAAGTGGAAGGCTCCCGAGAAAATAGCAGACTCCACCGTCAATAGCGATTTTGACGATGGCTCTGTTTCAATATCTCCCGACGGTTTTACCATGTACTTTACCCGTTGTATTCAAGAAACGGGAAAGACGAAAGGCTGTCAGATTTATACGAACACCTATAGAAACGGCTCATGGAACTCCACGCAACTTGTTGAGATTGTGCCTGACTCGATTTCGATAGGACAGCCTGCCATTTCTGCTGACGGGCTAACGTTGTATTTCGCTTCACGAATGAAAGGTGGCAAAGGCGGTTCCGATATATGGAAGGTGGAACGTGGCTCGGAAAATAGTCCGTGGGGACGACCAATAAACCTTGGCTCTGAAATCAATACGCCAGGTGACGAGATGTTTCCATACGTTCGCTTGGACGGAACATTGTATTATTCGTCCGACGGGTTGCCAGGTATGGGAGGATTGGACATTTATAAGGTTGTGAAGGGCGATGACGGAAAAATTCAACCAGTCAACATGCGTTATCCGATAAATTCATCGCAAGATGATTTTGGCATCGTATTTCAAGGAAATAAGGAAATAGGTTTGTTCACTTCAAATCGAAAAGGAACACGAGGTTTGGAGGATATTTACTCGTTTGAATTGCCAGAACTGAAACTTGCCGTTGAGGGAACAATGATTGATATGTCGACGAATAAGCCGATCATTGAGGGCGATGTCACATTGATTGGAAGTGACGGCTCGTTGCAGACAGCAAAGACAAAACAAGACGGAAGCTATTCCTTCAAACTTGAACAATATACTGATTATATTGTCATTGGCTCGTTCGAAGGTTTTTTGAAGAAAAAAGTTGAGGTTTCTACCGACAACATCAGCGATGACACCACGTTTACTCAAAATCTCGATTTGATTACAATGAGTAAGCCAGTGGAGATACCGAATATCTTTTATGATTTTGGAAAATGGACCTTAAACGAGTCTTCAAAAACGGCTTTGGAACAATTGGGGAAATTGCTCGAAGACAATCCTAACATTACCATAGAATTGGGTGCTCATACCGATATGGTCGGTGACGATAATGCGAATTTGCTTTTGTCGAAACGCCGTGCTCAGGCTGTTGTGGATTATCTGACGCAAAAAGGCTACGATGTTGACAGATTGGTTGCCAAAGGATATGGCGAGTCAAAACCAGTTGTGGTGACGGAGGAAATTGCCAAGATGGATTCTTTGTTTGTCGTGGGTATGGAATTGTCGCCGTCGATTATTGAGAAATTCCCGAAGGCGAGTCAGGAAAAGGCGAACCAAATCAACCGTCGCACCGAATTACGAATTCTTTCCACCGATTATATTCCAAAACCAGAATATTTCGTTCGTCAGAAGCGGAAAATGGGGAAAAGTTAGAACTTGCAAAAAACAAAAAAAGTTTGAGAGAAAAGATCTTGTTTCTCAAAATCGAAAAAATAAAAATGCGCAGGTGGTAATTAAATTCTATTTTTTGTAATTTAGTGCATTGAATTTTAGGAATACGATGATGAAAAAAAATATCTCATTTCTTTTTCTTTTTTTGATGACGTTCAGCGTGTTCGGTCAAAAAAACATATTGATAATTCCGTTTGATACGAAGATGTATAACAATCAGGAATCAAAGCAAATTTGCGAGTATTCGGGCGTTTCATACAGTAATTCTATAGAAAAAATCCGCTCCAATTTGGATATGCACCTTTATTCTGCTTTGAAGGATTCTACGAATGTCGCGAGTCTGTTACTTACGTACACGACTGATGCGGCAAGTGATTTGGAAATTGTTCATAATAATTCGGAGTACTTTTTTTCGGAAAAGACGGATGAAGTTATAAACAAGCCGAGGAAAAATTCCGAAATTCCACAAAATATCGTCGCTGGTGAAGTGGTGAGCGTCGCTACCGAAACGAAGGATCAGTTGGTGAATGTGAAACTGCAAGATCCTCAATTGTTTAGTGATTTAGTACAAGATTACAAGGCACAATATATTGTATATCTCACACAATTTGAGTTGTTGGGCGATTATTCCAATCCTTACACTGTTGCCGACAACTCTTATCTTCGGACAATACGTGTTCATTATGTGATCTACAATTCGTTGGGGAAATTCGTATATGGAAATATTGCCACAACTACGTTTTCGGCTAAAGTCAACGATATTGATCAAATCTGTGATATTTATTTGAAACGAGTTGCTACACAGATTGCAAGACATATTCCGTAAAAGTATCAATCATACGTTGTAGCTTATTAGAAGCTATTTACTTGCGTTTTCTTTTTGCCTGTTACTACGGGAACGTGTATGTGGCAGTTTGTTGAATCATGGTTCTGTTTGTGTCATTCATAATGATGAAAAAAGGAATTTTTATGGATGATTGTTCTTTTAGAATTATTCTTATTTTTGCATACACACATACGGAACTAATATGAAAAGTCAAAATTGGATGAGATTGGGCAAAAATCTGACAACCTGTATCGTAGTTGTGACGCTTGCCGTGTTTTTTTACGTGTACAAACCTTCGGAAAACAAAGAATCGTTTTTGGAAACCGATACTGTAACGGTTGAGGTTGGAAACGAGGCATTGCAATCTATTTGTGACACGATAATTGATCCGAATAATTGTTCGTATGATGACTTCTTGAAAGTGGGGTTTTCGTCGAGACAGGCTAAAAGTTGCGTGGCATTTGTGAAAAAAGGCGGCAGATTTTATAAGAAGGAAGATTTGCTGAAAATATACACCATCACGGAGGATGATTACAAACGTGTACAAAAGTTCATACATATTAATAATGTGTCGTTTAAGAAAAAAGAGACGATAAAAAAAGAAAAAGAGCCGAAAAAAGATGTTACATCGGTGAAAATCAGTGTTGACATCAATTCGTGCGATACTGCCGATTTGATGCGTCTGCCCAAAATTGGAGCGTTTCGAGCAAAGAAAATTATAGAGCAGCGCGACAAGTTGGGCGGATTTTATTCGTGCGAGCAACTCTATGCGATTTATTCGATGGATTCGGCGCTTGTTCAGGAATTGAAACCATACATTATAATAGATACTGACAAAATAAAGAAAATCAATCTGAACACGGTTACGTTCAAGGAATTAGTGAGACATCCGCTTATCTCGTATGAACAAACGAAAGATATTATGAATTACAGAAGAATTGTTGGAAAGATCAAAAATGCCGAAGAATTAAGGGAAAACAACATACTCACGGGGGAAGACTATGAAATTTTAAAATTCTATGTAAAAACATTTTGATAAAAACTTGCTCTTTTTATAAAAGTTTATACATTTGCAGTCCATTTTATAAACATTCTAAATAGGAGAATAATATGATTATCGTACCGGTAAAAGAAGGCGAAAACATTGACAAGGCGCTTAAAAAATTCAAAAGAAAATTTGAAAAAACAGGCGTAGTAAAAGAATTAAGAAACAGACAAGCATTCACAAAACCGTCTGTTATTCGTAGAGAACAAATAATCAAAGCTATCTACAAACAAAAAATGCAATTGTCAGATGAGCAATAATTCCCAAAACGAGGAATTATTGCATTCATTTTTGACCTATCTTGAATTCGAGAAAAAAGGTTCAAAATATACTGTTCTTTCATATAAGAACGATATATTGCATTTTTTTAAGCACATAGGTGACGTAAACCTGAGCGATGTCACATCAAGAGATGTAAGAGCATGGGTGAGCGTCTTGTCAGAAGAAGGAATTGCCCCACGTTCTATTAATAGAAAACTAACGGCAGTTCGTTCTTTTTTTTATTTTTTACAGCGTCAAGGAAAACTCAATCAGAACGTTGCGAGAAAAGTTCATACTTTGAAAGCAAAAAAAAGGTTGCCTTTTTTTGTTGAAGAAGAAAAAATGACTACCTTGCTAGACAAAATCGAGTTCACGAAAGATTTCGTTGGATTGCGAGATAAAGTGGTCATTGAATTACTGTACACGACGGGAATACGCCGTTCTGAATTGTTGGGTCTGACAACAAAATCTATCGATTGGGCGGAGTCAAGTTTGAAAGTTCTCGGAAAAAGAAAAAAGGAGCGAATCATCC
>Ga0265298_10009706_pt1 | contig 11439 bp, 9 predicted proteins | sample AusTroGonzalo_MG_3_FD_193486 | JGI IMG/M metagenome (GOLD analysis project Ga0265298, IMG submission 193486) | Bovine rumen microbial communities from tropical cattle in Woodstock, Queensland, Australia - Gonzalo_01 | ecosystem: Host-associated > Mammals > Digestive system > Stomach > Rumen ...
ATCGGTAGCTCCGGCTTTCATCGGTTTCGCCATGATACCACGGATACCGGCGAGCTGCTTAATCTGCTGCTGGTTACCACGTGCACCGGAGTCCATCATCATATAGACGGAGTTGAAGCCCTGGTCCGCCGATTTCATGTGGTCCATCAGGATGGTGGTCATCTCGCCGTCGATTTGTTTCCATGTATCAACGGTCTGACGGTAACGCTGGTCATCGGAGACCTCACCTTCGTTATACAACTCGGTAATTTGGTCCACGATATTATTACCTTTCTCGATAAGGGCTTTCTTCTCCTCGGGGATAAGGATATCGTTCAAGTTGAAGGACAGACCACCGCGGAAGGCGCGATAGTAACCGAGGTCCTTGATATCATCGAGGAACTGTGCTGCACGTGCCACACCGCAGGTCTTGATGACCTTGGAGATGATGGACTTGACAGCGCCTTTCTTCATCAGCGTATTCTGATAACCTATCTCAGCGGGTACATACTGGTTGACCACCACACGACCCGGCGTGGTCTCGATAATCTCACCATTGACACGCACTTTGACTTTGGCGTGGATATCGACACGACCTTCGTTGAGGGCGATAATCGCCTCCTCTTCGGAGTAGAAAGTGAGTCCTTCGCCTTTGACGCCTGCGCGTTCCTTGGTGATATAATAGAGACCGAGAATCATATCCTGCGAGGGCACGGTAATCGGGTTACCGTTAGCGGGGTCGAGGATGTTATGTGAGCCGAGCATGAGGAGTTGCGCCTCGAGGATAGCCTCGTTGGACAGCGGCAAGTGCACCGCCATCTGGTCACCATCGAAGTCGGCGTTGAAGCCGGCACAGGACAGCGGGTGCAACTGGATAGCCTTACCCTCAATCATCTTCGGCTGGAACGCCAAGATACCATGACGGTGAAGTGTCGGCGCACGGTTGAGGAGGACGGGGTGTCCTTCCATGACATGCTCGAGAATCTCATAGATAACCGGTTCGCGGCGGTCGATGATTTTCTTCGCAGACTTCACGGTCTTAACGATACCACGCTCGATGAGCTTACGGATGATAAACGGCTTGTAGAGTTCGGCCGCCATCTCTTTGGGGAGACCGCACTCGTGCATCTTGAGTTCCGGTCCAACGACGATAACCGAGCGGGCGGAATAGTCCACACGCTTACCGAGGAGGTTCTGACGGAAACGGCCCTGCTTACCCTTGAGCGAGTCAGAGAGGGACTTGAGCGGCCGGTTGGCCTCGGACTTCATGGCCGTGGTCTTACGGCTGTTGTCGAAAAGGGAGTCCACAGCCTCCTGGAGCATACGCTTCTCGTTACGCAGGATGACATCCGGCGCTTTGATTTCCACGAGTCGTTTGAGTCGGTTGTTACGGATGATGACACGACGATAGAGGTCGTTGAGGTCGGAAGTCGCGAAACGTCCGCCGTCCAGCGGCACTAAGGGTCTCAGCTCCGGCGGGGTGACAGGTATAGCCTGCAGAATCATCCACTCGGGTCTGTTCCGTCCGTTGGAAGCGCGGAAAGCCTCTACGACCTGGAGACGCTTGAGGGCCTCCTGACGACGCTGTACGGAAGACGACTTATCCGCCGCCGCACGCAGTTCGTAGGACAGCTCGTCGAGGTCGATAGCCGCGAGCAGGTCATAGACCGCCTCAGCGCCCATCTTGATAATGACCTTGTTGGGGTCGGTATCCTCGAGCAGGTCGTTACCCTCGGGAATGAGGGAGAGGACTTGCTGGTACTGGTCCTCGTCGAGGAGCATCTTGGTCTCGATAGGAATACGGTTCTTATCCGTCTCGTGCTTCTCGCCTATCTCTTGTCCCTCGAGTGCACCGGCACGAACGACGAGGTATTTCTCGTAGTAGATGACGGAGTCGAGTTTCTTCGTGGGGATACCGAGCAGGGCTGCCATTTTCGCGGGCAGCGAGCGGAGATACCAGATATGTGCTACGGGTACGACGAGTTTGATATGACCCATACGCTCACGGCGCACTTTCTTCTCGGTCACCTCTACGCCGCATCGCTCGCAGACGATACCTTTATAACGAATACGTTTGTATTTACCGCAGTGGCACTCAAAATCCTTGGTAGGACCAAAAATGCGCTCACAGAACAAACCATCGCGTTCCGGTTTATAGGTACGATAGTTAATCGTTTCCGGTTTGAGCACCTCGCCGGACGAGAGTTGCATAATCTCATCAGGAGAAGCCAAGCCAATAGTGATACTGGTGAAACCGGTTTTCTTATTTTCTTGTTTAAAAGCCATAGTAATCCTCCAATTTTATTCCATGTTGATACTGAGTGCAAGACCTTGTAACTCGTGCAGGAGCACATTGAGCGACTCGGGGAGACCCGGTGTCGGGAACGGCTCACCTTTGACGATAGCCTCGTAGGTACGTGCACGGCCGGTGACATCATCGGACTTGACGGTAAGAATCTCCTGGAGCACATGTGCGGCTCCGTGGGCCTCGAGTGCCCAAACCTCCATCTCACCGAAACGCTGACCACCGAACTGCGCCTTACCGCCGAGCGGCTGCTGGGTAATAAGACTGTACGGACCGATAGAACGGGCGTGCATCTTATCGTCCACCATGTGACCCAGTTTCATAAAGTAAGTAACACCGACGGTAGCCATCTGGTCAAACGGTTCTCCCGTCTCACCATCGTAGAGCTGTGTCTTACCGGCACGCGGGAGACCGGCTTTGTCGGTCCACTCGTCGAGTTGCTCCATGGTACAACCGTCGAAGATAGGCGTAGAGAATTTCACGCCCAGCTCCTGTCCGGCCCAACCGAGGACAGCCTCGAAAATCTGGCCGATATTCATACGGGAAGGCACACCCATCGGGTTCAGCACGATATCCACCGGCGTACCATCGGCGAGGAACGGCATGTCTTCAACACGCACAATCTTCGAGACGATACCCTTGTTACCGTGACGACCGGCCATCTTGTCACCCACGCGAATCTTACGGCGTTTAGCGACATATACCTTCGCCATCTGGATGATACCGTTGGGCAGCTCATCGCCGATAGTGAGGTTGAACTTATCGCGCTTGAGTTGCGCGTCCATCTCCTTGTATTTGGCGATGTAGTTCATGATACACTGCGCGATGAGTTCGTTCTTATGGGCATCCGTGGTCCAGCCCTCGAGCAGAACGGTGAAGTAGTCAATCTCCTTCAGACGATCTTTCGAGAAATGCTGACCCTTCGCGATGAACTCCGTACCGAGGATATCCTTGACGGATGCCGCGGGCTTGCCGGTGAGCAGCGCATAGAGTTTGTCGATGAGTTGCTCACGGAGCGCCGCAGCCTTAGCCTGGAACTCGGCGTCCATATTCTGGAGCGTAATCTTATCGTCCATCTTCTGCTTGCGGTCCTTGTTGGCCTTCGCATAGAGGCGCTTGTCGATGATGACACCGTCGAGAGACGGGCTGCACTTGAGTGACGCATCCTTAACATCGCCGGCTTTGTCGCCAAAGATAGCCTTGAGCAGTTTCTCCTCAGGACTCGGGTCGGTCTCACCCTTCGGGGTAATCTTACCGATGAGGATATCACCCGGCTGCACATACGCGCCGATACGGATGATACCGTTCTCGTCGAGGTCTTTGGTAGCCTCCTCGGAGACATTCGGAATATCGGACGTGAACTCCTCCATACCGCGCTTGGTATCGCGTACCTCGAGCAGCTGCTCAACGACATGGACGGAGGTGTACATATCCTCCTGAACGATACGCTCGGAGAGGACGATGGCATCCTCGTAGTTATAACCTTTCCAAGGGATATACGCCACTTTGAGGTTCTTACCGAGGGCGAGTTCACCGCCTGCGGTAGCATATCCTTCGGTGAGTATCTGACCTTTCTCGACGCGGTCGCCTTTGCGAACGAGCGGATGGAGGTCGATGGTCGTATTCTGGTTCGTCTTCTCGAACTTCGGCAGTTTATACTCTTTCTCGGAGGGTTCGAAAGACACGAACTGTTCCTCCTCGGAGCGCTCGTAGTTGATACGGATGATGTCGGCATCGACATAAGTGACCACGCCGTTCCCTTCCGCCACTATCTGCGTGCGGCTGTCGGTGACGAGTTGCTCCTCGATACCGGTACCAACGATAGGCGCTTCGGAAGTGATGAGAGGCACTGCCTGACGCATCATGTTCGAACCCATGAGGGCACGGTGGGCATCATCGTGCTCGAGGAACGGGATGAGCGAAGCCGCTACGGATGCAATCTGACAAGGAGCGACATCCATGAGGTTGACCTCAGACGGAGCTACGACGGGGAAGTCGGCGCCGAGACGGGTCTTTACCTTCGAGCGGATGAAGCTACCGTCCTCGCGGAGCGGTGCGTTACCCTGCGCAACGACTTTATCCTCCTCGTCCTCAGCGGACAGGTAGATAACATGGTCGTTATCGAGGTCCACGACGCTGTCGTTGACGGGACGATACGGGGTCTCGATGAAGCCGAGGTCGTTAATCTTCGCATAGATACAGAGCGAGGAGATAAGACCGATATTCGGACCTTCCGGACTCTCGATAGGACAGAGACGGCCGTAGTGGGTATAGTGTACGTCTCGCACCTCGAAGCCGGCGCGGTCGCGGCTCAGACCGCCAGGTCCGAGGGCCGACATACGGCGCTTGTGAGTAATCTCGGCCAGCGGGTTTTGCTGGTCCATGAACTGGCTCAGTGCGTTGGTACCGAAATAGCTGTTGATAATCGACGAAATCGACTTCGCGTTAATCAGGTCGGTCGGGGTGAAGACCTCGTTGTCGCGTACGTTCATACGCTCACGGACAGTGCGCGCCATACGCGCCAAGCCGATACCGAACTGGTTGAAGAGCTGCTCGCCGACCGTGCGGACACGACGGTTGGAGAGGTGGTCGATATCATCCACCTCAGCGTTGCTGTTGCACAGCATGACGAGGTATTTGATAATCTCGATGATATCCTCCTTGGTCAGGACACGGGTGTCCTCCGGAATGGACATGTTGAGCTTGCGGTTGATACGATAGCGTCCTACCTCGCCGAGGTCATAACGCTTCTGCGAGAAGAAGAGGTTCTGAATCATCTCACGCGCCGTAGCATCATCGGCCGGCTCGGCATTACGCAGCTGGCGGTAGATATAGAGGACCGCCTCTTTCTCCGTCTTGGCCGGGTCTTTCTGCAGGGTGTTGAAGATAATCGAGAAGTCGTTCTCACGCTCCTGGTCCTTGTGGAGGAGCACGGACTTGGAGCCGGACTCGAGGATGATATCAATCACCTCGGGCGTTATCTCCGCCTCGCGCTCTACGACAATCTGGTTACGCTCGATGGAGCTTACCTCACCGGTATCCTCATCGACGAAGTCCTCAATCGTCGGTTTCATCACATATCCGGCCAGTTTGCGGCCCATGCAAGCCTCGAGTGCCTCGCGGTTGACCTTTACCTCTTCGGCGAGGTCAAAGCAGTTGAGGATGTCCTTGTCGGACTCGAAGCCGATGGCGCGGAGCAGCGTGGTTACCGGCAGTTTCTTCTTACGGTCGATGTAAGCGTACATCACTTTGTTGATATCGGTAGCGAACTCAATCCAGCTTCCGCGGAAGGGGATGATACGAGCCGAATACAACTTCGTTCCGTTGGAGTGCATCGAAGTGCCGAAGAAGACACCCGGTGAACGGTGCAACTGGCTTACGATGACGCGCTCGGCTCCGTTGATGACGAAGGTACCTTTGGGCGTCATGTAAGGGATAGTACCGAGGTACACATCGGAAACGACGGTGTCGAAATCCTCATGGTCGGGGTCCTCGCAACTGAGGCGCAGCTTTGCCTTCAACGGCACGGAATAGGTAAGACCGCGCTTGATGCACTCCTCGATGGAGTAGCGGGGACGGTCAACCGAATAATCCAAGAAAGCCAGCGTGAAACTGTTGCGGGTATCCTGAATGGGGAAGTTCTCCGAGAATACCTTAAAGAGTCCCTCTTTACGACGCTGCTCAGGTGTCGAATCCATCTGAACAAAATCGGCGAAGGACTTCAACTGAATCTCCAGAAAGTCAGGATAGGGCATATGCTTTTGCATACGGCTGAAATTGACTCTCTGCTGTTTTTTTGTTGTAGCCATTATTTTATATGGTTGAAATTGGTTTAACAGAATTAAACTGTTGGTAATGAATAATTTAGACCTAAATTGATGGGCATTATTTTTATGTTATTTTAACTTTCGCCCGCGATAAATTACCAAATTTTTCAGTTTTTTAAACATTCTGTCCTATTGAGCAGAAAAGGTTTAGACCCGCATTTGCGTGCGGATCTAAACCTATTCCACTCGGATGAGTGGTTGGTTGGCGGGTATTACTTGAGTTCTACCTCAGCGCCTACCTCTTCGAGAGCTTTCTTCAAAGCCTCAGCGGTTGCTTTGTCAACACCCTCCTTAACGTTAGCGGGAGCAGCGTCTACGATATCCTTAGCCTCTTTCAGGCCGAGACCGGTTTGCTCTTTAACGGCCTTAACAACCTGGAGCTTGTTAGCGCCGGCGCTCTTGAGAACTACGTCGAACGAGGTCTTCTCCTCAGCGGCTTCAGCAGCAGCTGCGCCGGCAGCAGGAGCAGCAACTGCAACAGCTGCAGCAGCCGGCTCGATTCCGTACTCCTCTTTGAGGATAGTAGCGAGTTCATTTACTTCCTTAACAGTAAGGTTAACTAATGTTTCAGCAATAACTTTAAGATCTGCCATGATCGTATAAATTTTAAATGTTTTTTAATTCAGTTAATTGATTAACCACGTTTCTCCAACGTCTGGAGTACGCCGTGGATGGTGTTTTGTCCGCTCTGGAGAGCCGAAACGACGTTCTTCGCCGGCGATTGCAGCAATGCAACCAATTCTGCGATGAGTTCGTTCTTCGACTTGATAGCGCACAGGAACTCGAGATTCTGCTTGCCTACGTAAACAGTCTCTTCTACGTAAGCAGCTTTAAGTTGGGGCTTAGCCTCACCCGTCTTGTCACCCTTGGTGAACTCTTTGATGAGTTTCGCAGGTGCGTTACCGGTGTTGCTGAGCATAAGAGCCGTATTACCCTTGAGGGCACCGAAGATCTCTGCCTCTACGCCCTTTTTCTCGAGCGCTTTCTGGAGCAGTGTGTTCTTGGCAACCAAGAGCTTGATTTCCTGCTTGAAGCAAGCGCGACGCAGTGCGCTGGTCTGCTCTGCATTGAGTCCCTCGATATTCACGAGGTAGAAATGCGAGAACTCGGTCAGTTGTGCGCCTAATGCTTCAATGACGAGATTTTTATCTTCCTTTTTCATACTTGTCCTTTGTTTTTAAGATTAAAGCGATTTGGTATCGATCTTAATACCCTGACTCATAGTGCTGGAAAGATAAACGCTCTTGATGTACTCACCTTTGGATACAGCGGGTTTCAGGTGCTTGATGGTATCGATGAACGCGAGTGCGTTCTCTGCGATTTTCTCAGCGCTGAAGCTTACTTTACCGATAGAGGTGTGTACAATACCGAACTTGTCAACCTTGAAGTCAATCTTACCGCCTTTCACCTCTTTGACAGCTTTCGCTACGTCCATGGTAACCGTACCACTCTTGGGATTCGGCATCAAGCCACGAGGACCTAACACACGACCGAGGGCACCGATTTTACCCATGATTTGAGGTTGGGTGATGATGACATCAATGTCTGTCCATCCACCTTTGATCTTTTCAATATACTCATCCAGACCTACATAGTCGGCGCCAGCCTCTTTGGCAGCAGCCTCCTGGTCCGGAGTACAGAGCGCAAGAACGCGGACAACCTTACCTGTTCCGTTAGGGAGCGCAACGACGCCACGAACCATTTGGTTCGCCTTACGCGGGTCAACACCCAAGCGTACGTCGATATCTACAGAAGCATCGAACTTAGTGGTAGTAATCTCTTTTACGAGCGCAGCTGCCTCTTCGATGGTGTAGAGCTTACCTGCTTCAATCTTCTCAGCAGCAAGCTTCTGTTTTTTTGTCAGTTTTGCCATAATTGTTGAATTGATTGAAACGGTTATTACTTAACGGTGATACCCATGCTACGCGCAGTACCTTTGACCATTTTGAGCGCGGACTCAACGGTGAAACAGTTGAGATCGACCATCTTGTCCTCAGCGATTTTGCGAGCCTGCTCCTCGGTGATAGTAGCCACCTTGTTACGGTTCGGTTGATCGCTACCGCTCTTCACCTTAGCTGCCTCGAGGAGCTGGATAGCTACAGGAGGAGTCTTAACGATGAAGTCAAACGACTTGTCTGCATAAACGGTAATGACTACAGGCAGCACTTTACCTGCCTTCTCTTGCGTTCTGGCATTGAACTGTTTGCAAAACTCCATGATGTTCACACCCTTGGAACCCAGAGCCGGGCCTACAGGAGGAGCAGGGTTGGCAGCGCCGCCCTTAATCTGAAGTTTAATAAAACCAGCAATTTCTTTAGCCATAGTTTTACGTTGTTAATAGTTTTTGGCCTGATAGCGGACTTGTCGTCCTCGGCCGGTTAATAATTTGAAACTACCGAGTAGTGACTAACGACCTGTAACGGGGTCTCCTACTCTTTTTCTACCTGGTTGTAGCCCAGCTCCAGCGGAGTCTGGCGATCGAAGATCGTTACAACCACTTTGAGTTTGTGTTTCTCTTGACTCACTTCCTGCACGGTGCCCTTGAAGCCGCTGAACGGACCGTCTACCACTTTCACGCTCTCTCCTACGAGGAAGGTGACAGCACTCGCCGCGCGAACCTCGGACTCGGAAGCCAAGCCAACCAGTTTGTTGACCTCAGCCTGCGATACAGGTTCGGGTTTCACGGTTGTCTTACCGCCGCTCAAGAAGCCCAGTACATTGGGGATGTTACGCAACAGAGGGAAGCTCTCGTCGCACAGGTAGCACTCTACCAGCACGTATCCGGGAAGCAGATTGCGCTCCTTCTCGGTACGCTTGCCGTTTTTCAGCGTTACCACTTTCTCCCTTGGAATCAACACCTGCGACACATACTCGCGGAAGAGGGACGAGGTGACGAGCGCACTGTTGATGTACTCCTCTACCTTGTTCTCCTTACCGGAGATGGCACGCATCACATACCATTGTTTTTTGTTCTCAGCCATGATTAATGTTGAATGTTGAACGTTTAACGATTAAAACAGGCCGTAAACAAAAGTCATGATAGACTCAAAGCAATAGTCCATAAGCCATACGATCAGCGCCAGTATTATGGAAGCGATCAATACTATCACTGAACTCTGGGCCAACTCCTTGCGGGTGGGCCAGCTTACTTTGTGAACCAACTCGTTGTACGATTCTTTGACGTTTTCTACAAAACTCATATCAGTAGATTTTTTATTTATCTCTTTAAGCGCACCCAAATTCGGCTCTAACAAGCGTTAAAGTCGAATCGGAAGCTATGTTTTTATGTTTGGCGAAGGCGTAACACTTCGCTTAGCACGGAAGGCAGGAATCGAACCCACATTGACGGTTTTGGAGACCGCTCTCCTACCATTGGAGGACTTCCGTAAAACGCTCGGGGCTCGATGCCCCAAGCGGTTTACCGAATAACTAAATTAGTCGATGAGTTTGGTAATCTGACCGGAACCTACGGTACGACCACCCTCACGGATTGCGAAACGCAGACCCTCAGAGCAAGCTACCGGGTAGATCAACTTAACGGTGATCTCGAGGTTATCACCAGGCATTACCATCTCAGTTCCTTCCGGCAGAGTGATCTCACCGGTAACGTCCATGGTACGGATGTAGAACTGCGGACGATAGTGGTTGTGGAACGGAGTGTGACGGCCACCTTCCTCTTTCTTCAGGATATAAACGGAAGCCTTGAACTCGCTGTACGGTTTTACGCAACCCGGGTGGGTCAATACCATACCACGCTTAACCTCATCTTTGTCGATACCACGGAGGAGCAGACCTACGTTATCACCAGCTTCACCTTCGTCCAGCAATTTGCGGAACATCTCAACGCCGGTTACAACGCTCTTCTTACCCTCAGCGCCCAGACCGATCAACTGAACCTCGTCACCAACTTTGATGACACCGGTCTCGATACGACCAGTAGCAACGGTACCACGACCGGTGATGGAGAATACATCCTCAACCGGCATCAGGAACGGTTTATCTTTGTCACGGGTAGGCAGCGGAATCCATGTATCGCAAGCGTCCATAAGCTCCATTACCTTCTCCTCCCACTCAGGAACACCATTCAGTGCACCGAGAGCAGAACCGCGGATAACCGGGGTGTTGTCGCCGTCGAACTCGTAGAACGAGAGAAGCTCACGCATCTCCATCTCAACGAGGTCAAGCATCTCAGGATCGTCCACCATATCGCACTTGTTCATAAATACAACAAGACGCGGAACGTTCACTTGGCGAGCCAAAAGGATGTGCTCGCGGGTCTGAGGCATAGGACCATCAGTTGCAGCTACTACGATGATAGCACCGTCCATCTGGGCAGCACCGGTAACCATGTTCTTTACATAGTCGGCGTGTCCCGGGCAGTCTACGTGAGCATAGTGACGGTTAGCCGTCTGGTACTCAACGTGAGCGGTGTTGATAGTGATACCACGCTCCTTCTCTTCCGGAGCATTGTCGATAGAGTCGAACGAACGAATCTCAGACAGACCTTTCTTAGCCAGCACCTGGGTGATAGCAGCGGTCAGAGTTGTTTTTCCGTGGTCAACGTGACCGATAGTACCGATGTTAACGTGCGGTTTTGAACGGTCAAATTTTTCTTTTGCCATAGTAATTTTTTACTTTAATTTTTTATTAACGTTAATAAACAATTTTTAATTGTTTTTTCTTTACTTGTTTACACAATGCGAGAGAGCTGCTTCCGAGAGTTGAACTCGGGACCTCATCCTTACCAAGGATGCGCTCTACCACTGAGCTAAAGCAGCATAAGAGCGGAAAACGGGACTCAAACCCGCGACCCCCAGCTTGGAAGGCTAGTGCTCTATCGACTGAGCTATTTCCGCAAATTGCCTGTTGCCAATTTGCGGGAGCTTTGGCTTCGGCGAGTTGCGAAAGTAAACTTTCACTCGCCTCGCTCAAATCTTCCGCGAGAGTTGACTTTCGCTCGCGACTGGCGTCGCGTGTGGGTGCGGATGGATTCGAACCACCGAAGCTGAAAAGCAGCAGATTTACAGTCTGCCCCATTTGGCCACTCTGGAACACACCCTTTTCAATATTGTTTGATCACTTTTGCGCCTTGCGCCGCAGAGCCTCTTGTCGGACTCGAACCAACGACCGCTTGATTACAAATCGAGTGCTCTACCAACTGAGCTAAAGAGGCGATTGTTTCAGCAGCCATTTTCGTTTGGCGCGAAATCGGATGCAAAGGTACAACATTTTTTTCAATCAAGCAAATTATTTCAGCAAAATCGGACAATCAATCCTATTTTTCGCAAAATATGTCAACTCGTGCTTACATTTCAGCCCTATCAACAA
>Ga0265298_10009707_pt1 | contig 11438 bp, 18 predicted proteins | sample AusTroGonzalo_MG_3_FD_193486 | JGI IMG/M metagenome (GOLD analysis project Ga0265298, IMG submission 193486) | Bovine rumen microbial communities from tropical cattle in Woodstock, Queensland, Australia - Gonzalo_01 | ecosystem: Host-associated > Mammals > Digestive system > Stomach > Rumen ...
AGGACCGTCTCGGGATCCCCCGCTTTCCCCTCCACAAGCTCCGGCATTACTTTGCTTCGAAGATGCTCACGATCACGGACGCGAAGACCGTGCAGGCCATGGGAGGCTGGAAGACGGATGCCGTTCTCAAAACGGTCTACGCGCACGCCATGCGCGACGAAGAGGACAAAGCGAAAAGGACTGCTGCCGAGCGGCTCGGCCAGTCCATTCTTTAGACCCCGCCGTGGGTAATTCGTGGGTAATTTTTTATCAGTAACCTAAATATTTTATCGTTTCTATCTATAAAAAGGGCACAAAAAAAGACGCGGCCGTCCCTTATTTCTAAAGGATTGCCGCGTTTTTTCCTGTTATTGCTGCATTTTTGGCTTTTCAGGCTTGAACAGGTTCGAATCCTGTCACCCCGATGCCTATGACGCCTTGTTTTTAAGGCGTCTTTTCTTTTTCCGCGGGTAATTTGTGGGCTTTTTACCTGATTCTGATCTTCTGTCCTACGTAGATCTTGTTAGGGTTCGTTATGGCTGGATTCAGCTGCAGGATCTTCGTCAGGCTCGTTCCGTATGCCCTCGCGATCTTTGAGAGCGTGTCGCCCTTTTTCACCACGTGCCAAACTTCGTTTTTTTGCTCTTCCGCATTCCTGAAAAACTGATCAATGCAGGCAGCTTCATTCTGTGCCATCCTGTCCAGGTTGGCGTCATTCAGGAGCCAGCGCACCGTCGCGCTGTGCGTATGGAATCCGTGTTCCAGGATGATCCCCGGAACGTTCACCAGCCTGGCGCCGTGCAGCACGCCATAATAATTATCGTTTTTGATGCCGTCGCCGTTTCTGTCGGACTGTGCCTGCCTCGTCGTGACCTTGTAGGTGATTCCCATGGTCTGCGCGATCACGGGCCCGATCTTCTCGGCGAACGCCTTTGCCACGTCGTCGCATTTCGTTGTTCCGTCGTCCGTCATGCGGATGATGGATGCATGGCTCACGGATTCGTTCATGCCGGAGCCGACCGCATTCGAGTGATCAGAGATGAAAAGGTCGCATCCTTTGGCAGCTTTTCCCCTGGATACGAGCGCCAGGTCCTTGTTTGGATCATTTCTCGTCAAAATGACCTGATGGCCAAGCTGTTCCAAATATTTCTTCTGCAGGTTGGCCAGCTTCCAGACCATTTCCGATTCATAATATTCCGGGATCCCTGGAGATCTGTTCTGCTTTCCGAAGTGTCCCGGATCAATGCAGATCTTTGCCATGTCATTCCCTCCTATTTGTCGACCTCAGGAAGTCCCGCCGTGCTGGTTAGCAGTGACAGGATGCCGGCCAAGAGCGAAGCGCTCACGACCATGATCCAGTTTACGTCGCTTAATACTGCTGCCGTGCCGATCGTCGCGATCGCCGTCTGACATACGGTCTTTAATGCCCTGATTCCGGCTGCCTTCAGCCACTTCTTCAAAACTTCGTTCTTCATTCTTTAACCCTCCAATTTTTCCACCCTTTTTTCAAGGTTTTCAACTTTTGTTTCGATGGCAGGAATGCGTTCGCCAAATCTGTTGTGTTTTGCCACCTCTTCCTTTAAGTTTTCCAGCTTTGTTTCCGTCACGGCCTGGGCCTTATCCAGGCTGGCCTGAACTTTTGAATTTCCAATTACGTTGGTAACAACCACTCCGATCAGAGCCAAGACGCCGGTGATCAGAGCTGATACAACCCCAGCCTCCATGTTTTCCCCTCCGCTTGCTTACTCTGCCTCTGGCGTCGCCTGTGCCTGTGCTGCGCCCTCGTGCTTGTAACACTTGCTTTCAAGAACAAAGCCCTCGTTGGTCATGAGCGTGGCAGAATGACAAGGGAGATTTGAAACCGCGGCGAAGCTGAGAACATAATGATATTTGCTTTCTGCCTCGTTGCGGTCGCTGAAATCATAGACGATGTTTGCCACCCCGCTTGCGCTTGTCTGTAACTCAATAACTAAATACTTCATGTTTTTGCCCTCCTCTGTGATTTATTATAATTGTGCTATGATAGCCTTTAATTCCGCGCCAACCGTGGTCTGCGTGAGATTTGTTCCGATAGCCAAGACCTCGCCCGATGCGATCGCCGCTGATGCCTTGCAGAACTTATCGGAAAAGATGAGATAATCGCCCGCCGAATAATTCTGCGAAGCCCTCGCGCCCTCAACGGGAGCCAAATCGCCGAGAACCGCCGTGATTCTGTTGTCGGCATCGGTGAGAGATTCGCCGTCTGCGAAGTAGGTTAATGAAATCCCGTCCGCATCGGTGGAAACATTGTTGATGCCCTTAATCAGCGCGATCTGCTGTGGCGTGAGCGTTGCCGTGCTTGGCGTTGCCAGTTTCGAGAACACTTGAACAGGCGAATTGTTGTTATATTGCGTGGCGAGCCATGCCTTGAATGTCGTGGCATTGGTTACACCCTCGATATTGACACGGAACTGAATGTATGATTGTTGCTGATTGCTTGAATAATAAGCATAGCAACCCAACAATGTATTCGATGTGATAATCTCATTATTCTCAAAGTGTGAGCATCCGTATTTGTTGCTTGACACACTACGGAAATTCACATCAGACACAAAACGGAAAAACATATTTGCGCCCGTGCCGACCACGGCAATATCTTCCGTTCCGTCAAACTCTTTGCACATATACTCCACGGTCAACTCGCCCGTTTCCACATTCAGCGTGCCGCCGTAGACGGTCTGACCGAATGGGATGGTGACGGTCTGCGGAGTGATGTATGGCGTGAATGTTGCGTCTGCGTCCTCTGCGGAGCGAATCATCGGATACATGGTGATGTTTGGAGTGACGCCCTGTCTAACTCTGATGGTGAATGTGATCGTTGTCGGTTCCGTCAATTCAAATTCATTATTTTGACCGATGCCACCGCTAGCGATGGTCGTGTTTCCGCCAACCAACAAATATGTGTCGTATGTTGAAAATGTTTCCGCCACGCCGCTTGTGAAAATGTATCGTCCTTTGTTGAGTGAGAATGTTCCCGATGCTCTTGATACATCCGTAGCCGCCGTGTTGCTCAAGCTGATTGTTCCGTCAGAATTGACCGTGTAGGTGATGCCGTTGTTTGAACCCGAAGTGATCGTGTCTTTCGGGAGCATATTTCTTCCAAAAGTCTTAATCACCGCTTGCGTCCGTCCGCTGATTGGCCTCACATTATCAGGCGCTGGCGTACCGCTACCGCTCTGTATCGGCAACATCGTGAGGATTGTCTGCTGCGCCACTTGCGCGGTCTGCGTCTTGAGCGTCACGGAATTCCCCGAAAGAGTGGCATTAGACCAAAGCTCGTCCTTTTCCGCGTAAACGCTTAAATCGGGCTTGTTCTTGATGTAATCGTCCGCCGTGTTGTCCGCCTCGTTCCAATCGGCTTGGACATTGACCTCTGCCCCCGCCTCGATGCCGTCCACCTTGTCCTTGTATGCGTCCGAAAAATCATTCTCCGACAGACCATATCCCGCCACTTTATCGACCTTGTTCGCGACATCCGTTTGCAAAGTGCCGATCGCCGTGTCATTCGCCGCGATGCCGTCATCCATGTGGTTTAAATTCGTGGCGTTAATCGGCGTTGCCGTGCTTGGTTTGTTCTGAAAATTCACTCGCGTGTAACTCATCCTTTAGAACCTCCTCCGCTTTATTTGTGACCATCTGTAATATTTCCGATAAAACCAACCGCTTGACCTCGATGTCGATGTCCTCGGCGTTGTTCACGGCATCAATCACCGTCTGCCGAAATTCCCTAATCCTCCGCGCCATCTTCGACCTCCTCGACCTCTTTCGTAATGACGGCATTTTGTTGGCTGATGTACTCCGGGACGAACCCCGCCGCCTCCAGCACTTCCATCATCGCCTCCATGTCCTCGACCGTCTGCGCGAATAACTGTCCATGTATAACTCTGCTCATAAGACCTCCTAATCTACATACAGAACCCAATGACCGTTGCCATCGTTAAATGATTTCACTTGATGATAATTCGGATTGCCGCCCCCGGATGTGTCGGTGTACCAATAAATCTGTGCAAATCTGCCCGTGCCGACCGTGATCGTGCCTTGCGAGGGAGATGCAAGCGCCGCCGATATGGTCGTTGCCGTCACCGTCTGCGTGGCAATCGCTCCAGCATCGAGCCTGTCCGTGTCAATCGTGCCCGCCGTGATCTGCGAAGCGTTGAGCGTCACCGTGCTGATGTTCTGCGTGGTGATCGCGATGGCCGTCAAATTATCGATTTTTCCGTCAACGACATCGATCTCGTCCGCGATGATCTTCTTCGCCTGGATCAAGTCTTGTTTTACTTCGGTGACATCGCCGTTGATCTTCGTGATTTGCTTCTGCGTGGAATTGATGTTTTTCTCGGCAGACTTCTTCTTGCTCTTGGCGGCGTAATCATCTTTCAAGCTCTGAATGCCTTTCAGCTTGCGTTGGAAAATGATCGTCTCCACATCGGTGTAAGTGGTCGTGAAATGAATGTTGTCCCCGATCTCAAGACAAGGATCGCCGACCGCCGTCACCGTTGCGGGCCTAAAGATGATGCCCGTGATCTTGCCGAGAATGTTGTTCGCGATGCTCGTCATGCCAGCCGTGTCGTTCCCGAACGCGAGGAAATTGCCCTCGATGATGTAAATATTCGTTCCCGAACCGACCGTCACGCCGATCTCGTTCTTGTCGTTGCGGATTTGCACGGAATTGATACTATCGACCTTGAAATCCTCATATTGTGCTTTCAAGTAAAGGCTGTTCCAAATTTCCGCCGTCCCCGCGTCAGGCTCGACAGGATACAAATCATCAGCGGGATATAAATCATCAGACGGATAAAGAGCGCCCTGTGGAGCCGTGAGCTCGACATACTTAAACGCCCCGTTCCTGTTGATTCTGCCAAACACGCCGTTGATTTCACAAATCGCCGTCAGCACATCCTTGCCCGATAATTGCTTTGGCTCGATCGTCCTCTTGATTGTCAGAGCATCGTTGACGAGCGTGGTCGATACTTGCGTGATGCCGACATTCGAAAAGAAGCTATCCCGAAACTGTTTCAGAGTGCAAGAGGAATTTTCGTTCGGGAGTAGCGTATTATACCAACTTGTGACATCTTGGTTGAGAACCGCTTGCAAGGCATCATAAGCGACCACATTCCGCCATCTCCTGTCCGCCGTGGGCTCGTCACTCGTCACTTTGTACTTGCCGACAAGGAACCTCGCCCCGCCTTTCGGAACAATCCAACACTCAAGGTTTTTATTCAGCAGAGCCGAAGTCCATCCGCCGACAGTAAATTCAATGAATGAGGAATTGCATTCCCCCAAACTGAAACCACCGTCCGCCGTCAGCTTCTGCGTGAGTGCAAACGATTCCGCCGCCAAATCCTTGTTCGTGATGCAATCGCAAGTGGCGTGATATGTTGACCAAATCTGCTCCACGCACATATCCGTTTGTGGAAGATTTACAACGCCATTTACGGGAGTATATGTCTTAATCCAATAAAGCTGATAATAATAATAGCTCCACGGAGCGGCAACACATATAACTCTTATTTTATTGTTGTTCCCTGTTGTTATTTTTAGCTGAGAACCATTGATGATTGAAAAAGTACAATTCACAGGGCCGTAATCAGAAACCACGGCAATCCGTCCGTAAAGCGTCACGGCACTACCAAGGAAACCTTTGAAAAAAATATGATCCATGTTGAATGCCGAATCGCCCCAAAATGTATCAAAATTATAATCAGCGCGGTCATATTTAAAAGCCAACCCAGCGGGAGCGGGATTATTCGACTTAAAAAAATCATAGGCTTGCTCTACGGTCTGTAATTGCCTGTTCCACGTCAGAAACATGGTTTTGTCGATTGAATCTTGCTGAAACAATGCCTCGTCAGCGTATGAAATCATAGGAGATGCCCTCCTCTTTTAATACTCGGTCAGTTTGATTTGTGTTGGTTCATACATCAGCGATGCCCCGAAGCGCTTGCTCTGTATGCTTGGAGCGGCCATGTAAAAACTCCCCGTCTTGTATGTCGCGCTCAAATCGTCATACCATTCCACCGTCAATCCCTCCGTTGTGGACATGATCGGTGCAAGCGTTGCCTGTTCAGATGCCGTCCGCGCCCGGATGGAAAAAGAAATCTCCGTCTTGCCAGCGCTCACGACATCATGGTGTTCCGTCTGATTCGCGTCTTTCCATGTTGCAACAATGCGCTTCGTTTTCGTCACCTTGAATGTGTTAGGAGCGATCATTGTGTTTTTTATCGTGGTAGTCCCAATTTTTATTCTGTACCCGTTGTAGCTCATGCGAACAATGCCCTCCCTGTGCTGTTGATGGATTTGTTGTTCTCCTGGATCATGATGTCAACCAATGCATCACGATTCCCCTCGACGCGGACATTCGTCGCAAGCTCTGGCGCCACTTCACGTAAAGCCGCAACAAACACGCCGAGAAGCCTGTCGTAATCGATTCCCCCGGATAATGGCGTCACGCTCGCGCCCCTTGGCAAGCTGAGCAGCTCGGGCCCCGCCTCGCCGACCATCGCGATTCCGCTCTGGTCTATGATGCCGCCTTCCGCCAGCTTCGGGATCTTGGGAATGTTAAGGCCCTTCCCTCCCACTGCAGGCACCCAGTCAGGGATCTGTATCTGATTGAAGCCGTCGATGGCCGAGTTGATCAGGTCGATGATCTTATTCAGCGGGAACTTGACAATTTCGACGATGCCGCCGAAGATGTCCCCGAAGGTCTTGACGATGGAATCCCATGCACCCTTCCAGTCTCCCGCGAATACGTTCGATATGAAGTCCAGCAGGTCGGAGAAGACCGTCGTCACCACTTCGACCTTGGTCATGACGAACTCGAGCGCCGTTCCCAGGGCGCCGCTTAAAAGCTTGGCCAGCCCGTCGAGGATCGGAGAGAGCCCCGAAAGCGGACCTTCCACCAGCTTCTTGATCAGCTCCGTGATCGGCTGCAGGATTTTGCCGATGATTTCCAAAAGCGGCGCGATCAGGCTCAAAACCAGGCTCAAAATTGGCTGCAGGAGTGATATTGCCAGCTCCAGCACCGGCATCAGCGCATCCATGAGTGACATCAGGATGGGCAGGGCCACGCTTATGATTTCCATGACCGGTGGTAACAACGTCTGAATCAGGCTCACCAGAACGGGTAAAAACGTTTCTATGATCTGACTCGCGAATGGTAACAGCTGTTCCACCAGTCCCAGTAGCACCGGCAGGGCCTCCTCGATCAGGCTCATGAGCGGAGGAAGGATGGCTTCCGCCAGTGAGACCACGACCGGGATCAGGCGATCCATGATGCCCTGGAGCGTCGGCAGGAAATTTAAAATCATGTCGGCAAATTTTTGCACCATGGGCATGATGGCAGACCCCAGGGATGTGCCGAGCGCCTTCAGGCTCTTGGTGATGTCCGCCATGGTGTCGCCAAACTTCACGCCCGCCTTTACGTCGTCCCCGCTCATGACGAGACCAAGATCATTTGCCCTTTGCGTCATGGCATCCATTTCCTCGCCCGTCATCTGCAGCATGGGCGCCATGTTGTAGGCCACGGAATCGCCAAAAAGCTCTGCCGCCTTGGCTGCCCTTTCTTCTTCCGTTCCCAGCGCCATGATCTGCTGCATGGCCTGATCCATGTTGAGGTCCGTTCCCTCCAGCTTCTTGGCCGCTTTCTCCAGCGTGCTCATTTCCACGCCGCTCTGTTCTGCCGCATAACGGAGTTCCTGGAAGTATTCCGCGCTCACTCCCATGCGGATCGAGGCCTTGTCGATCTCGTCCGCCGTCTTGGCCGTGTCATTTGCCGCCGCCAGCATGGCCGTGCCTGCAGCTGCGGCGCCTCCTGCGACCGCGAGGCCAAAAGCCCCGGCGGCCTGGGCGCCCTTTGAGAGCGTCTTGCCAAGATCCAGGGCCTTGTCGTCCGTTTTCTGAATGCTTTTTTCTGCCTGGTCCGTATCGACCAGAATAGATCCGAATAATTTAAATATTTCCATCTTCCATGCTCTCCATTCCGTGAAGTGCCATTATTTCCGCGATAATTTCTTCTTTGGGCCTCATGTCCACTGTTGCACCGGTGCAACTTTCCAAATATTCCTGAAAAGGCACGTATTTGAGGAACTTCATGAACATAAAAGGCAGGAGCGCCGTCCATTGTGCCCTGATTTCCTCTTCCTGGATCTTCTTGGATGCAAGGATGGACAGGTCACAAAACTCTTCAAAAGGCAGCCCCATGAGAAATCCCATGTCGTGGTATCGTCTCATGAGCAGATCCGTCAGTGCTATTTGATCATAGCTGCCAAGGATTTGAAAAAATTTGTCCAGCCCTCCGGGGCCATCATGGAACTCAGCTCCTTAAACTTTTCGATCAGCGCCGTGATCGGCAACTCCCGGATCTCTCCCGCCGGCATCTCCAGCGGACCCGCCAGGAACTCGTAGAACTTTTCTTCCGCGTTCTTTTCGGCGAGGCCTTCCACGATCGACAGGATCAGTTCTGCCCCCACTTCGCGCACGTTTACGTCCTTTTTTGATTCGTTTTCAAGTGCAATTCGTTTGATTTCGTCTTTAATGCCTGCCGCCTTCACGACGCGCATGGCTGAGAAAAGGTCTGAAGTTTTTAATTGTCTCATGCTTTATTTTTCCTTTCAAAAAAGCCCGGATGCCATAAAAGCACCCGGGCCTGAATCCTTAAAGAACGGTAACAACGCTTGGATAAATGTCAGCCAAGCGAACGAGAACGGTCAGCAGGTTCATGGTAAGCTTCGGACGAGCCGATTCCATCACCACTCTGCCTTCCACTGCTCCGCGATCTCCGTCTGCGTTGATCTCTCTGTATTCCCTTTCAACGACAAACTGACCGCCTCCCCTGGTGAGTGCCACTGCCGTGCCTCCGATGTAGAACACGCCCGCGCCGAGCATGATGCCCGCTGCCCCGGCCTGTGTTCCGTCCTGGAGGGTTACGCTCCACGGCTCCGTGGTGTCCGTCGAGGCCTGATCCGTGTTGGAATAAACGCCCTCAAACGTCACGGAAGCCACGACGTCGTCCTTCTCCGCGAAGGTCCAGTCAATGTTGCTCGTGTTGATGGCTTTGGCCATTTCGATCGTCACGGCCTTGCCGCCTTTCGTCTTTCCGATCCACTTCACGGCCTTGAAGTCGCTTGCGGATACGGCGCCGCTGCCCTGATATGTTACGTCTGCCATTTTTAATTGCTCCTTTCGTAGTTTTGGATGGTAATTTCAATGGACTTGTGACGGATGTCTTTGTCCGATTCCGCCACCTGAGTGATCCTCTCCACGAAAAACGTTGGCAGAAGTCCCTTCTGCGGATCGTTCAGATTATTGAACATGGCCTCCACGGAATCCGCAAGGGTCTGCGCGTTTTCTTCGCTTTTGTCGAAGATGTCCACGTCAAGAGTGACGTCATCGCGTGCAAAATCGTATTTGCTTTGTCTCGCAAGGTTAAAAACAATATGCGGATACATCGCGTTTTCGTCCGCCAGAAAATAATAGACGTTGGTGCACAACGTTGAGAGCTTCGTATAAATCAGCTCCCTTAAATCATTTCCCGTCATGTGTCGCCGCTCCCTTCGTAATCGTCTTCGCTTTCGATCATGGCCAAGGCTGCCGCCTCGTCTTCAAGTCCAGACAGATATTTGCTTTCGATCTCGACAATCTTGGGAATGTTGTCGTAAACCGTGTTTCGTATGAATGCCTTTTTCGGCATTCCGTCCGCTCCAAGCTCCTGACGCGTGCCGTACCAGGAATCATGCTTGACTCCCACCTGCAGGTCGCATTCTTTCTTTCTTGCCCAGTAGCCGAACGCCAATTTGCTTCGGTCTGAGCCCTTGTGTGGGATGATCCTGTTGGTCTTGCCGAGGCCTCCGCCGTAGAGCTTTAATGCCTTGTCGTTGACCAGTCTGGTGACGAACTTTCCCACGTCACGCAGCGCCGCCCTCGTCAGCTCGCGCAGCGTGTAGTTCGCCGCGTCCACGTTCGAGACGTATTCCACCGTTCCTTTTTTGAAACGTATCACGCTTTTAGGCAGGCCCATTTTCATCCACTCCCCTGTTGCACACGATTTCCAGTGCCAGTCCCGTCCGATAGGTCCTGATAATGTTGTAGGTGATTTCCGTCGGCGTCTCCGAGTTGTCAAACGGCGCGTATTTCAGCTTTTTCTCGCCCTGATAGTCCAGAAAGTCCGCGATCACGAACTTGATCTCCGGCTTTAATCCCACGGCTGCTGCCTGGTAAAACTCACTCTGGCCGATGCTCTTGACTTCCGCGAAGATCGTCCGCGTCGTCTCCGTATTTACCAGATCGCCGTATTTGTTTACGGTCGTCGTTTCCTTCACCAGCTTAATGACGGAATTATACATCCTCATTCACCTCCGCTTCAGGATCCGGCTCGGGTTCGGGCTCGGTTTCTGGTTCAGGTTCGGGTTCAGGTTCCGGCTCGGGTTCATACTCGATCATGGATTTTCTGATGTTGTCCAGCTGATATTGGAAGCTGAGCTCGTACTTTTCCCGGTCCGTCAGGTTCCCCGCAAAGTAGGCCAGCGCATAGGTTTTGATGGCCGTCTCCACAAGATCCATGGATCCGTTTGCCAGTTCCTGCTCCACGCCCGCGCGGATCATCTCCTGCCTGGCCGATGCGATCACGTCCGTGATTTCGTCATCCAGTGCCGTGTGTGAAATTCTAAGCGCTAACTTTACTTTTTGGAAAATCGTCATTTGCTTGTCCTCTTTGTTGCGGTCGCCTTTTTCTTAGACGCTTCTTTTTTCGGTGCTTCCTTCTTTGGTGCTTCCTTCTTTGGTGCTTCCTTCTTCGGTGCTTCCTTCGCTTCGGTCTTCGGCCCTTCCGCGAAGTCCACCGCGCCGAGCGCCTTCAGCTCTGCCGCCCTGGATTCCTCCAGTTCGACGACAGAGCCTTTCTGGTGCTGCTGTCCGGTGTATCTGTCTACGTAGGTGAACAGAACCGTCGCTTTAATCATTACAGGGTCGCGGGCTTCTTCACCTGCGTGAATGCCTTACATGCAATAACGTCTACTGCAGCGTATTCCTTGCCGAGCACTTCCACCAGGTCCTCTTTCTTTCTGGTGTACTCGTCGAAGGTGAAGTCTACCACGTCGCCGTTCGGCATGTTCGCAAGCGCTCCATATCCGAAGTCGCCGACGATCATGTAAATGTCGTTCGTGTTTGCGCTGTCGTATGCGGGCAGGCTGTTGTTGAAGTGAACGCTGAGACCCTCAAAAGGATCTGCGCTGAAGCCGTTCGCGTACTGTACGCCCTTGAACGTTCCCCAGGTGAGCTTGTTCATTACCACGACGGGGTTTGCTGCCTCGTCGGACAGTGCAGCGACTGCGGATGCAATCGTTGCCATGGCGGGAGCCAGGGTTACGACGCCAACGCTGGGATGCGTGGAGTCTGCAGAGCCGGACAGGCTCGCGATCTTGCCG
>Ga0265298_10009708_pt1 | contig 11438 bp, 7 predicted proteins | sample AusTroGonzalo_MG_3_FD_193486 | JGI IMG/M metagenome (GOLD analysis project Ga0265298, IMG submission 193486) | Bovine rumen microbial communities from tropical cattle in Woodstock, Queensland, Australia - Gonzalo_01 | ecosystem: Host-associated > Mammals > Digestive system > Stomach > Rumen ...
GCCTTTGTCGCAACGCTCTTTGGCAGCACGCGAAGCTACGTCACGCGGAACGAGGTTACCGAATGCCGGATAACGACGCTCGAGATAGTAGTCACGATCTTCTTCGGGGATGTCACGACCCTTGATCTCGCCAGCTTGCAGACGCTTTGCGTCCTCCAGTTTCTTCGGAACCCAGATACGACCATCGTTACGGAGCGACTCCGACATGAGGGTCAGTTTGGATTGGAAGTCACCGTGCTTCGGGATACAAGTCGGGTGAATCTGTGCGTAGCAGGGGTTTGCGAACAAGGCACCGTGGCGGTACATCTGCATCGCAGCCGAACCGTTCGAAGCCATGGCGTTGGTGGAGAGGAAGAACGTGTTTCCGTATCCACCGGAACCTACTACGACAGCGTGGGCGAAGAAGCGCTCAATGCGGCCGGTAACGAGGTTACGAGCAATGATACCACGCGCACGTTGCTCACCGTTCTCATCTTTGATGAGCACGATGTCCAGCATCTCGTAGCGGGTGTACATCTTCACTTTTCCCTTACCGATCTGGCGGCTCAAAGCACTGTACGCGCCGAGCAACAACTGCTGACCGGTCTGACCTTTTGCATAGAACGTACGACTAACCTGTGCGCCACCGAACGAACGGTTGTCGAGCAAACCGCCATATTCACGTGCGAACGGAACGCCTTGCGCCACGCACTGGTCAATAATATTATTACTTACCTCTGCCAGACGATACACGTTTGCCTCACGAGCACGGTAGTCACCGCCTTTGATGGTATCGTAGTAGAGACGATAAACGGAGTCTCCGTCGTTCTGGTAGTTCTTCGCCGCATTGATACCGCCTTGAGCAGCAATCGAGTGCGCACGACGCGGACTATCCTGGATACAGAAGTTGAGGACATTGAATCCCATCTCAGCCAGCGAAGCCGCAGCCGACGCGCCGGCCAAACCCGTACCTACTACGATCACGTCCAGACGACGTTTGTTGGCAGGGTTCACCAGTTTCTGATGGTTCTTATAGTTCGTCCATTTGAGCTCCAGCGGACCGGCAGGGATCTTCGCCATTTCCGGCGTAATAACCGGAGTGGTAGCTTCTTTGATTGCCTCTTCAGCCGCAGCCTGAACTTGTTCTGTTACTTCAGCAGCCTTATCGAGTACAGCTTCTGCTACGTCCAATGCAGCCTCTGCTGCCTTTACAGCTACTTTCTTAGCAGCCTTTGCAGCTGCTTCAATTATTTCTTCTTTCTTTGCCATAATGTCATTTACCATTTAGTCATTTACAATTTACCATTTAGCAAAGCATGCCAATACCCATGCCTAAATAGTAGAGAACAACGATTGCGAACGGCAGAACGGCTAACGTAGCGACGATACAACCGATCACTTTGATACGCTTCATCCACACGAGGTTGTTCCAACCGAGCGTGTGCAGAGCCGACCAAACACCGTGGTTCAGGTGGAACCAGAGTGCGCAGAGCCAAACGAGGTAGAGCACACAATACACTTGTCCCCAGATCGGTTCAGTGAAGAGTGCCTTCACGTACGCCGCACCGTTCTGCGGGTCGAATGCACCGGCAGTAGCACCGTTCGTGATTTCGGCCAACTGCATACGGAACCAGAAGTTGTAGAGGTGCAAGCAAAGGAAACCGATAACAATAGCACCGAGAACGAGCATGTTCTCCGATTCCCAATCTACGCCTTCTTTCTTACCCGTTACCGCATAACGGTCATTACCGCGAGCCGCACGGTTCTGAATGGTCAGATAAATCGCGTAGCAGAAATGCACCAAAACCAGGAAAGCCAGACCCAGCGTACCAATCAGGGCATACCAGTTAGCTCCCAGCAAATGACAAATCGTGTTGTAGGCCTCTTCCGAGAAAACCACGGCCAGATTCATACAGCCGTGGAAAAGCAGGAACAAGACCAACGCAAGGCCTGTCAAGCTCATAACGAACTTACGGCCGATAGAAGAGTCTTTTAACCACATAAAGATTGTTTTTTTGATAATTTATATACTATTTTTTTAATGAAATCTCAAAATCGCGTGCAAATTTACAACTTTTTTTGCATATGTCAAAATTTTTTTGTACTTTTGTCGCCGATTTGAGAAAAAAATCGTACATAGTAGTCATTATTCTGTGTTTTGTGCTCTGTTTTGAGGCTCAAGCGCAGGTTTCCAATGCCGGTCGCTCGGTGTTCTCGTTTATGGGTTTACCGGTGTCATCTCGTCTCAATGCGTTGGGTGGTTCCAACGTGTCGCTGAGTGACGGAGACCTGTCCATGGGTATGTGCAACCCTGCCCTGCTCCATGCGAACAGTCACATGAACCTGCAGCTCAATTATTCGTATTACCTGCCGGGCACTATGTTCGGTTCCGCTCTCTACGGACATAACTTCGGTCGTTCGAAGATTGAACCGGCTAAAGAAGGAGAACCGGACAAACCGAATTATTTCGCAGTCGGCATTCACTACCTGGACTACGGAACGATGAAATATGCCGAATCAAATGGTACGCTCACCGGCGGTACGTTCGGCGCACGCGATATCCTTATTGACGTCATGTACGCGCGTCAACTGCATCCGTGTTGGAAAGTGGGCGTCACGCTCAAGCCTGTTTATTCGATCTACGAAAGTTACAGCAGTTTCGCCATCGGCGCCGATGTCGGAGCACATTTCCAGACCAAAGACTCCACGTTCCAGATGGGTCTTGTGCTGCAGAACATAGGATGGCAACTCAAAGGTTTCTATTCCGCGGAAGGCGGTTCCAATCACGAGATGCTTCCGCTCAACCTCCAACTCGGTCTGACCTACCGCGTCAAGCATGCTCCTTTGCGGTTCCATCTGCAGATTCATAACATGCAGACTTGGTATCTCAACTATGAATGGACCAGCTTGGACAAGAGTCCCACAACCGGCGATATTATCCCGCACGACGTCAAGTGGTACGATATGCTATTCCGCCATACCATTTGGTCGATTGAGGTAGTGCCCAAGAGCGAGCGTTTCTATATTGCTTTGAGTTACAACCATCGCCGTCGTGCCGAACTCAACCTCTCGGACCAGAAGTCTCTGGCAGGTTTTGCGTTGGGCGCAGGCGTACGTATCAAACAGGTTCAGATAGGATTTGCCATCAGCCAGTTGACCAAATCCAATTTCTCCTACCAAGCCGGCCTGACGCTTGACATCAACTCGCTGATGAAGTAATCGTTCGTAAGATAAGAAATGACAAAATGGTAAATGACAAAATGGTAAATAAGATTATCGTAGCAATCGACGGTTACAGTTCTTGCGGCAAGTCCACTATTGCCAAGGCGCTCGCCAAATATGCCGGATACACTTATGTCGATACCGGCGCCATGTACCGCGCCATAGGCCTCTATACCTTACGCCATAATCTGACCGATACGGCGGATATCATTGCCGCTTTACCTTCTATTCAGGTAGGGTTTATCTTGGTGGATGGTGCCCAGCACGTGACGCTGAACGGCGAAGATGTGGAATCGCAAATCCGCACGCTCGAAGCAGGCAACCGCGCCAGCCAGATTTCGCAGATCAAAGAAGTACGAGCATTTCTGGTTGCCCAGCAACAACGCATGGGAGACCAAAAAGGAATCGTCATGGACGGCCGCGATATAGGTACTGTTGTTTTTCCGAAGGCTGAACTCAAGCTGTTCCTGACCGCAAGTCCCGAAGTACGGGCACAACGGCGGTTTGATGAGTTGGTAGGCAAAGGCGAGAAGCCGAACTTTGAAGACGTGCTTGCTGATGTCAACGACCGTGACTACCGCGACACGCACCGCGCTGAGTCGCCCTTGCGACAAGCCGAAGATGCCATCGTGGTGGATAACAGTCACATGACTCCCGACGAACAAATGGAGGTTATTTACGGGCTTTTTGAGAAAAAGCTGAAATCTGAAAACTGAATTCTGAAATCTAAAATGTCGATCACTATCGACAATAACTCCGGTTTTTGCTTTGGTGTGACACGCGCCATCCAAACAGCAGAGAGCGAACTTCAGAAGGGTTCGCTTTATTGCTTAGGGGATATCGTGCATAATGGTCAGGAAGTAGCCCGTCTGGAGTTGAAGGGCTTGGCAACTATTGACTACGACGAGTTGCGTACGTTGCCGGCACACTCACGCGTCCTTTTACGCGCACACGGTGAACCGCCTTCCACCTACTGGATTGCACAGCAGCGCGGCTGCGAGATAATAGATGCCACTTGCCCCGTTGTTAAAAAACTGCAGGACCGCATTCGGGCTTGTTATGAGGCGCATAAGAACGATGAGTCCATTCCCCCGCAGATTGTCATTTATGGCCAACCCGGACATGCCGAAGTGATTGGTCTTCAAGGCCAAACGAACAATACGGCCATCGTCATAGAGAATGAAGATCAACTCAACCGTCTTGATTTCAATCGCCCCATCTATCTCTTCTCGCAAACCACCAAGAGTGTTGAGGGATTTAGTTCGCTCGTAGAAAAAATAAAAGAAAATTTATCTGTCAGCGAAGCGGTCTGTCAGTGTAACGGTCTGTCAGCTGCAAGCGGTCTGTCAGCGAAGCGGTCTTTCGAATACCACGATACGATTTGTAGGAGTGTCGCCAATCGCGTGAAAGAACTCCAAGACTTCGCTCGCGCCAACGATATCGTCCTCTTCGTCGGCGGTGCCAAAAGCAGCAATGCCAAGGTACTATATAAAAATTGTGTTGAGGCTAACCCCAACACAATCTTCATTTCCTCTCCCGACGAAGTCGATAAAATAAACCTTTCAACTTTAAACTTTAAACTTTCAACTTTAAAAGTCGGGATCTGTGGCGCGACGAGTACGCCGCTTTGGTTAATGGAAGCTGTTAGCGAACGCCTGTCAGTTTCTTGATTTTCTCATTCAACTTATCTTCCTTTATCAACTGCTCCAGACCGATGTGCATTCTGTAATTCCAGAAATGACGCGGGTTAGCCGGTACGTTGATACGATCAGCAAACTGGTCTTTGAGTCGTACATCGCCGTCGATAGCGAGCCAGTCTTGCAGCGGCAGAATGGTCCACATAGCAGGGCTGTACATATGCTGGTTGATAATGAACTCTGCGATCTCCGGACTCATTTCCTTCGGAGCATCGCCCCACCAGCCCATCTGTTCGTTGTAGAAACGCTGGGTCACGGCACGGTCTTCTTCCCACCATGCACGCAACGGGTTCATATCGTGCGTACCGGTCGTGCAGACACTCTGATACGGTGCGTCAGCCGGGTGAGCAAACTTAACCGTCGGGTCTTTCGGCATGCGTTGGATCTCCAGACTCAGGATCTGCAACTCGTGCATAACATCAGGTACACAAGCCGGAACCATACCCAGGTCCTCGCCGCAGCAGAGCATATGGGTCGAGTGAATCAGCGTCGGCAGCTTACGCATCGCCGAGTCACGCCAGAACTGCGTATGACGACGGAAGAAATACTCATTATAGATGCGCATCAGCACTTCTTTCTGATCGCTATAGAGCTCGTTGAACGAGTGGCTCTGATAGATCGAGATACGCGGATGTAACCATCCCGGACGACGCTGGTCTTCCACGAACAGCACTTCGCAATGCAGGTAAATGAGACCGTTGCAGATATTATGTACGGCTGCCTCACTCAAACCGGAAGCTTTCAGTTGTTTCTCATCGCCCAGCAGACGGTCTGCCCACTCTTGCACTTTCGCTTGCGTGTCAAACTCCGGCTTGAACCAATAGACATAACCGTCATTCGTATTGAGCGCATTCGCTTTCGCCCATTCGAGATCGAATCCGAGCACATCGCCGAGGAAGTTCGAACGGATATACGGTTTCGTCATTCGGTCCCAATCGAGGCAAACGCCCTGCGCGCAGAGATCGTCGTACGAATACGGCAGTGCCGGAACGAAATGTCCGCAGAGTCCCCAAACATCCTGCTTGCGCATCTGCCATATACGGAAGAAGCCGAGAATATGGTCCACACGGTAGGCATCGAAATAGTCCTGCATTTTCTGGAAGCGTTTTTGCCACCAGCCGAAATTATCCTCCGCCATCTTGTCCCAGTTGTAAGTCGGGAAGCCCCAGTTCTGTCCGCGCGCATCGAAATCATCGGGCGGAGCACCGGCGCTGGCGTCCAGATTGAAGAGCTCCGGATAAACAGCTGCATCGACAGAATCAGGACTGATACCGATAGGTATATCGCCCTTCATCGCCACGCCGATCGAGTGCGCGTATGCTACTGCATCAGCCAGCTGCTTGTCCGCATGGAACTGCAGGAATTTATAGAAGTCTTTCGGCTGCTTGTCGCGTTTAGCCAGGAAAGCCGCATACGGCTCCAACCACGAGTCGTTCTTCTTGACGAACGCCTTGTATTCCTCGCTGCTGAACAGCGCATCCTTGTCTTGCTTGTACAGCGCTTTGAAGAACGCCATCTTCTTGTCATACACGTTCTGGTAGTCCGCAAAGTTCAACGCGTTCAGTTCTGCCTTCTGCGCCTCGTATTTCTTCTTCTGCGCAGGAGTCAGGCGGCCCATCTTCTCGATATTGATATAGATCGGATGCAGCGCGAAAACGCTCACTGCGTTGTACGGATAACTATCCAGATTATTGTGACGCAGCGTCGTATCGTTAATCGGCAGCGTCTGGATCATCTGCTGACCCGTAGCCGCAGCCCAATCGGCCATCTTCTTCAGATCCTGGAACTCACCGATACCGAAGCCTTCTTCGCTACGCAGCGAGAATACCGGTACCGCTACACCCGAACCTTTCCAACGCGGCTGGGTACGACGGAAAGCACGATCGTTCTGATAAATAACCTGACCCTTCTCAACGCCCCATATCTGACGATTCTCGCCCCATTCGGTATCCACTACAGCGCCGGTCTTGAGGTCATATATCAGGTATTTATACTCCACGATGTCTTGGCCCTTCACCTCGATGTCTGCACGCCAGAGCGGGAACTCCGCGTCGGACATAACAAGACGGTTAGCAGCATCCCAGTTACCGAGTGCCTCGCAATTACCGATGATAGCTACGCCTTGCGTCGGCTTGATCTGCGGCAGGTCAATCGAGAAACGGATGTTACCCTTGGGGGCTTTCGCTTTCGCAGGATTATGACGTCTGAAAAGCGACTTCAAGAAAGCCGTGGTATAGAACGAGTCCTCATACGTGCTGGCCTGCCATGCATCGCGAACCACGATACGTTTGTCGCTGGCCTTAAGCGCCAGAAAACGCGGCTCACCGGCTTCGTAGATATACTGTCCTTCACCTACGCGAATCGCATATTTATACTGCACAGAGGTAGGAAAATCGCTAACCGGCACGTTGGCCTGCCAGAAATCCGTTCCCTGGCAGTTCAATACAAGCGGCGTTTTTTCGGTCCAACCCAGCATCGACTCTTGCGTCTCAATCACGCACAGAGATTGCCCATACTCGGCACGATAGTGAATCTGAAAATTAATGTTCATGATATTGTGGTTTTTTAGTATTTCGCTAAATTCGGGTACAAAATTACAACAAAAAATTGGAATATACAAGGATTTTGATGAATATTTTTAACAATTTAACGTTTTTCGCAGAAAAACCATTTTAACTCTTTAACTATTTAACGGTTTTTTGATAAAAAACCAAACTCCGCATGGAAGAAGCGTATTTATCGCCCATAGCAGCACTCCCGCCAAAGTGGCGTTCATCGTTCCGAACAGCGCCATCGCCCAAAATCCCCGGACACCCACTTCCGCGATCGGCACATTCGGCGTAATTGTCACCAAGAGATAATAGATTGCGCACTTACTTAGTCCTTCTAGGAATTCTAGGAATTCTAGGTCCTCTAGGCCGTCTAGTGCAAAAATAATCAGCGCCAGTTGCACGCACCAGCAAGCCAGCCGCACAAGACTCTGTACGGTAGAGATCAAGATGAGTTTATGCGACACCGTCGCCCACCGCCTCAGCGACCTCGGCGCCAGATAGAGTGCCACGCCTAAAAGAATCAAAAAAATGCTTACGGCAATGATATAGGAAAATCCCAAATCATAAATCTTAAATCTTAAATTTGAAATCATCATCGCTGCTAATCCGGCAGCGATGATAGCCATCGTCATCGTCGCACTTCCCACCGCGCCCATAGAAAGTACGCGAGCCCAAATGGACTCTTGACTCTTGACTCCTGACTCTTGACTCGCTTGTGCCATCAAAATGGCACGAGACGGGTATTCGCCGAGTCGCCAGGGCGTGATAAGACCAGCCAGTTTGGAATAATAGACCTGATAGTGCGCATCGCGCCAAGACATAGGAAGGAGTGTCCGCCAGCGCCATGCTTCAATACTCATATTCACCGGCATCAGCGCTATACAAATAAGGAACGCGCACACACGCGCGCAATCCATCGAGCGAAACGCCTCCCACAGCCCTGCGTAGTCATCGTACGTCGCCAGTTTCCACACCAACCACCCGCACGCCGCCAGCGCTACAACCCATTCGATAATATAATATACCTTTTTCCGGTCCATTTGTGGACTTTTTGGACTAAATCCGCTACAAAAGTACTACAAAAATTGCACATATGCAAATTTTTTACTAATTTTGTGCCGTGGTAAAGAAAATATTGTTCATATTGGCCTTGTGGTGTGGGTGGGTGTATTGCATTGCAGAAGAATCTTTCAACTCTCCACTTTCAACTTTCAACTATACGATTGATCAAATCGTATTGGACATTTACTCTTACCTCACCGAGTTCAGCGAAGTCGATTTCGAGCAACTTCAAACGGACTTGTACGCTCTTCATGAATCGCCCATCGACCTGAACAACACCTCCGACGAAGAACTGAGTCAACTCTATTTCCTCTCGCCGCAACAGATCGACGACATCCTCGCCTATGCCAATAAGCACCCGTTTGAGGAACTCTACGAACTTCTCCTCATCCCCTCCCTTGCCGACTACGAAATCCGCGACCTCCTACCCTTCGTCCAAATTACCAATAACCAATTACCAATTACCAATGAGTTTTATCCCCGCGAGGTTTTCGCGAAAGCTCACCACGAAATCATCACTCGTGTGGACGCTCGCAATATAGAAGCCTTCGAAGGTTCGGACCCTATGTATGTCCAGACGCGGTATCGTTTCGATTTCCGGCGCCGCGTCACATTCGGAGCCCAACTGCGCCGACCGGCTGGAGGAGATGCCCGTTCACTCCAGTACGGTGCTTATCTTCAACTGCGCGACATTGCCCCGCATCTTCATACCCTCGTAGCCGGCAATTTCCAAGCTTCCTTTGGTCAGGGATTGGTTCTTGCCCCGATCTTCCACGCCGGCAAATCCAAGTATGTCACTTCTGCCGGACAGCAAACCAAAGGACTTCGCTATTACTCGTCTGTCGATGGCGAAGGTCTGCATGGCGCAGGAACAACGCTCCGCTTCGAATGGAATAAATCCACCCGGCTCGATGCCTCCGTGCTCTATTCCATGCGCCGCGCCAATGACTCCACTTGGCATCATCTCGTCGGGGCGAACCTCACGCTGCGCCATAAACAACTCGAATTCCAGCTCACCGGCATCGAGAACATCTGGTCCGATTCTATTCATCCTTACCGCAATGCCGCCTATAACCGACACTATTTCCGTGGCCGCAACCAAGCCGTCCTCGGTGCCTCCTTCCGTTATAACTACGGCTGGTTCGACCTCTTCGGCGAAGTAGCCACTGCGCAAAACAATGACCAATCACCAATAACCAATCACCAATCTAAATGGGGAGTAGGTACGCTTGTTGGATGTCGCTTTTATCCAACAAACGGCGTCTCCCTACTCGCCCTATATAGATATTATTCTCCGTGGTTTGATAACGCCCTCGGCTACGCTTTCTCCGAAACTTCCCGTCTCGGCGATGAGAACGGCGGGTATCTGGGTTTTGACATCACTCGCCTCAGTCACTGGCGTTTCCTCGGTTATGGAGATGTCTTCTATTTCTCCGGTCCCAAATACGGCATCCCTCAATCCCCCTCCCTCGGCTATGATGCCTTGGCAGAGGTTCAGTACCATTCAAATCATCAATCAGAAATCATCAATCATCAATGGTGGCTTTCTTTGCGGGCAAGGGCAAAGAAGAAAGGCACCGCTACCTATTCCCTCCGCGCTCAATTCGATTGGTCCCGTGGCCCCTGGTCTCTCCGCACCACCGCTGATGCCAACTATGTGCAGAGTTACGGGGTTTCTATCGCGCAAGACCTTGCCTATGATTTCCAATCACCAATGTCCAATATCCAATGTCCAATAACTCTGAGACTCAGAGTTCAAGCATTCGACGCCTGCGAATGGGTGAATCGCATCTACCTCTACGAGCACGATGTGCTCTATGCCTTCTCTATCCCTGCGACCTATGGTCTCGGCGGCCGCGCCTACCTCTGCCTCCGTTGGCAGATCATCCCCCAGCTCGCCCTTTACTTCCGCGTCTCCGAAACCCTCTATGCTAAATCATGGGCAGCCGCTCACAACCGTCCACAGTCCCGCACCGACCTTCACCTATTGTTACGCGCTAAACTATAAAACGGAGCCTTCCAGCCCCGTTTTATCTTTATACTTCATATCCTCGTCCGTATTTCTTTTGTATCCACAGCATTAAGAAATAATCGTTTAATTGATAGTACTTCTGACTATCTTCATTGATATATTCAGCAACCCAGCCGTCTGCTTTTAATTTGCGCACAGCTGACTGTACAGAACTCGAAGAACCTAAACGATATTTGCCTACAAAAGCCGCACTTGTTATCTGCATAGCCTTGCCGCTTCGGGCTATGGCATAAAGCACCTCTTTCTGGGATAACCCTAAGGACATTAAATGCGTGCGATACGTAAAGTCATTTTCTTCAATGATTTCATCAAGCGCCTGTCGAATCGTTTCTATAGTGCAACTTTCTGTTTTTTCGGTTAAAGAGAAGGCTGTATTCAATGTTTTATGCATTGCATACGTATTACCGTCAAACAAATCATAAATGCGCGTTACATCTTCAGGAGAAATATGCTTCTCAAATTCTTCAAAATGCTTCGTAACAAACGCAACGTACTTACTCTGCTCTATCTTTTCCAAAGTGATTGTTGCCGCACTCGCATAAAAAGGACGGCTGTAATCATGGAACATCTGACCCAATAAATGCCGGTCGGAACCCGCAAAAACAAATCTGCAGTTTCGCATTCGTTGGATATGCTTCCTTAGAATCGCCTCTACATTCTTTTCCGGATAGTCTGCTATGCGTTGAAACTCATCTATGGCTACGATACATGGTTTATCTGCTTGCTCTAGAAAACGGAATACCTCTTCTATGGTATACATTGCATTCTCAATATGGCCTATAGACAAGCTGAATTTCGGAAATCCTGTAAATGGGTCTATGGTATATTCCGTATGCAACGAACGCACTGTTTGTGCAAATTGCTTCATCATCTTATCGCCTAATGATGCGGTTG
>Ga0265298_10009711_pt1 | contig 11436 bp, 19 predicted proteins | sample AusTroGonzalo_MG_3_FD_193486 | JGI IMG/M metagenome (GOLD analysis project Ga0265298, IMG submission 193486) | Bovine rumen microbial communities from tropical cattle in Woodstock, Queensland, Australia - Gonzalo_01 | ecosystem: Host-associated > Mammals > Digestive system > Stomach > Rumen ...
CCTCCTTGCAAAAAGTCGCGGATTATGTCAGACATATTCTCCACATTATGGTCAACGGGAAGCGCCTCGCCGGTTTCAACGTTGTACAAGAAGGGAAGCTTGGCACCAATCTTCGACGCCTCCTCGCCCCAAACCTCCGGCAAGACCAAAATGTACCGGTCTATCACCTCGGCTTCAGGAACAGCAAGACTACACTCTCTAACTAGGTTCCTCTCGTGGTTTTTACAAGTAGGGCAGTCGCGAAAATAGTATAAGAACTTCATAATGCCAATTATACATTGAGTCGAGAAGATGACGTTATAAAAGATTCGGGGTATATCGGGCTCTGGGATATATCGAGCTCTGAGAACCGGCAGGCGGGCAAGCGGTTTCTTATACGCCTCCGGCGATGAGCGCATCGAAGATGCACTCATAGTATTGAATAAACCCAAAAAATCCCAGACACAAAAACAAAAGACCCAAAAACAAGATAACCAAAAAGTTTCTTATAGTATTGAATAAACCCAAAATCCGGCGGAGGGGCCCCCTCCCCCCGTCTCTCGCTACCACCCATAGTGCTTTTTAAGAAAATCGCCCGCCCGCGTCGTGTAGGAGTAGGCAAGCGTGATTATTATTTTACAAAAAAACTATTGACAAAAAAGAGCAAGTGTGATATAATAGATATGTAAAATACAAAAGTATTTTAAGCACATCACCCTTAATACTTATCTCAATTATAACACCATAAGATAAAAAAGTAAAATAAAAAAGCAACCCCGCAAGGGGTTGTTTTGTTTCTTGAGAAAACTATTGACAAAAGCAAGCAAGTGTGATATAATAGAGGCATAAACTTAATGAAAGGAAGTTTATGGAATATCTTAACAACCAGAAGGCAACGCTTAAAAGGGTTATAGAAAGCCTTGAGTGTGTCTATGAAGTGTGCTTTATGCACCTTGACGGCGATACTATCCGACGTTGTGTAGATATGGATTATACAGGCGACGGCAAGGAAGTGCTTATAGTGGACTATACACCAGAGTGCTATGCTATGCAAAACTATATTCTTAACTGGGAATATATACGCCCTGATGAAGCGAAAAGCCTGATGGAAATCTAACAGGGGAGGTGGCGAGAAAAAAATCGCCACCTCTCTTTTTTGTGCTACAAGCGCGCCGCCGCGACGACACGGATTTTATGATAAGAAAGTGATAAAAAACTATTGACAAAAAAGATAAAGTGTGCTATAATAGATATGTAAACTTAAACGAAAGGAAAGTTTATGGATTATAACAAATTGGCTACAAGTGAAAAGACGCTTGTGACGAAAATGCTTAACGCTAAAATCGCCCTTGATAAAGCACAAAAGGCTTATAATAAAGCTATTGAGAACGGCTTGGAGGTGGCGAGAAAAAGCGGGACGATTAAAAAGGGCTACGCGAAAATCATCTACACCCCCGCTGGCGACTATATGACGCTAGACACGGTGAAGATAAAAGCGGAACACCCTGAACTTGCTGAAGAATATAGCAAGGAAGTCTCTCGCAAAGAAAGCGTGAAAGTGTTGTTATAAAGAGGGAGTGGCGAGAAATCGCCACCCCCACCAAAAGAAAGGACACTAGAAGATATGAAAACCATTAAGAAATGGATTAAAAACTTGACCGCAACCACTGACGACACCGTAATCAACACTAAACTTGATTATATTGTGTTTTAAGGAGAGAGGCGAAAAATCGCCTCTTTTCTTGTGTCGCTGGCGCGGCGACGCCGCTGAAGAGGCTAAAGAGCGTGCCGCGGAGCGTGTCGCCGCCGGTGTTCGGTTCTTGTTCGGTATGAAATAAAAAAAGGTATTGACAAATTAAAGCAAGTGTGCTATAATGGTATTGTAAACTTAATGAAAGGAAGTTTATGGAAGACATTAAAAAGCAAATCAAAGCACTCATCAAAGAAGCCAAAGAAGACGAGAGCGTGAAGTATAAGGAAGAGTGGCAACACAAAGCCGTCTACACGCTTAACGACTTCTATATGGAGGCTGATAGATATGATGATATTATCTATGACCTAGCAAGCGACGAGTGGGAAGACCTTGTAAAGCAACAACTGGAAAGCAGGGGTTGGCAAGGTTTGCTATTCTTCCTCGGAAAACTAGAGCCTATGGACGACTACGCTTATCTTGACGGCTATGGCAACGCCAAAAGCTGTGATTATGACTTACTTGGTATGCTAGAAGACGCCTTGAGCGAGTGCTAACAAAGGGAGAGTGGCGAGAAATCGCCACTTTTCTTGTGTCGCAGAGCGCGCCGCCGGCGGTGACGCTAATGTCGCACAATATATTTTTTGCGACGCTGTCGCCGCGGCGACACCGAAATCTCCAAAAAACCCTTGACAAATTAAAGCAAGTGTGCTATAATAGATATGTAAACTCAACGAAAGGAAGTTTATGGAATACTTAACAAATCCGTTTATGGCTTACGCCGAAATCCCGCCATTTACTAATCCCGACCTCACAGGGTATGGAGACGCAAAGACGACCTATTGGGCTGACTTCCGCGTGTGTGGTGGCGATGAACGCGCAATCCGAGACACTTACAAGCGAGCTTTACCGCTTGCAAAAAGCGATAAAGAGTATGGCACAGAATTGGCAATGACCTTGAACTGGTTATGCTGGGCTTACGCCGAAAGCCATAGAGAAACCGCTAAAGTGTTTGAAGAGCTATGGCGCGACCTTGACAGTTACATCATCAAAAACTGGAAGGGCGACGACTTGAGCTACTACTTAAAAACAACGGACTAAAGGCAAGAGAGGGCGCGAAAATCGCCCTCTTTTTGTGTCGGGCGCGACACTTTAACAAGCGCGCCGTCGGCCGCGACGGTTTGACGAGCGTGCCGCGGCAACGCGTCGCCGCGTTTGTTCGGTTTTTGTTCGGGTGGTGAAAAATCTTCAAAAAAGGTATTGACAAAAATCGGAAAGTGTGCTATAATGGAGACATAAACTTAATGAAAGGAAAAAGTTTATGACAGAAAAAGAATATATCAAGAAAATCATCAAAAACGCTATAAAGCAATATAAAGCCGAACTCGCTAACGACGAGAACTCTTCGCTTGATAAACAATATCTCGCGGGGAAACTTGTTGCTTACTCTGAAATGGAGAGCTTGTTTGAACTCTTGGAGGGCAAATAGTATGTATTTTAACGACTACTACAAAGCCAAAGAGGTTGCCGAAAAATGCCTAGGGTTTGTTGAGTGTGAATATGGAGACACGGGCTATATGGACGGCGAAGAAGTCATCTCTTATTGCGCGTGGAACAAGAGCGGAGACCGAGAGGACGAGTGGGAAGTAGAAGCGTATTATACTTGGAAGGTAGACCCCAAAACTGACCGCCTTAAACCTGCACCTCTTGACAAAGAACGCGTCAAAGAATTGTTTGGCGTGGAAATATGGGCATAAGGAGAGTGGCGAAAAAACAGGGAGCGCAAGCGACCGTGAAATCGCCACTCTTCCCGTGCCGCGGCGCGCCCAAAGAGAGAGGCGATTGAACGCGCTGCCGCCGGAAATCCGCGCCGCCGCGCGGAAGCAAAGAAAGAGGCGAACGTAAAGAAAGAGACGATTGAACGAAAAATCTCATAAAAAACTATTGACAAAAAGAAGCGAGTGTGCTATAATAGAGACATAAACTTAATGAAAGGACAAGTTTATGAAAATTATAAGTTTTAAGAAAGCTGTTGAAGTGCTTGGCTACAAAGTCGAGAAAGTGCAAAAAGGTTATAACTTCCGCACCATCTGGGCTACAAAGGACGGGCAACTTTACTACTTCCACTTGGAAGACCTACGAGACGCTCACCCTTGCTTGTATTATAGGACGGCGGAAACAATGACCGACTATAAGGGAGGCGAAAATCGCTGGGACGCCGAAGATAAACTAGAAGAACTTGGCTACAAAGTGTTTGAACCTCGCAAGGCTTGCGACTACAATAGCTTATAAAAGGGAAGTGGCGCGAAAAACGCCACTTTTCTTGTGTCACGAGCGGCGACACCGTCGCAAAAACAAGCGTCGCCGCTGAAAATCCGCGCCGCCGCGTCGCAAAAACCGAACAAAAACCGAACGAAAAAAGTCTAAAAAAACTATTGACAAATCAAAACGAGTGTGCTATAATAAGGGCATAATCATTTAATAACAATGAAAGGAGAAAATGATTATGTCAACAAGAAGTAGAATTGGCTTACAACAAGCCGACGGTAAAATCAAATCTGTGTATTGCCATTGGGACGGCTACCCTGAAGGGGTTGGCGAAATCTTGCGCAAGCATTATAACTCTCGCGAGAAGATTGAAGCCTTGCTGGAACTCGGCGACATCTCTGCTCTTGGCACTTTTTACGACAAAGAGCTTGCCAAAGAGAAGTGGCAACACGAATACGAGAAAGAGTGGAGGGAGAGCGAAAAAGGTCAAAAAGCACAAGACCTAACGCTACCCTACAACGACAGAGGAGAGGACACCGAAGCCCGAATTGACGAGAACGAAGAAGAGTTCATCTCAAAAGCTGGGAAATGCGGTGAGGAATATATATACCTCTTCAAAGAGGGTTATTGCTGGAACGATACCGAACGCTGGTTTTGTATGGAAACGCCTTACTTTAGGGAGCTTGACGAAATACTAGAAGACAAAGAAGAGGCGTAAAGAAGAGAGGGCGCGAAAAACGCCCTCTTTTTCGCGCGCTGCCGCGGCGACACTATGGAGACCGCGCTGCCGCGGCGACACGAGCGTGCTGCGGCGCGCTCAAAGAGAAGAAGAAACGTAAAGAAAACTATTGACAAAGAGCAACAAGTATGCTATAATGGAGGCATAACCTAACACGAAAGGAGAAAACAGGTTATGAGCAATAACATTATCACCAACGACAAAGACGAGGTTATTGGTTATTATAACGACCTTTACAATATGTATGTAGAGGAAATCACCAACCTCCTCAAAAGCCACAGTCTAGAGGAAGCACAACTGCAACTGGAAAACCTGAACGAGATGGCTGACCTCTGTAATTATGACGGACTTATTGTCCTGTCTGATTGTAACGGAATGGGCTTCGTGGCGAAAAAATACGGGGAGTAGGGCGAAAAAAGAGGGCGCAAAGCCCTCTTTTTGTTAGCAATCGTGGCAAGAAGCAATCGGCATATACATTCTGTCTTTTTTGAGTGCTTGCTTGTCCATTTTCTTATCTTTCTCCATAATCAACCTTATTTTACTATATTGAATTGTTTTTGTAAAGTGCGCCCGACATAGCGCGTGTTCTTATCGTATATATTATATCAAAAAAACTATTGACAAGTTAAAACAAGTATGCTATAATGAAGGCATAGTCATTAACTAACAATGAAAGGAGAAACAATGACTAGTAATGATAACACCGAGCCTATTGTCAAGCGCACTTTTACGGCGTATCTTGAAACTATCTACGGCTCTATCGCTAGGTCTCAAATTGACCGTAGCGGAGACGTCCTAGGAATCCCTGACGACGAGGAAATGGGCGAAGAAATCGTCCTGAACGTAATCGTAGAGGAATATGACGAGGACGGCAACTATCTTGGCGACAAGACGTATGACGCCTACAATAAAGACCTTGACGAAGTGTTGGCACAGGTTGAAGCTGACCACGACCCTAGTGAGTGGGACAACTACGACTGGTAGAAAGGAGGGCGCGAAAAACGCCCTCTTTTCGCGTGCCGCGGCGACACGAGCGAGCGTGCCGAGACCTATAAAAAAAGTCTAAAAAAAGTCTTGACAAATATATATCACTATGCTATAATGGAGCTATAACCTAATAATAATGAAAGGAGAAAAAGGTTATGACAAATAATAAACTGGGGGAAACAGCAATGGAACTTATCGCGGACTACCCGCTTTATGCCTCCACAAGTAATATCAGTTATGACGAAGCCATAGCTATTGCGAAAATCTTGTTCGGAGACGACCTAGAAAAGGCGGTTGCCGAAAATAAGAACTCGGACGCGCTTATGGCGGAGTATTTTAAGACAGACCGTGAACACTCTCTCGAAGACTACGAGAAGTGGGTTGCGGAGAAAGGAAAGAAATAATGAACACCGTGTATATCGTGCTATGTGATGTAGCCTATGATGTGGACGCCCACACCTATGTTGAGGGTGTCTATACTAACGAGAAAGACGCACAGGTGCGTTTTTGGGAACTCGTTGCCGAGGGACGTGGCGAATATCAGTTTGACACAGAAGAGTTTGAAGAGAACTCCTACACCTCTTACAACGAGGGCGACTATTCTGCCGACCATTTTGTGGTTAGCATAGAGAAGCAAGCCATTGACGACTATCGCGATATTGCTTTTGATGATAAAATGGTTAAAGCATATAGTGAATATGTCAAGACGGCTAAAGAGCCTACTGACTTCCGCACTTTTGTAAAGGAGAAATAGTATGAACAAGTATTTTGAAGCCCTAAAACTTGCCACCAAGAAGGCGAAGCCCGCCGAAATTGAACTCGACGGCAAGACCATTAAAGCGAAGACCAAAGAGCAACTGCTAGAGTTAAAGTGTCCAACTCAGGGGAACGGGATTTATTCCGCCAAAGCCCTTGATATTCTCGCACTTGACCCTAGTGCTGACGTGTCTGCTTACTTACTACGAGAGCCTGAACATTGGGGTGCGCCGAAAGAAACGAAGCCCTACTACTCTACCCCTGTTGTAAAGGAAATGCTGGACGCTATGTGGGAGGCGACAAAGTTTGTCTCAAAGGACACTTATCACGCCAACCTGATGAAAGTTCACTTCTTTGACGGTGATATGTTCGCTACGGACGGGTATAGAGCGTATGTGCGGAGGTTTGCCGAAAAACCGCACGCCTCCCTATCGGTGCTTGCTATCTCTGCCCTCAAGAAGACTTACAACCCGAACTATGTAATTCACTTCTGCGAGGCTAGAGGCTACGATGACCTTATCTGTCTCACGGACGGAGTAATGAGTATCTATGAGGTTGGCGAAATCGCCCGACCCCCCAAAATGCGCCAACTCCTAGAAGAGAAGCTGGGGGAGTTTGACAAAACTATCACCTTGCCCGTGAAGAGTATCAAGAAAGTAATGGAGAAATACGACCATAACACCCTCCTCTTTGATAACGAGGACGGGACGATGAACGTAGTCCTTGACAGTTGTAAAGGACGCACACAAGTCCCTATAAAGGCGACTATCAAGTCCGAGCCTTTTACCTTTACAAAGGGGTGCGCGGAAATCCGTGTGGTCTTACCCCGTGTGCCAGTAGGAGACGAGTATCTTAACGTAGACACCTTGCTTTTCTCGCAACTCCCCACAGATAAGGACGGCTCTATCAGCTTCCGTATCAAGGAGAGTGGTGAAAAAGACTTGAAATCTATTATGCTTTTGGTATAATAGTATATGACTAGCACTTTAACAGAGAGAGAACGAAATTAACAGGGGTGCATTTCTCGCCACCCCTCACAAGGTTGCATAAACTTTCCTTTCATTGTTAGGTAATTCTTGTAGAGTTCTCTCTCTGTTAAAGTGCTAGTCTTTTTTTGTGTCGCCGCGTCGCCGCCCGCGAGAAAAGAGAAGAGCGTTTGTAAAGAAAGAGAGAGATGATTGAACGTCCCCGATTATTCTCACTTTTACAAGCTTTCTTACAAAATACCCCCCACTTTTGTAAACTTCCTTACAAAATACCCCCTATTTTTGTAAGCTTCCTTACAAAATACCCCCTACTTTTACAAGCTTCCTTACAAAATACCCACCACCTTTACAAGCTTCCTTACAAAATACCCCCTACTTTTACAAGCTTCCTTGCAAAATACCCCCTACTTTTGTAAACTTCCTTACAAAACCTGTGCTATAATGGGCGTATGAACACTATAACTACTACATACAGACCAGAACTACCAATTTATTTCGCCGCCTACCTCAAGCAAGAGGCGAAGAACAGGGGTGTATCCTTACAAAAGCTCGTCGCGGAGGCTCTAACAGATTGGATAACCGCTGACGAAGACCTTGAATATAAACTCACCACCGTCCCCCCAGAGGCACACGAAGCGTGGGTGGAATACAAGAAGGAGTTGGCGAGAAAACAGAGGCGGGAGGCTGACCTCAAGCAAGAGCGGAATATCGTCTCAACCGACGATAGATATATGGAAGTTGGAAGATAGATTAACAGGGGTGGGCGAAAATCCGCGCCGCCGCCGTTTTCTCGCCACCCCTGTTATTTTTTCGCCCAATTTCCAAAAAGTTCTTCCGCGAGACGATATAAGTATCGTCTCAAAGTCGAGAGGCGCCTTAGAACGCAAAATATGAGGTCGTTTTTCTGCGGGCGTCGGCGAAAATCCGCCAACCCCTCTCCGCAGGGCTATATATACATATACAGGGTGTCGCCGCCGCGCCGAAGGCACACTCTCCCCTATTATACACATTATATCACGCTTTGACAAATTTGTCAAGGGTTTTTTTGATGACCGCTGAAATCACGATTAACAGGGGTGGAGATTTGGAAAAAAATTAAAAAGTGCGAGCCTTTTATGTCATAATATGACGCTATTGAGGTCGCACTACATAATTCTTATGTTTTGTCAAGGCTAACAGGGGTGGGACTACAACAAGACACGCAGGAAAACGGGCTAAAATGGACGACGCTACAACTCGCTAGCCCTTGACGAGAGGTCAAAACTATGTTTTTACAGGTCTTTTTTCGGGAGTTTTTGGGCTTTCAAGAGGGTCAAAACGGGCAAATTAACAGGGGTGGAAGCTTTTTGACAGGGCTAGAAACGGTCAAAAACGGTCAAATCGGAAAGATTAACAGGGGTGATAGCCTCTCTCTTGAAAGAATAACAGGAGATGAAAAACAGCTTGACAAAAGCAGAAACAGATATGTATTATGTATGTCCTATGTATATGTATATGTATATATGTATATATGTATATATGTGTATATGTAGCGTGAGGAACAACAAGGGGGGTTTGGCGAGAAAAAGTTGGGGGGACATATACGGGGTTTGGCGAGAAACGATAACAGAGGTGGGGAGTGGGTGGGGAGTGGCGAAAACACGGTGGGAGGGGAGCGAAAATACAGTGATAGGAGCAGTAATAATACAGTAGGGGACGGCACAAATAATGGGGGTGGCGAGAAAATGCTGAATATGAGGGGATTAACAGGGGTGGTGGCGAGAAAAAATAGGTGGGGAGTTCGGCGGAGAAAGTGGCGAAAAATCGCAGATTAACAGGGGTAGAAACGAAATAAAGTTGCAAAAATGCCAACAAAATGTCATAAAATCATTAAAAAAGGTATTGACAAATAAGTAATTGTTTGCTATAATGGTATCATAGATGACCAACAATGAAAGGTTATCGGGCAATCGGAAAGGTTGCGAAAAATAGGTATTGACAAATACAAATACCTATGGTAAAATTATTAAAACTCATTAAAACGACAATAGAAAGGATTAAATAATGAGGCAAAATATCATTTTAAGCGATTATGACAAGCAGAGCCTTGACACTATCGCAAAACAATATAACGTTAGCAAGAAAGGCTTGCTTGAAGACTACCATACTATTATGGACAGTAATTTTGAGCAGGACTTATATGATATTGCTAATGAGAACGAGGAATATCTCCGAGAGGAGTTCGGCGAATATGACGAGAGTGAAACCATTGGCGAAACCGACGAGGTGAAGCGTGGCGAAAAAACTCTTTACCATATTCAAAATATGAATATCTGTTCGGACGGGTGTGCTTTTGACGACTTTGTTTTCGCCGACCACTTCCCGACTAAAGATGACCTCAAAACTATCTTCTTGTCCGAGTTTGAGGGGAGCGATATAAACACAGAAGAAATGCTTGACGAGTTTTTGACTTCGTCTGAAATCTACAAGGTTTATGCGGAGGAAGTCTAATATGCGTAATATACAAAAGAGACTAACTATCATCTACCAAGCCCGTATCGGGGAGTGGGCGAGAAATAACGGTGTCTTTGACAAAGACCTCGTAAAGAGCCTCGCTGAAGAGTTGGCGAAAAACGCTTACGAAATCTACTTCCCTATGGAAGAAGACTATGTCCGCCAAGACGTGAAGTATGTGGCGGAGGAAGTGATAAATACCAACCTCACGAACAAGGAAATGGACAAGATAGTTGAACGTTATATGAACTCTGACGCTTATGGCGTAATAGAAAATGACGATATTATCTATTTTATTAACGAAGTAAAGAGGGAGGCGAAAAATGCGTAAATATATCTGTGTAGATGACTATCAAAATACTGACTTCCACCTCGGAGACGTAATGACCGCTGAAGAGTGGAGAGAGTGGGCTATGAGTATGAACGACTATGACGAGTTTGACGAAAAACTACAAAAAGAAATCGCCAACCTCCCCGCCGAGGACGCTGTATCTCTTATCGCCGAAATATGGCAAATTGAAATTGTCCCTTACGACGAGAACAACAAAGAGCATATCGAACTCCGTGCGGAATATGAAGATGATGAAGATGACGAATATGAAAGGAGCAAATAATGGACTACGAACTTACTGGCAAAGACTTGCCTGAACTCTATAAAGACAACCAAGACCCGACTTTTCACGTTGATGAAAGCTGGGAACTGGCAAAGGGGGACGGGTGGGAAGCACGCATTGAGGCGTGTGGCGAAATAAAAATCATTGACAAAGACGGCAACTGGGTTAGCGTTGATGACGTAATCGCCAAGTATGACACGGACGAGAAACTGAACAAGGCTCTTGAACGTGGCGAAATCTCGTATGATAACAACAACTGGTATGAGGTTGAGTTTTTCGCCGACATTAACGACAGGCTAGAATATCTTGACCTTATGGCAGACGATTGTGTGGTCTTCGACTTTAACGAGGCTATCAAAGTCTTTAAGGACTATATGGCTGACGAAACTTTCAAAGAAGACCTCACTAGAGAGGTTGCGAAAATCCGAGAGGACAACCAACTTACCTTTGACGTAGAAAAAGAGTATGTAATAGGAGAAACTTATCGTTATGCCGTCAACTCTGACGGAACGAAAGAGGGGGACAGATACGACGTTGTTAGCGAAGACCAAGCGAACAAAATCCTTATCGGCTTTACTGTAAATGTTCGCCGTAATGACCAAGAACTCGTTGACGTTGAGTTCTACCCTATCAAGAGCGATATGAGCCAAGCTCCTATCTGCGATGATACGGGCGAATATGTCTACCCGAACAATGAGGCGGAAGTGTTAGAGAAAATCAAAGCAGACTTCCCTGCGCCTAAATATCAAAACCCTATATGGTAGAAAGGAAATAATATGGCGAATATCAGTTCTGCGAACGGCACTATCACTATAGAAATTGCGGGGAGAGACGAGAAAAAACTCTTAAACGATTTTAAGCGTTATATCGACCTCGCCCTCGCCAACGACAATGTCTGTTATTCTACCGTTCTCGACCCTGTCA
>Ga0265298_10009712_pt1 | contig 11435 bp, 9 predicted proteins | sample AusTroGonzalo_MG_3_FD_193486 | JGI IMG/M metagenome (GOLD analysis project Ga0265298, IMG submission 193486) | Bovine rumen microbial communities from tropical cattle in Woodstock, Queensland, Australia - Gonzalo_01 | ecosystem: Host-associated > Mammals > Digestive system > Stomach > Rumen ...
AATCCTTGTCAGGCGTGACCATATATACGTCCAGTTTGTCGGAGGCAAACTGCGTGGCGGCCGATCCCAGGACGTCATCGGCCTCGAAGCCGGGAATCATGAGGACGGGGATGTTCATGTCCTGCACCAGCTGCGTGAGGGGCTCCAGGGCATCAATTACCAGCTGCGGGGTAGGGGGGCGGGTGCCCTTGTATTCCGGATACAGCTGGTTGCGGAACGTACCGCCCGGGGGGTCAAAAGCCACGGCCACATGTGTGGGCTTGTCCCTTTCCAGCATCTCCAGGAGGTACTTGGTAAAGCCGTACAGGATGGACATGTCGGCCCCCTGCGAGTTGATCATGGGCCTGCGCAGGAAGGCATAGTACATCTTGAACACCAGCGCGTGCCCGTCTATGAGGTAGAGTTTATCGGCCATAGACTTCAAAGATACTAATTTTTCCAGAACAAGCGGCTTCCTTTGCCCCGCAACCTTCAAAAAACGCCGAAAGTGCTTGCTTCGGTGTCAGGAAGAACGCGGCGGCAAGCACTTTCGGCCCAAAATGCAGGATGAGAGGTATCAGAGATCCGTCTTTTCCGGCCGATTTAAGTTGCGGGTGAGGTACATGACTCCGGCCAGGAGGGCGAAGAGCACCAGTGTGCCGGCGATGAGGGCGTAGGTTTCCATCTGGATGAGGATATAGCTCAGCAGATAGGCGACGGCCACCAGGCCGGTAAGCAGCCAGGCCGAATGGTCCCGCAGGATGCCGCGGAAGTAGAAGAAGAGGGCTCCCACCGTCATCAGGGCAGACAGGGAATAGGCCACCACGAAGGGCATGAACTCGGAAAAAGCAAGCACCAGGGCATAGAACAGGACCAGGGACAGGCCGATGACGAGGTACTGCACCATGTTGATGCTCTTCTTGCCCGTCAGTTCCAGCGCCAGGCCGGCGATGAAGACCAGCAGGATGATGAGGATGCCATATTTGGCCGACCGGGTCGTCTGCTGATATTGGGTGACTCCGTTGAGGAGGTTGACGCCGAAGGAGGTGTCATCCGGGCCGCCCCGGTTGATCTTGGAAACCGACCAGCGGGCCGTAAAGCCCTCTTCTCCCACCTCGCGCTCCGAGGGCAGGAAGTCTCCCGTGAAGGAAGGGTCGGGGCAGTTGGAATGCATCCGCACTTCAGTGATCTCCCCATAGGGCTTGACCATGAGGGAAGAGGAGCCGCGGACGCGGTAGGTCAGACGGAAGGGCAGGACCGTCTTCCCGTCCATGACGGCCGGTTCCAGTTGTACAGGCTCCACGAGCCGGGGATGGCCCTTGGGATTATTGGCGTCGGTGCCGTCCCGGAGGGAGTACTTTTCATCGGCCAGGTGGAAGAGAACCTCTCCGTCTATGCCGCGAAGGTCACTGAGCCCTACGCAGACGCTCTCGCTGGTGATTTCCTTCTCGCTATTATATGCCGGGATGACGAAGTCTCCCGTTACCACCACGTCGGCCCCATAGACCATGATGTCGTAAATGGAACGGTGCAGTTCCTGCGTGGTGGTTTCAATCTCATAATTCAGCGTCCGGGGGTAGATGCTGGAGATCTTTTTATCTTTATTGGATTCTCCGGAAGCATTCTTTGCCGGCTCATAATAATGGATTTGAAGTACCGGACCGGTGAGGGTCTGCTCCAGGCCCCAGCTGGCGGCCACTTCTCTCTGGCTTTCCGAGAGGGCCGACTGCCGGTCCCGGATCTGGTTTTTTACCATGGAGAGGGGAATGAGGAGGAGAAGGGCAAGGACCGCCGTCAGGGCCAGTTTCCAAGGAAGGGAGTTGTTCACTATTTTCATAACTGTGTAATTTTTACGCAAAGATAGGGCGAGAATCGCAAACTTGCAAATTTTTAGCGTAAATTTTACACAAAAATATTATTTCGCGTTTTCGGAGGAGTTCCGTATCTTTGTATCAATGGCCAGGGTTTTCATCAGTTATGCTAAGAAGGATTACATTGCCGGGGATGGCAGTGTGATTCCGGGGAACCCTGTAGACAGCATCCTGAGCCGTTTTCAAAGGGAGGGCATAGACTATTGGCTGGACCGGGAGCAACTCTCAGGCGGAGACACCTACGCCGCCCGCATCTCCCGCAATATCAAGGAGTGTGACTATTTCCTGTTCCTGGCCACGAAGGCGGCCAATGCATCCCCCTGGACCCTGCGGGAAATCAGCGCCGCCATCCAGTTCGGCAAGCGCATCATCCCGGTGCGCCTGGACCATTCGGCCTATGACGAGGCCGTGAGCCTGTATTTGTCTTCCATCCAGTATATCGACTGGGTGGAGCTGGGGGAGGAAACGGCCCTGCAGCGCATCACAGACCAGATCCAACGCCCCTTCCTGGATGTTTCCAACGGAATCGAGTACGGCAAACTGCCCGCTTTCACGACCACCATCCTGTATAGCGCGCTGGTGGTCCTTACCGCCATTTACGCCCTGCTGACGTACCTGTTCCTCTGGTCCAAGACCCTCCAGAGCAGCGAAGTGATTGGGGGAATCGTGGGCTTTGTGGGAGAGGCCGCCTTGCTGCTGTCCATCTATTATGTGCTCCGGCTCCTCCGCAAAAGACGCAGCATCTTCCTGCTGCCCGTCCTCATCATAGGGCTGGTCCTGTGCGCCGCCTTCCTTACTTCCCGGATAGACCTCTTCATCGTGACGGGCCTGCTGGTACTGGGCTGGGGAGCCATCCTGCTCAGCTGCTGCGTCAAAACGCCCGGCCGGAAGAGTCTCTTCCAGCAGATGAGCAAGGAGCAGGTCCTGATGAAACTCAACGACCCCGAGAATCTCCTCCTGATTTACCTGGTGGTCAAATGTGCCATCGTGGTCATTGGGCACTGGTTCGAAGGATTCATGAACCTGGCCCGTTTCCTGGAGAACTTCCGCTTTTAGAATTCCAGCCGGAAGCCGCTCTGCTTGAGCTGGTTATACTTCTCTGCATTGAAGCAGTAAGTCTGCGGGATGCGCCGTGCGGCATCGGCGGGCCGGTTGCCCACGGGACTCAGAAGCCCCAGTTTGAGCATCTTGGCGGCAAAGTTGCGGCGGTCAAAGCGGACGCCCAGGATGGCCTCGTACAACCCCTGCAACTGGGATAGCGTAAACATTTCGGGCAGCAGTTCAAACCCCACGGGCTTAAAATGAATCTGTTCCTTGAGCCGCTCCAGGGCCAGCCGGAGAATCCGGTCGTGGTCGAAGGCCAGTGGCGGTACGGCCGATACGGGGAACCAGCGTGCGTCGGCGGCATCGTCGCCTCCCTGCACTTCGTGCTTGCGCACCAGGGCCATGTAGGCGATGGTGATTACCCGCTCTCTCGGGTCCCGGTCCACGGCCGTAAAAGTGCCGAACTGACTGATGGATGAGGTGTCCAGGCCGGTCTCTTCCTTCAACTCCCGCCGGGCTCCGGTATCGGCGTCTTCGTCCATTCTGAGGAAGCCGCCCGGGAACGCCCAGCGGCCCTTGAAAGGATCCAAGCCTCTTTGTATCAAGAGGACCGAAAGCCCCTCACGGACATCGTATCCGAAGATGACGCAGTCGGTGGTGACCGCCGGATGGGGATACTGATAAGTGTACATGCGCGTAAAGTTTACGCAAAGATACGAAGAATTCTGGAATACCGCACGCCGCGCCCTCTTCTGGTTAGAGAACGCCTCCATTTGGCGCAGGTCCGCTGGGAAAAAACGGACCTGCGCCGAATCTCTCTTCGCGCCAGACTAATGCTTGGCCCCGAAACGGTAAATGGTGGTGGAGCGGTAGGTCTCTTCCGGATAGATGATGATGGAAGGGAAGTTGGGGTGGTTCACAGCGTCGGGCCAGCCCTGTGCCTCGAGGACCAGGGAGCTGCGGAAGCCCAGCGGTTTCCCGTTCTTGCCGGCTTCGCTGCCGTCGAAGAAGTTGCCGCTATAGAACTGCAGGCCGCACTGGTCGGTAAAGACTTCTATGGTACGGCCGCTCACCGGATCGTGTACTTTACAGACGGACCTCATCCCCTCTCCGTCCAGGCACCAGTTGTGGTCGTAGCCATGGCCAAAACGGAGCTGTTCGTTTTCTTCATTGATAAGCTGTCCGATGGGGTGGGCTCTCCGGAAATCGAAAGGAGTCCCTTCCACGAATTCCATCTCACCGGTAGGGATGCTCAGGGAATCCACCGGAGTATAGGCCGTTGCATGGATGGTCATCATATAATCTTCCACCGTACCCTCGCCTTCTCCACGGAGGCAGAAGAAGGGATGGTGGGTGATGTTGAAGGCCGTGGTTTTGTTGGAATTGCCCTCAACCTCCACCTTGAAATCCTCACCCGATACCGAGTAGGTAAGGGTAATGATGCGGTTGCCGGGGAATCCGTCCTGCCCGTGGGGACATTCCAGACTCAGGGTAAGGGAGTTGCCGGAAGAAGAAACCACCGTCCAGGGGCGCATGTCAATGCCCTTGAAGCCGCCGTGGAGGGTGTTGATGCCGTTGTCGTTGGTATCGGTGTGCCACGCCTCCCCTTCAATCTGGTAAGTGGCATGGCCTATACGGTTGGCTATCGGCCCCACGGTGGCGCCCAGGAAGCGCTCCCCGGGAGGAGTGACATAGTCCTGCAGATTGTTGTGGCCTACTACTATATCGGCCCAATTCCCGTCCTTATCCCGGGTGTACAAAGACACCACGCGGGCGCCGAAATTGGTCACCTGGACGGTCATATTCTCGCTCTTAAGGGTGTACAGATCAATGGGAACGCCCTCTACTTCTCCCTGGAAAGCCTTGCGGGGGATCAGCTTGACGGAAGGGGTGCAGCTGGCCAGAACCAGCGCAACCAGACTAAGGGTCAGAATCTTTTTCATACTTATTCCATCAGTTTCTTGTACTTGAATCGCTTGGGTTCGGCATCGGCCCCCAGGCGCATCTTGCGGTTCGCTTCATATTCCTGGTAGTTGCCTTCGAAGAAGACCACCTTGCCTTCGCCTTCATAGGCCAGGATGTGGGTGGCCACGCGGTCCAGGAACCAGCGGTCGTGGCTTACCACCACGGCGCAGCCGGCAAAGCCGTCCAGACCTTCCTCCAGGGCACGGATGGTGTTGACATCCACGTCGTTGGTAGGCTCGTCCAGCAGGAGTACGTTGCCTTCGTCTTTCAAGGTGAGGGCCAGGTGCAGGCGGTTGCGTTCACCTCCGGAGAGCACACCGCAGAGCTTTTCCTGATCTGCCCCTGAGAAATTGAACCGGGACACCCAGGCGCGGGCATTCACGTCCCGGCCGCCCATGCGCACCCATTCCGAATTGCCGGCGATGGTCTCATAAACCGTCTTCTCCGGATCAATGCTGCGGTGCTGCTGGTCCACATAGGAAATCTTGACGGTCTCTCCAATCTCAATGGTGCCGCTGTCAGGCTGCTCTATGCCCATGATGAGGCGGAAGAGCGTGGTTTTACCGGCGCCGTTAGGGCCGATGACACCCACGATGCCCGCCGGGGGCAGTTCGAAGGTCAGATGCTCGAACAGGAGCTTGTCTCCATAGGCTTTGGAGACATCGGTGAACTGGATGACCTTGTTGCCCAGATGCGGGCCGTTGGGAATATAGATTTCCAGGTTGGCTTCCTTTTGTTTGGCGTCGGCCGCGGCCAGTTTTTCGTAAGCGCCCAGACGGGCCTTCTGCTTGGCCTGGCGGGCCTTGGGGGCCATGCGCACCCATTCCAGTTCCCGCTCCAGGGTCTTGCGGCGTTTGCTTTCGGCCTTCTCTTCCTGGGCCAGGCGCTTGGTCTTCTGGTCCAGCCAGGAGGAGTAGTTGCCCTTCCAGGGAATGCCCTCTCCGCGGTCCAGTTCCAGGATCCAGCCCGCCACGTTGTCCAGGAAATAACGGTCGTGGGTAACGGCGATGACGGTTCCCTTGTATTGCTGCAGATGGGCTTCCAGCCACTGGATGGATTCGGTGTCCAGGTGGTTGGTGGGCTCGTCCAGCAGGAGCACGTCGGGCTCGCTCAGAAGCAGGCGGCACAGGGCCACGCGGCGGCGCTCGCCACCGGAGAGTTCCTTGATCTTCTGGTCCGACGGAGGGCACTGCAGGGCGTCCATGGCCCGCTCCAGCTTGGAGTCAATCTCCCAGCCGTTTACATGGTCTATCTTTTCCGTGAGTTCTCCCTGGCGCTCGATGAGGCGGTTCATCTCGTCATCGTCCATGGGCTCCATGAACTTGAGGGAAATGTCGTTGTATTCCTGCAGGATGTCCATGACCTCCTGCACGCCTTCCTGCACCACTTCCAGTACGGTCTTCTCCGGATCCATCTGCGGCTCCTGCTCCAGGTATCCCACGGTGTAGCCGGGAGCCCAGACCACTTCTCCTTTGTAGGATTTCTCCACGCCGGCGATGATCTTTAATAGCGTAGACTTACCGGACCCGTTAAGGCCGATGATGCCAATCTTGGCTCCGTAGAAGAAGCTCAGGTATATGTCTTTGAGGATGACTTTGTTGTTGTGGGGGAGAACCTTTCCCACCCCGTTCATGGAGAAGATAATTTTTTCGTCGGCCATAGCGGTGTTATTCGTCCCGCTAAGATAACGAAAATATGGGAAATCGCCTAATTCTCGCGGAACAGATCGCGGGTGGGAAGCTGCGAATCGAAACGGTCGCGCAGATTCTTGCAGAGAGCGCCGGAATTGCGGGTGAAACGGGACCCGCGCCAGGTGGAGGTGTTGGTCACGAAGATCCAGGTTTCCCCATCGGCATATTTCTTAATGAGGGCCGATGTGCCGGCGAAGGAGCCGGTGCGCGTCCATTCGCCTTCGGGGCGGCAGTCCAGCCAGCCCAGGCCGTAGGTTTCGTCGTCGTACCACACCGTCATCTGGCGGATGCTGAAGGGCTCCAGCAGGTCCGGAACCGGGCCAACCCCGTCGATGGCGCTCACCAGGCGAGCCAGTTCCACTACCGAACCAATCCAGCCTCCGGCGCCGTACAGGCCGGAAATGTAGTTGCCGCCATAGCAGCGCTGAACGGAAGCGTACTTGCCGTCGAACGAAGCGGTGGGCGTGTCGTCGGACTGTACGAAATAACGGGTTTCCCCGGGCAGGCGGTCTTCCAGATAATCGCCGCCCAGACGGAATCCGTGGCAGCCGGCGGGCTCGAAGACCTCCTTCTGCATGAACTCCTCGTAGGGCATTCCGGCCGCCTTCTCAATGATGAGGGACAGCAGCAGGTACCCGAAATTGGAATACTCCTGCGAAGTGCCGGGTTCGAATGCCAGCGGCCGGGCCACTTCCTTCTGAACCAGGTAGTCGGAGGTGGGCGGTTTGGACAGGCCGTGGCGCTGCATGAATTTGAGCGTGGAGAACATCACGTCCCCGCCCCGGGAGGTGAAACCACCCTGATGGCGCAGCAGATGCTGCACTGTCATGAGGTAATAATTGTCGTCCTTGATGTAGCGGTCGTATTCGTTCAGGACGCCGAACGGGCCGAAGACGGGCGTTTCCAGGAACACCTTTCCCTGCTCCTGCAGGCGCATGATGCCAATGGCGGTGAGGAGTTTGGAAACGGAAGCCAGGCGCATGGTGGTGCCGGGGGTCATGGGGTAGGAGGCATCGGCCCTTCCATACCCGCGGGCATAGAGGAGGGAATCGTTCCTCACCACGGCCAGCGAAGCCCCCTTCAGGGACCAGAAGTTCATGAAACTGTCCACCACCTGGTCCATGGCCGGAAGGTGGGAAAGGTCGTTGACGATGGCTTCGTTGAGGTTTTCCACCCAGTCTACGGGAATTTCCGGCTCGGCCTTGGTTTCCAGGAAAGCCACGGCTTTTTCCCCCTGGCCGCGCAGGCGCAGCCCGAAGCTGCCCCCCACCAGGATGATAAGGGTCAGAAGGCCGGATATGAGACGGGCATGGTTCACTTCACCAGGCCGGCGCGGCGGCCGAAATCAATGATGTACTCGGCGGTTCCCTCAATGCCCAGGATGGAGCTGTCCACGCACAGGTGATAGTTGGAGGCCTGGCCCCAGGCACCGAAGGTATAATAGTTATAATACGTCTCGCGGGTGCGGTCCTTGCGGCGCATGAGCTTCTCCGCTTCGGCAGCCGTAAGGTGCTCGTTTTCCATGAGCCGGCGGATGCGGTATTCTTCCGGTCCGTCCACAAACACGTTCAGGCACGGACGCTCGCGAAGGATATAGTCTGCGCATCGGCCAATAATGACGGCGTCTCCCTTGTCGGCGATTCCGCGGATGACCTCGCTCTGGATGTTGAATAGCACGTTGTCATTAACGTAACCGCTGTCCAGATAACTCAATCGGCCCGAAGCAAAGAAACTGGAGACGGAGAACAGGCTCTTTTCCTCTCCTTTGGCAAAGAGGGTCTTGGAGTAGCCGCTTTCCTCGGCGGCCTTGGAAATGAGTTCGTTGTCAAAAACCGGGATGCCCAGTTTACGGCCGATGGCCTGTCCCACGAATCCGCCTCCGCTGCCGAAGCTCCGGCCCACATTGATGATGGTATTCATTCTCTTTGTCATTAAAGTTGACTTCCCAGGATGGAAGGATCATCCCCGTCCTTGAGCTTGGCCAGTTTCTTCAGAAGGCCCACCGCGAGGATGGCCGTGATGATGGCCGAGGTGGTATCGGAGATGGGGAAACTGTACCAGACACCCACCTCGGATTCCAAAAGCGCCGGCAGGATGTAGATGCAGGGTAACAGGAACAGGAGTTGCCGGGACAGGGACAGGAAGATGGATTTCTTGACCATGCCCAGGCACTGGAAGAGGTTGGTGGTCACCATCTGGAAGCCCACGATGGGGAACACGATATTCATTTTCTGCAGACCGCGTGCCGCCTTGTCGATGAGCACCGGGTCGTTGGTGAAAATCTGCACGGTGGGGGTGGCGAGGAACTCGGAAACCACAAAACCGAGGAACGTGACCAGCGTGGCCCAGCCGGCGGTTTTGATATAGACCTCCCTTACGCGGCCATACTGCCGGGCTCCAAAGTTATATCCGGCGATGGGCTGCATGCCCTGGTTGAAGCCGAACACAATCATGATGAACAGGAAGGTGATCCGGTTCACGATGCCGTAGGCACCGATGGCCAGGTCTCCGCCCCATTTGACGAGCTGCTGGTTGATGAACAGTACCACGATGCAGCTGGCCAGGTTCATGAGGAAGGGACCGGTACCAATGGCCAGGGAATCCTTGGCAATCTTCCAGTCCACACGGTACATGCTGAGCTTGCGGGGCAGGCGCAGGAAGCGCTCGGGATTCAGGAAGTACCGCAGGGTGTACGCCAGAGACATCAGCTGGCAAAGGACCGTGGCAATGGCCGCGCCCTGGATGCCCATTCCGAATACGAAGATGAAAAGAGGGTCCAGGATGGCGTTGGAGATAACCGTGAACAGGGTAAGTCCCATGGCCAGTTTGGGATTGCCGGAAGACCGGACTACGGAGTTGAGGCCGAAGTACAGGTGCGTGACAATATTGCCCAGGGAGATGATGATCATGTAGCTCCTGGCAAAAGGCAGGGTGGCATCCGATGCACCGAAAAAGCGCAGGATCGGGTCCATCCACATAAGGGTGACAAAGGTGAAGATGAGGCCCGTGAGGACGTTCAGCGTCACCTCGTTGGACAGCACCTTGCTGGCTACCGTATAGTTCTTCTGACCCAGCAGCACCGAAATCATGGTAGCGGCACCCACGCCCACCAGCGTACCCAGGGCCGTGGAGATGTTCATGAGCGGGAAGGTGATGGCCAGGCCGGCGATGGAAAGGGAACCCACATCGGGAATATGGCCGATGTAGATGCTGTCCACCATATTATACAGCGAAGACGCCGTCATGGCTATGATGCCAGGAACGGCGTACTGCTTGATGAGGGCGCCAATGGGCTTGGTGCCCAGTTCGGTAGGGACTGCGCTTCCGCCCATAGGCTAATCCAGACTTTCTACACTGACCAGCTCCAGTTCGAACTCCAGGGGAGACCATGCGGGGATGCTGTTGCCTTTTCCTGTAGTGGTATAACCGTGGGTGGAGGTAAAGACGACGATGGCTTTCTGGCCAGGATACCTCAATTTGTAGAGGCCTCCCTTGAATCCGTCAATCAGGGAAGTGCTGGACCCCATGGATATGCTGTTCCATTCCGAAGCGAAAGTGATGGAAGCCGGAACATAGCTATTGCCGCTGTTATACAGGCCGGCATCTTTGGCTACCCTTTCCACATTGGAATCGAATACCTGTCCGTTGAGGAGGCGACCGGTGTAGTTGAGGGTCCCGTTGTCGCTGGCTCCGCGGGGTTTGATGTCGCTGTTTACAAAGGCGGAGGTGTCGGAGATGAAATAGAAGGTTCCGTCAGGATCTTCATCGCTCTTGTAAGTAGTAGGGGCTACGCTTCCGTATTTGCGGAAAACATAGCGGGCAAGGCTGTCCTTTTCGACTTCGGAGATGTCGTCGGTCTGGCCCCGGAGAGTAACCCCGTAAATGAGGGAAGTGGAAGAGGCCGATTCGTCCAGATACTCCTGCTGGGTTTCAAACCGGCTCGTGGTGAGCATCCAGGCGGGGACTACCGCCTCCCGGCTTCCGCCCACGCGCATTCCCGTAAGAAGGGCGTCGAATCCGGCGTAGCTGCTGCCTTCACCGGTGGCCTGGAAACGGGGGCCGTAATAATTGCCCTTGACATAAGTGCCCAGCTGTTTGGACAGGGTGGAGTCGGTCGTGGAAGAAATGACGCCGTTGAGGCCGCGAACGGTTACTTCCAAATAGGAATAAGCCTTGGCGGCATCCCACAAGTCTCCGGTGCCGGGGTTGTCCTGCAGGATGTACAGGCCGTCGGCATTGGGGGCAATGCCGGGATGGTACTTGTCTATCCACAGGCTCAAGTATTCGCGAGCCACTTCTCCGGCAGAGGGAGTGTTTTCTTTGGCGCATCCCATGAGTGCGAAACCCATGGCGGCTAATAGGAGATATTTAGTTTTCATTGCTTATATTTTCTATCCAAAAGTAATAGGCCAGGGCACTTCTTGCAGGAATCGTGCCTTTCTGGGAACCGCCGTAGCCATATTTTCCGGTAAAGAGGATATATCCTTCATCCTTAGGCTGTACGCCCACCAGACCGGCGGCCAGGCCGGGTAGCAGGGACTTGTCCAGTGTGAGGGTGTCCAGTTTGTATAGGGATTGGTCGGTGAGTTTCCATCCGGCCTGCTCGGCCAGTCTTTTGTAGTTGGTGGCTATCAGGTTCGAGTTGGACAAACTGGTGCTGGTCAGGGTATAGCAGGCGTAATACAGGACCACCTGTCCGCCCCAGTCCAGCGAGTCCGTGCGGTGGAGCGTGGCGTCCAGCGTGTCGTGGAAATTCAGGCGGTAGGCACCGTCGTTGCGCACCAGGGTGGCATGGGGATCCCTGTTCATCGAAGCTGTTATGAAGCTCTCGATGTTGCTGGTCTGCTTGTCATAGGTGCTCTGCAGCGACTCTTTGGCGCAGGCC